>Ga0316628_100000965_pt1 | contig 19407 bp, 15 predicted proteins | sample OWC_Aug_M2_C1_D5_FD_207648 | JGI IMG/M metagenome (GOLD analysis project Ga0316628, IMG submission 207648) | Wetland soil microbial communities from Old Woman Creek delta, Ohio, United States - OWC_Aug_M2_C1_D5_C | ecosystem: Environmental > Terrestrial > Soil > Wetlands | place: USA: Ohio... | reverse complement strand
ATCCGGACATCTCTCTGAGCCGATCGGCATTATTCAGTGCAGAGTAATATCTTTTTTCCTTTAAGAATATCTCCATATCAATAACACTTTTGCCTTCGACGCCCACTTCCAAGAATATGGACAATTTAATGCGAAACCGTAATACCTGAGGTTTTTTGAAATCTTAGAGGAGGCCTCACAGATTTCTTCCTGGAATCCACGAGAGGCCAATCTGGCAGACTATGTTCGATTGCAATTAGTAATCGATAGGTGGTCATCATCATCTGGCTTAAGGGTTTGATATGCTTTCAAATAGAAACCTTTTGCCAGGTGCGAATATTGGCAAGATATCCGCAGTATAGAGTTTAAAATTCTTCTTCGCTTATCTGTTCTCTTTTTCCTATAATTTTGTTTTTGAGATTTTGTTTTCAGGTATTCCATTTTAGATGGAAATCAATAATCGAACCCTGATATTCTCTGGACAAAGAGTGAGTACTTTTTTCTTGTCCCCAAAAAAAAGTTGACACAAGGTTACTTGAATTGATAACCTGAATCAGGAATTGAAGGCAAGCTCTTAGAAAAAGAGAGCTGCAATTGTTAATACTCTAGGAGAATGATTTCAACGCACAAGTAGAGGTCCGGGTAGATGTCGGCTGGGCCGTGCGAAGGGGTCATCACCTTTCTAAAAAAGGGGGGCAAGCATTAAAAAAATTTTAGCTATCTTATCAAACTTTGGCTACTGGGGGGTTGAACTCACCGGGCCAATGATCAAGCTTGAACAGGCGGGGTATGAGCTGGTTTTCGCCACACCCAAAGGCGCCAGGCCAGTAGCGCTGCCACCGAGCTATGACGAGAAATATTGGGATCCACCGCTTGGCACCTGTGTCAATTCAAGATTTGATGTCGAGCAGGTAAAATCAATAAAGGATAGCCCGAAACTCGACCATCCTATTAATATTTCCGAATGGATGCCTGAACGCCCCTATTTTTCTTCACAAAACTTCATCCGCGAATGGGAAAAGTATTTCAAAATCGTGAGGGAGCGTCACAAGGAATTGGAGCAGTACGCCGGGCTGCTCCGCACAGTGCTTATGGCGGTCGCGGCGGCGCTCGGGCTCCGGCCAAGTCGGGATCGGTTTCGTCTGATCGTCTGGGGTGCGTGCACACGGAGCAGCACCATCTGCGTGACCACGGTGACGCGATGGACCTCGCTCGCGGGAAGAATCCGTCGAACTTCCCGTTGCAGCCGTCCGCGGCGCGCTCCGCGGAACGGCTCCGCTGACCGGTCGCTTCACGATCACCGAACTCGCCGAACAATACACCCATCGGCACCATCTTCGCGGGAGAATACGAGGGATTTGACCAAGTCGACGATGGCCTGTGACACGTTTACTTTTATGACCAGAAAATCGGATATTTCGACGAGAGAAAACTCCGCATTATGGACTCACGAGGACGATACAAAAGAAATCTCGTATAAAGGGGTCCGCCCGGAAAAAAACGTAGGCATCAGCCAGGATTTACAAATCGGTGCTCTAAATGTATATTAAATTATTATTAGAAAGGAGATCCAACCATGCCCGACCTCAAAGACCGCATTCTGGAAGTCTTCAAGGGTCCGTGCCTGGCAGGTCTTGCCACGATCACGAAGGACGGCAAGCCCTGGGTCCGCTACGTGATAACGGAGGCTTCGGACGACCTGACCTTCCGGTGTTCCTCGTTTGTCAATGCGCGTAAGGTCCCTCAGATCGAGGGCAACCCCGAGGCACACCTGACGTGCGGCATAACCCACAAGACGGACAAGGGGCCGTATCTCCAGATCCAGGGACGCGCGGAGTTCTCGACAGACCGCGAAGCCCGGCACGCCTTCTGGAGCGACAGGCTCAGCGCCGTCTTCAAGGGCCCGGACGACCCGAACTACGGCGTCGTCACCGTCCGCGCCTACCGCATCGAGTTGTGCTACGTCGGCTCGAAACCCGAAGTCTGGGAGAGAGGGTGATAGGGAGGTATACTTGATGGCATCCAAAGTTTGGCACGCAGGAAACAGAAGTTCGTCCCCAAGTACAAGTTATGTGGCAATGATGCTGGAGGCGTTTGAAGCCGCCGGGTTTGATGAAATGATCAAACCGCATGACACTGTCGCTATAAAGACCCACTGCGGGGAGTGGAACAACACCGCTTACTTGAGACCCGTTTACGCACGAGCGCTGGCGGACAGGATCAAGGAGCTGGGAGGGCGTCCCTTTGTCACGGACACCACCACCCTTACCTATGGTCCCCATACCAGCAGGGCAACCGAGCTGGATATACGGATGACCGCCGAGCGGAACGGCTTCACCTCGGCGACTTTGGGTTGCCCTTTCATCGTTGCCGACGGGTGGAGCGGGACGGATGATGTGATTGTCGATCTTCCGGAAGGATACATCTTGAAGGAGGCCTTCATTGCCAAGGCCATCGCACATGCGGATGTCCTGATTGTACTGACACACTTCAAGGGGCATCCCCTCGGTGTTGTCGGCGGTGCCCTGAAAAACCTTGGTATCGGTGCCCAGTCCCAAAGAGGCAAACACAATGTGCATTTGGGCGGTCACCCGAAATACGGACTGGGGGCCACCACGGAATTCCATCCCGAACGATGCAAAGGCAAGGAGTGTCCGAAATGGGAGCTCTGCGACAACTGCTGCCCCTACGACCTGTTTCACGTCAAGGACGATACCATAGAATGGGAGCGCGAGAAATGCACCGGCTGCATGGGACATATTGATATCAATACGTGGTGTGGTGTCTTTAACTTCCCCAGGGAGCCCTTCGAGATGTGTCAACCGGCCATAGCCGACGCTTGTCTGGCTACAGTGAAGGCGGTAGGAAAGGATAAGGTGGGATACATCAACATGGCCATTGACCTTACTCCCATGTGTGACTGCATGAGTTTTGCCGACACACCCCTGGTTCCCAACCTGGGGGTTTTTGCCAGCAAGGATCCCGTGGCCATCGACAAGGCATGCCTCGACAAGGTCAGCGAAGCACACGGAACTCCCGGGTCAGTGGCCGAAGACCGCGGTGTAGCTGAGCCCGGTAAGAAGAAACTCGAAACAGTCTCCCCTGTCCATTCGGGGATGAGTGAGGAAGCACAGATCAACACCGGAGCGTTGATCGGGTTGGGAAGCAAGGAGTATGAATTGCTGACGATCGAAACGCCGCCTGCAAAGTTCTTCGGTTTCTCTGCCGACACGAGACCGCTCGGCCAGCGTTTCGCGAACCTGTACGCAAAAGAGGTCCCCTTTCCCAGGGACAGGTATGACGGAAAGGGCTTCAAGCGGGCAGAGAAAGCGGATTACGAGAAGCTGAAGTGAAGACGGTCCCTCAAGCAGGCGATCCGGCCCCACGGCAGGAACAGAAGCACGAGCGGAAAGGGAGCAAGAACATGGAAAATGATTGGATGCGCAGTATGACAGACTCCGTAACCCAGGTATCCATCCTCGACGCCTTGCTTGCGCGCAAATTTGACGGATGCCTGCCGTGCCGGGAACTATTGAAGTACGGCGATATCGGTATTGGCACCTATGACCGGATGGATGGGGAGATGATTGTTGTGGACGGCTGCCTGTACCAGGCCAAGGCAGACGGCAAGGTCTATGCGCCCGACCCTGACAACCGCACACCGTTCGCGACGGTCTGTCGTTTCGATCCGGACCAAACATGGACGCTTAGTGATTCCATCGATCTCGAAGCCATGAAGAAGATGATCGACGAAAAAGCGTCGAACCAGAACGTGTTTGTCGCCATTCGCGTGGAAGGCTCCTTTTCGTACATGAAGACGCACGCCCTGCAGATACAAAGCAAGCCGTATCCGCCCACAGCGGAAGTGGTGAAAGCCTGCGTGCAGCGTGAAATGAAGGATGTGTCTGGGACGATAGTCGGATTCCGGAGCCCGCCATACGTCAGGGGAATTGGCGACCCGGGGTATCATCTGCACTTCCTGTCGAACGACAAAACGCAGGGCGGCCATGTCCTGGCGTTTGAAATGGACCGGGGCGACTGTGCTATCGACATCTGCAGCAACTTTCACGTTATTCTGCCTGAAGATGGCGCCGCGCTGGCCGGTATTGACCTGAGCAAGGACCTTGTCAAGGAATTCCATGAGGCACTCTCCGGTGGTGTATCATCCAGACATAAGTAACTTCATCAGAGGAGAAGCAGCCATGTCATTTTCACTGGGGCCGTCTGCCCGGGACGACGGTGTCGAGAGCGGAATCGCCGAAGCCCTGGATTCACTGGACGCCCGGTCGGTCTGCTTTCGCATAGAGGCGCAGGGAAGCCGTTGGGAGCCTCTTCAGGCTCTACGGCCCAAAGGCTCTCCGCTTCGACCTTCAGACTTTAGCATTGTCGCCGTCCACGACCTGGCCCATAACCGCATGTGCCTGTCGTGGCAACGGACCTTCCTGGAGCCGCTGACCGCCACCGTCAACTTTGATGAAATTGTGGTTGATAACGAAGGCTATATCTCGGCCTCTGACATAGCCCTGGCCCCGCGGTCGGCTCGTCCCATGGAATCCGATCGCCTGGCCGCTGTTCGCCGCCAGCAATATTTGCTCAATCCCCAGCTGCTCGTAGGAGATGCTCTCCGCCGGCAGCACGACACCGGGCAGCGGGTCATTCGCTATATCGGCCGCCAGGAGATTGACGGCGCTCCTCATGGAGTCGTTGTAATCGACGCATTGCCCCGACCGATCCGCCTCTTTGTGGCTCTCGACTCGAATCAAGTATCCCGCCTTGTCACGCAAGAAAACGACTTCCCCTGTGGCGATATCGACATCGTCGTGGCGTTCTCGGACTGGCGCCGCGACAGTGGGCTCGCCTTCCCATACCAGGTTGAGCTGAGCTGGGAAGGAGTGGTTATGCACCGTGAAACTCGCCAGCGAATCGAAGTCAATCCCCAGCTCGAACCAGACACATTTTCCCTCTCCGAAACGCTACCCTTCGATCCCAGGCTGGCCGAGCGCGGCGTAATCAACGCGCAGTGGATTCACCGCGCCCTGGCCATGGGGGCGCCGATGATTCTCGATGCCGGCCCGGTGGTGCTCGTGCCATTTACTCCTGATGTCGTGTCAATTGGCGGCGGTATCCACCACTCATTGGCTATCGCCCTCGACTCGGGGGTGGTTGTGGTTGATCCGCCACTCCATGAAAATCGCTCTCTGGCGGTCATCAAGGCCGTCACCGCAAGGTGGCCGGACAAGCCGATTACCCATTTAATCCTGACCCACCACCACCACGACCACAGCGGCGGAATCAGGGCCTACGCCGCCATCGGCGCCGAGCTCATCGTGGCGCAAGGCGATCACGATTTCATAGCTCAGTGCCTCGACCGGCCGCATACAATCAGCCCCGACACGCTGGCAGCAACCGCGAATCGACCGACTATACGAACCGTCGGCGATGACAGCCTCAGCCTGGGCGGCGGCGAGATTGGAGTCCACCGGATTTCATCGCCCCACTCGTCCGAGAACCTCGTCGTGTATGTCACGAGCGTCAAGCTCCTGTTCAACGCGGACCTGTTCAACCCGGGCCTTGTTCCACATGGGGTCACCCCCCCACCTCATTGGTTGACCTATTCCCGAGATTTTCGGAAACAGGTCGAGGCACTCAATCTGGATATTAAGGTCTTGCTCGGCGCCCACGGCGTCCCGGAAGGCGGACCATATCAAGAACTAATCGACTTCACGGAATAAACAGGAGATATAGACCACCATGAGTAACGGACTCATTCTCAGCAAACCTGCGGAATCACTCATCGCCAACACACCAAGCCGGAACCCCGATGCGAAGCCGAAAGTTTTCACCGCAGGCAAGCGAGGCACTGCTGCCGAAGCCGTTATTCGGACGCTCATCCAGCATCCGTCATTCGGAGACGGCACCGGCTTCCATTTCTTGAGTGGCAATACCGGCAGCAACGAGGGACCGATCTGGCAGGCCATACAGGACATCACGGGACTGAAGGGCCTGGTTCACGGTCCCAATGAGTTCATTGCCATGTGCATGGCCTCGGGGTTCGAGGCCCTGGCCAATGCCGGCGGCGAAGGGATGAAGAGGATTCCGGTTCTGCAGATGCACGCGCAGGTCGGTATGAAGTATGGTGCTGCCGGACTCGACTTCCTGGTTCGTCAGCGCCAACCATGCCTCATGCTGGTCGGTGACGCCGGAAGACTGGCTCGGCAATATGGTGGGCACAACTCTGTCCCGGATTATCCGGGGTTGCTCAAACAGCTGGGTATGAAGAGTGTTCATTTTCCCGTCGCAGAGGAAGGCCCCAATGGGATTTTGTCGGCACTGCAGACAGCCATGACTGCAGTGATGAGTGAGCCTTACGGCTCCGTCGCGCTGGTTCTCGACGAGGATGCTCTGAACGCCATTGTGAATATCGCTCCTGCTCAGGTCGCGACACCTCCCCTGAAAGGCACCGCCAACTCCAAAAGCCCGACTGCACAGACAGAGGAAGCGATCGCTCAAGCAGCAGAGCTGCTGGCGGACAAAGAGCGGCCCGTCCTGGTGCTCAATCAGGAGGTCGGGCGCTCGGCTGGCGCCAGAGAAGCAGCCGAAAAGCTGGCTAGTCTGATCGGAGCCAACGTCGTCGGCTGCTATGCACCGGGCACCCTCTTCGACCGTGGACATCCAGCATGGTGCGGCAATCTGAGCTTCGGGGCAGCGGATGACGTTGAGAAACAGATCGCCGGCTATAATCCCGATGTGGTCGTGGTGGTCGGCGGCCCGTTCCCCAACAACGTCTGGCCCAACGGACGTTCGGAGGTACCGGAAGGAATCCCCGCCATAGTCATCAGCCCGGATAAAACCGACCAGACCAGGTGCAACATCACTGCCGACGTCTTCGTTGAGGCCAACGCCGGAATCGCACTTGCCGGCCTGGTCCAGCAGCTCGAAAAACGTCGCACACCGGAACAGCAACAGGCCGCAAGCGAACGCCTCAGACAGATTGAGGGCGAGAATCAGGCCGCCCTCGAATCCCGCATTGCAGAGTACGAAAAACACATGGACGAAACCCCGATACATCCTGCCCGCATAGCAAAAGAGTTGATGCTGGCACTGAAGACGAGAGCTGAGAACGGGAACCTGAGCCTCGAGAACGTTGCAATCTTTGACGAAGCATTGACAAACTTAAGACCGTTCCAGGACTTCGTAGTACACCTGGGCCTGCATGACCTATTCTACTATGGCACTCCCGGGCCAACCTTAGGAGCACATGGGGCGTCTTTGGGGTTTCAGGCTGCAAACCCGAACGGGCTGGTGGTCTCGCTGTTCGGCGACGGGGGAGCCGATTTCAACGAGGGGGCATTCATCGTGTCGGCCAGGGAAAACATGCCGGTCAAGCATCTCATGATCGACAACGGTGGATACGAATTGGTCAGCGTGAATTTCGCACGCGACGCAAGGCTGCGTGGTGAGAACGAACAGGAACAACTCGAAGCCGGGCGTGTTCTGCCGCTTCACACCCAGTACCCTGTCCATCAAAACAGGGCATTCCAGGTGCGCGGTTTCGTGGACCGGACCACCCAGGAGCCGGTGTTTGAATCGTCGTACGTCGAGCTACCGGAACAAGTTGGCCCTGCGATTGACGCAATGCTCGATTCGAAGGGGCCATTCCTGTTGCAGGTGATTGCGCAGGGCGTGCACTTTCAGCCCTTGAGCAGGTAGGAAAACTCTGACGAGCAGATTCGAGGGAGACCGAAACGAATTCTACGAAGAACTGGGGAGCGACGATGGAAGCAGACAGATGCCAGATCAACCGGGTCAATCGAGCCGATTTGAAGGCGGAATCAGTACGTCTTCCGCAGGATGCAGGGGTCTTTACGCGGGAGGTCGGCGCTTTGGCCAAGGCCTACTTCGGGGTAATCGATAAGCAAGGCGATGTCGAGGCAATGCTCGACCATCTCGACCCGAACGGCTTCCACATCCAGGTTTTGTCACCTGCAGGCACCTTGACAAACGAAAATGATTATCGTGAATGGTATCGCCGCATCGTTTCAACATTCAGCAGTCTGCGGCACACGGTGGTAGCCCTTGCCCCGAAGCTGGTCACCCGGAACTCGGCAGAGGTGAAACTGTCTATTCACTCCGAGGTCGATCTGCGTAATCCTGCGCAAGGCGAGAATCCAAGGGCCAACGCCACATTGGACATCATCTGGGATCTTACACGTACAGAGGACGGCCGGTGGGTCATTTCCGGCCAGCGTGAGGCCCCTAATCCCACCCCTGAGTTTTCCACAGAACGGACTCGCCAATTCGCGGTAAGCTACCTCGACAATCTCGACCGACGAAACCTCAACGGTATGCTTGACGTTCTGGCACCGCAAAGCGAGTTGAACATCGCGCTCAACCAAGGCTTGATTGTTGAAGATTTTCCTATATGGTTCAAAATGATTGATGAAACATTCATCAACTCAAAACACCGGGTTCAAGGCCTGGTTGCCTTGGAGAATGCAGATGGAACCATTGATGCGCACCTCAGGATTCACTTCACAGCGGACAGGAGGAATCCGCAGCCGAACGGCGATGCGTCTGTTGACTTTTCAGTGGATCGCATCTGGACGGTTCGTCCGGACAAAAACGGCAGGCCTCAGCTCGTAAGTCAGCGGCCGTTCGTTTCGTTCGATCTGAGCACGCGCGTCGACCCGCTGGACGTCAATGGTGCACTCAAGGCCGCTCGACGTGGCGACAACGAGGTGGTGCGCGACTGGCTGCGAAACGGCGGTGATCCAAACGCCTATGCTTCGGACGGGTTCAACCTGTTCCTGGCGGCAGCCGCAATTGGCAACACCGACATCCTTAGAATGCTGCTATTGGAGGGAGTTGGCCCGCACAAGGTTGATCCCGGCCTTCCGCTCAAAGACCCCCAGCGTCCGGACTACCACACCAATATCCTGGCGCCACACCTCTCGACCCAGAAGGGGGACGTCGCGAGCACGCTGCTCCTCCTGTCAAAAAATCCCGAACAGCTGCATGCGCGCGTGGAAGTGAACGGGCACACCCCTCTGCTTCAGACTGCGTACTACGGGCACGTCGAACTGGCCAAGTCGATTCTGGATAATTTGGGATCCATTTTGCCCCAGGGGGCCGACATTGAAGAGGAGACACTTCGCCTCTTCAGCGAGACCACGGTGCGGGGGATCAACGCCACGCAGTTCGGGCGTCAGTTCCAGAACAAGGCAATGGTCGATGCCCTCGAGCCTTTCGATAAGGCAACGACGGAAGCCAAGCAGGCGGACACCAGGGCGCTGCTCGAGGCAATCCCTGCCGGCCCACGAAATCCTGAGGCCGGCACCCCAGCCCAGAAGGCCAGCGAGACGGTGATCAATGCGATTACGTCCGGTTTGGCTGAGGTCGCGGCGCTCGAGGAACCAGAACGCTCAACAGCGGCAGCACGTGTCATCAGCGAGTTGAAGAAAGCAACCCAGAACCAGAGTTTTGATCCGAACCGCCTGGCGGGCGAATTGCTCCAAACGCCGATCATTGCCGCGGTGACCGGTACCGATGCAAACGAGGGGGTGGCCCGACTTCGGCGCGAAGTCGTGGACATCCTTCTGCAGAAGGGGGCGGACCCGGACAAGGAAGAGATGTACCCGATGGCAGTGGACGCCATCATTCGTGCTGCGGTGTTCAACCACTTCGATATCCTGAAGAGGTTTGAGACGGTCATGACACCAGAGGCGATGAAGCAGGCACTCAACCAGAAGCCCGCGGTAAACGGCCTGACCGCACTTCACGACTCCGTGTTGCGTGCAGCCATCGGATCAGCCGGCTATCTCGAACAGATCCGCTGGGCCCGTGGTCTTGGAGCGGCGGCCGACATCCCGGATCACACCGGCCGAACGCAACGGGATTTTGCCGCTGCAGCGTTCGTGACTGAAGGTCAGAAGGAAAATGCGGCGGCGGTTTGGAAAGCGCTGCAATTGGATTCGCCGCCGCCCAAACCGTATGCGCTGTTCTCATACGAGAACCTGACGTTCCTCACCATCCCGGATCGCGTAGCGGACAAGGGCACGGTGTGGCGTACATTGGCAGGTTCTTCGGATGTGATCGTGAAGAGTATCGAGCTTGACGGCCCGAACGCAATGTGCGCGGAGGTTGCGCAGAACCATTCGTTCGGTACGGCGATGATGAACCGCTGTTGGCCGGATGGACGTCCGGTTTCCGCGAAGGAGGTACAGGCGTTCGCGGCGCAGACTCGGGGTACGCCGTTTCTCCCGGTCATGCGGTTTGAAAGATCAGATCCCTACATCAAGCAGCTTCTTGGGGCGGGTTTGTTCGGTGCGCTGCTCGTAAACCCTGAGAGCCCCGAGGCGGTACGCGCGCTGCTTCGTGATGTCTATTTCCCGAAGCGGCCCAATGCCAACGCCGCTTCAAGGCCTTCCACGGCACAGCATCCGCTCGGCAAACGCGCTGTGGGGGCGGACAACCTGGCCCAACGTACCTTTGCAGAGTATCCCAAGATGATGGACACCGTCAATGACATGTTCATTGGTGGTCTCTCGTTCAGTAAGCCCGCTCTACCGGACGTTTTGCAGCAACTCCCCGCGCTCAAGGAGATCGGCGTACGAATGGTCGAAATCGACCACGCTGGCATCCGGACCGAGCTCGCGAAATCCTGTGCGCAAGAGGAACTCGACCGCGAGACCGAAGCGGCGATCGCCGCCATCGAGAACGCTGCTCGAGATGCCGGGATCGTGCTGTCAGGAAGATTCAGCACGGACGAACAGATCCTGCGTGCGTTCGAAAAGGGGTATCGGCACATCATCACCATCACGGAAAGAGCAGCCCATGAGATCTCATGGCGCACGTGGGTGCCGGAAGGAAAGATAGAAGGACGCAAGCCGCTTCCTCGCGAGATGCCAGTTCGACGACCCAGCCAGGACTTCAACGACGTGCGACGTGCATTGGGGGATGGCGAGCTCGTGGTGTTCGGCGCATTGACCACACCGGACTTGAATGGTGCTATCCAACTGGCGAATAGCGGCATTTTGAACGCTGTTGCCATCGAGCGCGAACACGGTACTTGGTCTACCGAGGAAACGGTTAGACACATCGAAGCGCTGCGGGAGCATACCAATGTGATTGTGCGCCTATGCAGTGCCCTCGATTCAGATGTGGGAACCTTTGTCGGCCTGGGTGTAGGGGCGCTAATAGCCACAGCGGTGCTCGATGCAGAGGAAGCACGACACTTTCTCTGCGCGGTTGAAAAGGCGAACATTGAGACGTACGGAAAGAACGACAGGAAGAAGTGGACGGTGCCAGTGGTCATGATGGAGACCGAAGGGGCGGCCAACGACACGGACATGATCGTCGCCATGCTTAAAGAACACCAAGGTGTCTGTCACCCCGGTCCACTGGACCTGTCGGCATCTCTGGGAGCAGCGTGGGGGACGGACAGGTACGAGTCGACCCTCAGCAAGATCGAAGGTATGGCCAAGGCCGCGGGTGTTCCGCTGGCTGGTGTATTGAGCACGCTCAAAGACGCTTTGGACCACGGACTCGGCATGGTGCTGGCGCCTGTCGGCATGGACGCTGGCGCGCTCAACACGGGCATTGTGGGCACCAATCCACTCGAATCTTTGCGGAACGATAACTCGGCCTGACCAAGTTGCAGGCCAGCAAGAAAGGACAAGAACATGAGTGAAGAAGAAACCAGAGCCGTTGTGTCGCGGTGGTTTGACGCACTGGACGCCGGTGACGTAGACACTGCGATGGCATGTTTGGACGACAATGTCCGCTGGATCAACAGCCCCGCCGAGGAAGGAAAGCCCGGCGGCATTCCCGGCCTGAGCGCGATCGTTCCGTGGCTAGGGGACTTCTCGAACAAGGCCGACGTCATAGCGACATTCGGACCATGGGGCGAGAGGCAGGAGACAGTCAAATATGAACGCCTGAATATGATGTTCAAAGACGATCAGGCCCTGGTGCTCGTTCACGAGGCGGCTCGCATCAAAGCGACGGGCTTAGTATACGACATCGAGTTCGTTCAACGCATTCAGGTTACCGGTGATGTAATCGTCATGCTGAAGGCATACTGGGACACGTCCAAAGCCATCGCGGCATTCCGGGGAGACATGCCGACACGGTTGCTGGACGCAGCAAGGCACGGCAATACCGCCGAAGCAGAACTTGTCCTGCCGTTTGGAGCGAATCCGAACCAGGCTGACCCAGTCAGTACGGAGACCGCCTTGATGATTGCCGCAGAAAACGACCACGTTGAGATGGTGAAGATGCTCCTTTCGTACGGAGCAGAACCAAACCTGATCAGCCGCAAGTCAGGGAACACTGCGCTTCACAATGCGTGCCGAACCGGCAAACCAGGTTCGATAAGAGCACTTCTGGAAGCCGGCGCTTTTGTCAATGTCCAGCGCCCGACGACTGGCGAAACACCTCTGCACGAAGCGTTAAAACACGGTTTTCCAGGATGCGCCGAAATCCTTATCGAGGCCGGTGCGAACAAAGATGTCATCGCATTCGACGGTAAGCGCCCTGCTGACGTTGCGGCAGAGAACCTGGGACCGAATGCACCGATATTGGCCCGGCTTACCTAACGCGGCCCGAGGCCGTAACCAAACTACTGGTCGCAAAGGATGCACATTCTGTCTGCAAGCATAACCCAAGGAGGAAGAGTAATGTCCGCTACCAAGAAGATTCTCGCCGTGATGTCGAACCGCGGGTACTGGGGCGTCGAGTTGACCGGCCCCATGGTCAAGCTGGAAGAAGCCGGCTATACACTGGATTTTGTCAGTCCGACGGGCGAGCGCCCGGAGGCGTTGCCCCCGAGCTACGACACCGAGTACTTCGATCCGCCCCTCGGCGTGTGCGTCACCACACCGGAAGACGCCGAGCAGGTCAAGTCCATCAAGGACAGCCCGAAACTCGACAACCCGATCAACCTGTCAGAGTGGATGCCGGAACGCCCGTATTTCAGCGCCGACAAGTTCCTTCGCGCGTGGGAGGATTACTTCCGCAAGGTCAAGCAGCGCCAGGAAGAGATGACGGCCACCTATGACGGTGTCCTCCTGGTGGGCGGCAGCGGCCCGATCGTGGACATGGTGAACAACCAGCGCGTGCACGATATCGTGCTGGGTTTCCATCGTGCCGACAAGCCGATCGCGGCCATCTGCTACGGCGTGGCAACACTCGTCTTCGCCCGGGACTTCAACGAGCGCACGTGCATCCTGCGCGGCAAACACGTCACCGGGCATTGCATTGAGTACGATTACCATGACGGCACTGGGTTCATGGGCACGGACTTCAACATGGGTCCCCCGCCCTACGTGCTCGAGTACATTCTCCGCGACGCTGTCGGGCCCGACGGCATGTACCACGGGAACTTCGGAAAGCAGACCTCCGTCATTGTCGACTACCCGTTCATTACTGCCCGGTCGCTCCAATGCGCCCACGAATTTGGGGAACAGTTCGTGAACATGCTGGACAAGGGCCTGAAACGCTACGGTTGGTAAGCGCCAGTCCTTCAAGGTCAGGAGCACATCCATGAAAGATGTCAAACCACGCCAGAATATCCGCGAAGCCATCGAAGCATCCCGGAAGGGGGACATCCCGGGACTTAAAGCCTGGCTGCGGGAGGGCAACAACCCGAATGCGCACGATCCCTCCGGCTGGAGGCCCCTGCTTTGGGCAGCCGTCCGGGGACATCACGAAGCCGTGGCCCTGCTGCTGGATAACGAATTTACCAAGGCGGACGTCACCCTGCCCCACCGTGAATCCTCCGCGCTGGCCATCCACATGGCAGGGCATTCCGGCAATGTCCGGACAGCGGAAATCATCCTCGATCACCGGCCGGACCATCTCAACGCGGTCTGGGATCTCAATGGGCACACCGTGCTGCTGCAGGCGGTCTTCTATGGCCACCTGGATCTGGCCCGGGTCCTGCTTCAAAGAGGCGCGGACACCTCCATCACGACCGCCCGCGGCCTGGGGCCCATGGAGCTTTGCACCCAGTTCCAGAACCAGGCCATGATGGACCTGATTCGCCCCTTCGACAGCCCGTCCGAGGCCAAGGCCGCCTATTACCAGACGTACCTGAAACGGATCGCACCGAACGTGCCTCCGGCGGAAAGTGCGGCGCAGGCCTTGGCAGATCAGCTTGTATCCACCATTGAGGATGGGATCAAAAGAACCATGAAGGCCCCGGATTCCGTGCGGGAGACCCTGGCAGCCGTCAAAGATCTGGTTGAAAAACAGGGAGCAGATGTGAACCGCCTGGGAGGCGCCCTTCAGCAGCCTCCGCTGATCGTCACCGTGACCGGCAACAACGGCCTCCCCGCCATACCCGCCGTTGCCGAACTCAGGCTCCGCCTGGCCGAATACCTCCTGGCCCGGGGCGCGGATCCCACTCTCCATGAACGCCATCCTATGGGTGCCCAGACCATCATCCGTGCGGCGGTCTTCAACCACCTAGACATCCTGAAGATGTGCGCGAAGGTCCTAACCCCGGAGAAGCACACCGAGGCGATCAACGAGATTCCCGTGGTGAACGGCCTGACCGCCATGCACGACACCGTGCTGCGGGCAACGATGGCGGCTCCGGATCGTTTCGAGGGCTACCTGGAGCAGACGCGCTGGTTCGTTGAAAACGGCGGACGGAGTGACATCGAGGATTTCGCGGGGATTACACAACGCAATATCGCGGAACAGGCCCGGGATCCGGAAGTCCGTAAACGGCTTCTCGATGTCCTGGATGGAAAAGCCTGATTAAAAAAGCTCAAACAGTACAAAGGAGATAACCTATGAACGCAAACGGACAGCCGGCACCCAACCGGCTGAAGCGGAACCTGGCCGCAGGGAAAGTATGCCTGGGCGCAACCATCACCATAAACAGCCCCGCTGTTGCCGAGATCATGTCCCATATTGGGCTGGACTGGCTGTGGTTCGAAACCGAGCATTCGTCCCTCACTCTAGATAACGTGCTCACCATGCTGCAGGCGACCAACGGCGCCGACGTCAGCACGGTGATCCGTGTCCCATGGAACGACAAGACCATGATCAAGAGGGCTCTCGACCTGGGGCCCGACGGCATCATCGTCCCCCTCGTCAACACCCGCGAGGAGGCCGAGGCGGCTGTCCGCGCCATGAAGTATCCGCCCTGGGGAGAACGCGGCGGCGGGCTGGGGAGAGCCCAGTGCTACGGCCTCCACATGGGGGAATATATGGAGACAGCCAACAATGAGGTGATGCTGATCCCGATGATCGAGCACATCCGGGCCGTGGAAAACATCGACGAGATACTCAAGGTGAAAGGTGTTGATTCGGTGATGGTTGGCGGTCTGGACCTCTCCGGAAGCATGGGAATGCTCGGACAGACCGACGATCCCAAGGTGGAAGGCGCCGTCCAGAAGGTCCTGTCGTCCTGCAAGAAGGCCAAGGTCCCATGCGGAATCATCACCGTGGCGCCGGAACAGGCCAACGAGCTCATCAAGCAGGGCTTTACCAACATTATCATAGGAATCGATGTCCTCTTTCTGCACAGCGCAGCCCGCGGCGCGATGGCCCAGATTGTCAAGAAGTGAGCATTAAGGTCATCGAAAAGATTCTTAGGCATTTTGGATTATGGAATGTGAAGGCCCGGCCTGATTTCAAAGGGAAGGATTGAGATCCGCCGCCGTATGTCCATTTGATGAATTTGTTCCTTGATCACCGCACATGGTGAGCAGTTGGTTTGGCGAAACCCCTCGACTCTTTTGTTCTATGGGCCCTGTCATGGAGCTGAATCATGAAACTGCAAGGCAAAAAGATAGCGATCCTGATTGAGAGCGATTACTACGAGCATGAAATCTGGTACTACCACTACCGTTTCTTGGAGGAAGGCGCGGAGCTGCATTTCCTGAGCCGCCTGTGGGGGCAGCCCTCTCTCACATTTAAGGGACACGAGTACCACGTCCCGTTTGAGTGCCACGAAAGTTTTGAGGGAATGGACGATGCGGCTCTACGGAGCTACGCCGCCATTATTGTCCCGGCGGGCATGGTGGCCGACCGCCTGCGCTATACCGAGGATATTTCGAAACTTCCTCCTGCGTGCGAGTTCATGAAACGGGCGTTTGCACAGAAACAAATTATAAAGGGAATCATCTGCCACGGCATGTGGCTGATGTCACCGATCAGCGACATCGTAAAAGGGAGAAAAGCGGTCGTGCACAACAATCTGCTCGGCGATGCGAAGAATTACGGGCTTGATTACATCGATGAAGATGTGGTGGTTGACAATGACCTTGTCACGGCGCGTACTGGTGGCCACTGTCACCTTTTCGCAAAAAAAATCATTGAATTGCTGTCACGATCATAGGGAGGAGCTATGACTTCCGCCACATTTGCGCATGTCGGTATGGTATGTAAGGACCCGATAAGACTTGAGAAGTTCTACACAAAACATTTTGGCTTCACCCGCGCCCGGGTGTTTGCGCCGGGTCCTGATCAGGTAGTGATCATCAGATCGGAAAATCTCGCGCTCGAACTGTTCAAGGCGACAGCAGAACGGCCTGATAAAGCGCCTGCGGAAGCCGGCCCGATGTATCCCTGCTGGCGCCATGTCTGCTTTATCGTTGATGATCTTGAGGCGAAGCTCAAGGAACTGGGCAATGAAGTAACCATTACACTGGGGCCGCTTGACATGGGCCAGTTTGTTCCCGGCATGAAGGTTGTGTGGGTCGCCGATCCCGAGGGCAACATCATCGAGATCAACCAGGGTTATCGCGACGAAAAGAATCCACCACCGCTTGCCGACTGAGGTGGGAAGTGCTTTTTCACGCTAACACCATAAAGAGAATGAAGGATTCGTTTAAATCTAAAGCGGGCCATTTCAGTTAACGAAATCGTGACTCAGGGAGGACCTTTGCCATGAAAATTGACTTCACCTTTTCAGACACCATTGCCGGATACGTTACCGATTACAACCAGGAAGATCGTTCCTTCCGAATTCTGACATCGGATCGGCGGCAATTTAAGGTGAACCTATCGCCCTCCGCCTATGGACGGATTATGCAAAACCTTGGCGAGGCGTATCAGGATGCAACGTCATTGTTTGACAAACTGTTGCCCCTGCATCGCCAGTTTGTTTTCGCTTACGGCACCTTCTATCCGTCTGATGAAGAAGGGCTAAAGTTCGAAGCCCAGTGGCTGGTCTTTCCGGGTAAAGGTCCGGGACTATTTCGTCACGAAGAGCCAGATTGGTGGATCAATCAAATCCGTTCGATCGGGAATAGCTACGTGAAGTGGCAATTTAATTTCCCAACAGAGGAAATCGACTATAAAAACTATCGTACGTTCCTCCACCTCGCCGGTGGGAAAAAAGGTGATTACCTTCAGGAGACAGACACGATTTCCCGTCTGGTCTATGGGCTTGCTTCTGCCTATCTCCTGACTGGGGAGGAACAGTTTTTGGAAGCCGCAGAAAAAGGAACCTTATATCTATGTGAACATATGCGTTTTTATGATAAGGACGAAGATCTGGTCTACTGGTACCACGGAATGAAAGTCAAGGGTGAAAAGGAGACCAAACTGCTGACCTCTGAATTCGGGGACGATTACGACTCGATTCCGATGTACGAACAGATTTACGCTATGGCTGGTCCAACCCAAACCTACCGGGCTACAGGTGACCCAAAAATCCTGTGGGACATCGAACATACCATGGATCTTTTCGAAAAATATTACAAAGACAACAAATTGACGGGGTATTTTTCCCATATTGACCCAATCGATCTAGACCCGCGGGCGGAGTCCCTCGGCCACAACCGTGCCCGAAAAAACTGGAACTCTGTTGGCGACCATGCCCCTGCTTATCTCATCAACGTGTATCTGGCGACTGGTGAACCGAGATATGCTGATTTCCTGGAATACACCTTTGACACCATCACTCGGTTTTTCCCTGATTATGAACACAGTCCATTTGTGCAGGAGCGATTCCACGAGGATTGGAGCCATGATAAAACCTGGGGTTGGCAACAAAACCGTGCTGTGGTCGGGCATAATCTCAAGATTGCATGGAACCTGATGCGGATGTATTCCCTCAAGCCGAAAGAGGAGTATGTGAACCTTGCGCGTAAGATTGCCGAGGTCATGCCAGTTGCGGGCTGCGATCTCCAGCGCGGGGGATGGTACGATGTTGTAGAACGGGAGATCAAACCAGATGGCAAACACTACCGTTTCGTGTGGCATGACCGCAAAGCGTGGTGGCAGCAGGAACAGGCGATTCTCGCCTATCTCATCCTGCATGGTATTTTACGGGATGCAGAATACTTGCGCCTGGCTCGGGAGGTAGCGGCGTTTTATAGTGCTTTTTTCCTGGACCACGATGATGGTGGCGTTTACTTTAACACGTTGGCCAATGGATTGCCCTATCTCCTCGGCAATGAGCGCTTCAAGGGAAGCCATTCCATGAGTGCCTACCATTCGATGGAACTGTGCTACCTCTCGGCTATTTACATTAACCTGCTCATCACGAAAGAGCCGCTCTATCTCTACTTCAAACCTTATCCAAACGCTTTCAAGAACAATATCCTGCGGGTTTCCCCGGATATTCTGCCCCCGGGGAGCATCTTCATTGAAGAATGCTTTGTGGATGGCAAACCCTACAAGAATTACGACCCCAAAGGTTTGACAGTGAAACTGCCAGACACCAAGGAGCGTGTGAAGGTCAAAGTCAAAATCTCTCCAACCACATGGCTCGAGTCATTTTAGGAGTAGCCCCATGCAAGTTACGATTAAGTCGATCAATGGTGTTGTTTTGATTGAACTGGAAGGCAGTCTGGATGGGAAAACTGCACCGGAAGTTCAGAAGCAGGTGCTCCCTAGCGCCGAAGGTCAAAATAAAGTCATTCTGGATATGACCAGAGTTAATTATATTTCCAGTGCGGGACTTCGAGTACTGCTGTTGCTGTATCGTCAGCTCAAAGCGAAAGGCGGAAGAATCGCTCTGGTCGGAATGACGGAAGAAATCAAGGATGTCATGTCAAATACGGGCCTCCTAAACTTCTTTCTGATTGCGGACTCCCTCAAGGAGGGCATTGCGGCGCTCGAATGAGGAATGCTGTTTTGATGCGTAGAGCGCCGTTCCCGACAGGGGTAAGGTGGAAATAGGTTTCAACGAAAGAGGATCTTAGTATGCTCGATCAAATGTTGGATCAACGGATTGATTACTATCCCACCCACGAATACCAGGGGTTTAAATTCAGACCTGGACGACCGATTCCCTTCGGCGCCACACTGGTACCCAAAGGGGTTAATTTTTCCATTTTCTCCAGCGCCGCAACCTCTTGTACGCTCGTGCTCTTTGAAAAGAGGGCCTCAAAGCCGATGGTGGAAATTCCATTCCCGGAGGAATTCCGCATCGGCAATGTCTATTGCATGATTGTATTCGATCTG
>Ga0316628_100000964_pt1 | contig 19408 bp, 16 predicted proteins | sample OWC_Aug_M2_C1_D5_FD_207648 | JGI IMG/M metagenome (GOLD analysis project Ga0316628, IMG submission 207648) | Wetland soil microbial communities from Old Woman Creek delta, Ohio, United States - OWC_Aug_M2_C1_D5_C | ecosystem: Environmental > Terrestrial > Soil > Wetlands | place: USA: Ohio... | reverse complement strand
GTGGGTAACGTCAAAGGAAGTGAGGAGATACAATCCGGCAGTCACATATCCTACCCTGGTGATAGAAGAAGTGATATCGGAGTTTGATGAAGGCGCCATTAAGGAGGCACTCGGTATTAAATGACACCCGAGAGGCTTTATGAAGTCCTGAGCAAGTATGCCGCGTCGAAGGGAATCCAGCTCAACAGGGATAAAGAATACGTACTGGAAATACTGCAGGGGCTTCTTGCGAATGAGGCTCGTTATGGGTATCGTTCATGCCCGTGCCGTCTGGCATCGGGAATAAAGGAAAGGGATTCTGATATCATATGCCCTTGCGTTTACAGCGATCCGGACATAAAGGAATACGGGAGTTGCTATTGCAGACTCTATGTCTCAAAAGAATGGAATGAAGAAAAGGTGAAGCATGTTAAAGTGCCCGAGAGACGGCCGGTTAAGGGCTGACAGGTAGGTTGAAGAATATGATGTCCGCAGATCTGCTTCCACTCAATCTTTTGAAAAAAGATAGGTACGTTATTGAACACATCCTCTGGGATTTTGATCCCAAAGAGTTAATGCAGCCGCGCTGCAGGATAAAAGGCGGAGAGTCTGAACCCGTAAAAATACGTGCCGGGTATATTTTATATATAGAGACCATGGATAAGAACCCCGGCTTATTCATTATGATACATACCTCCTCCGGGCACGCAGAAACGGTTGCAAAGATAGACGGCATACCTGATGATCTGCTTGCGGAGGCTGTTCAGGAGAACAAACACAAAGAGTATTTCGGTATGTATCCAATTAACAAAAAGATGGAAGAGTGGCTCAAGAAGGAACTCGGAATAAAGGAATAATAGTAATCCGTTAAATCAGTTTTCCGGATGTCCTGTCGCTTAATATCCGATCCCTCTTGAAACTGCTACCCGCTGACAGCCTTGAAATCCACCTGTTTTAACCGACATCAGTACATTCAGCATGGTACAGTTTGACAAACAATGATCTTTAGTGACAAATATATTTTTTTGTGATATATGTTAACAGACAGTAAAGTGTTCCTGACAAAGTCAAACCCTGACAGGGGCGAAAAGTGGAAGGATACTGAGATGATTAAAGTGCCGATAGAAAGGAGGGGGAAGAAGGGAAGACTCGGTATGAGCATGCCGTGTACTGTTTGCACCGAGTCACAAACTTTCAAGGACGGCACGACCTTTGATGTCAGCAAAGGCGGTATGTGTTTCTTCTCCAATAACTGTTTTGATATCGGATATGTCATTGAGATTCAATGCGAAGCCATATGGGATGAGCCAAAAACTGGGACAGTGAAGTGGTGCCAAAAAGTTAAACACAATCTCTATCGCATTGGAATTTCGTTCTCATAAAAAACCCGAGGCCCGGAGAGGAAAGTTCTTCCTGAAGCGACCACCATCCGAGCATTATATAACTCTGTAGAGTATGACCGGGAATGAATTGTCTAACTGTTCTTCGAAGAAAGGCGATTCTGATGTTTTGTCCCATTGGGATCTATATCTTTTGGAGAGAAAAGACAGATGAATGAGGAATTTATGCAACAGACTTTGAGGCTGATCAAAGGTGAGGAGGAGGGGAAAAACTCAGAAGGCCGCTGTGAGGTAAAAGAGACTGAAAAAACCGATGTGGAGCTTCTCGATGCATACTCCCGGGCAGTTATTACTGTAGTGGATGCTGTGGGGCCTGCGGTGGTCAGTATTTCTGCTGGAAAACAGTCACGGGGAAGCGAAACAGAACAAATTGGAGCAGGCTCAGGCGTTATTATAGCTCCGGATGGTTATGTCCTTACCAACGATCATGTTGTGCACAACGCAAAAAAGCTGACTGTAACACTCACCAACGGAACGAGTCTGCCAGCCACACTTGTCGGCGCAGATCCGGTGACAGACTTGGCAGCGATCCGTGCCGACGGTTCAAGGCTGCCTTACGCAACACTGGGTGATTCAGGCTCCTTGCGTGTTGGACAGTTGGTTATTGCTATTGGCAACCCCTTTGGATTCCAGTCCACGGTGTCGACGGGGGTAGTGAGTGCGCTCGGAAGGGGTTTGCGAAGCCGCGAAGGACGACTCATCGAGAATATCATTCAGCATACAGCTCCGCTAAATCCAGGAAATTCAGGCGGACCGCTCGTAGATTCCAGAGGGCGGATTGTAGGCATTAACACGGCAATCATCGTTATAGCCCAGGGAATCGGTTTTTCTATTCCATCGAATACTGCAAAATGGGTGGTGTCTCAATTGTTGACTCATAGTCGCGTGCGTCGCGGATATCTGGGCATAACTGCGAGAAAGCGTCCTCTGGGCAGAAGACTGGTGAGATATCATAATCTGAATGGAGAGTTTGCTGTAGAGGTCATATCGATTATACCTGAGAGTCCAGCCAGTAAAGCCAGAATACTGGAGGGCGATCTTATCGTGGCTGTTAATGGACAAGAAGTGGCCAGTGTAGATCACATTCATCGCTTCCTCAGTGAATGGCCTATCGGGAAGCCGGGGACGCTCACTATAATCCGAGGGCAGGAGCGGCTTGAAATAGAGGTTACTACCGCTGAAGAGGGGATGCAGTAGGGGCTTGAAGAATCAGTAGTTGTTCTCTTCTCAGGGAGGGAAACGTGGGAAGACTCCCCATAATCTGGCTATGCTGCGTGATGCCCGAGGGGATACGATAGTAACTTGTCATTATTTCTTATCGTGTGTAGACGTTCAGAGTCACAGGAGGTAGTGAGAAAAGGTGCATGCTACCTTAGGGGTGAAAGAGGCACAATGGGTGGCGGTTCCTTATAAATGATGCTGATTATAAACAATAATCCTAAAGGTAAGAAAGAATGGTATTCTACCAGAAAAAATAACAGAAGCCTATATTGCACATATTAGAATCATGCCTGATAAAGAATGAAACTAACGGGGAGGACCTTTTATTTGAAGAAAAAGCATGACGTTAAACAAGCCAGGCCGTACGAGAGTTTTTAAAGTTAATAATAAAAGGAGATTGTTTCATGAGAATTTTCTTTTTTGTGTTATTCAATTGGCAGTAATTTGTTATGTGTTTGCAGGAGACAAGATTTACACGAATAAGGACTTAGAAAAATATAAGTATTCGTCTGGGACTATCTACGGAGGTAGTGGCCAGAACGACACGAATGCGATTAACTACAGTGATTCAGTGAGACAAAGCGGATCGGTATCGAGTTCGAATTATGATCACTGGTGTAATATGGGAAGTACATACCAGAATCGAGTAGATCGGGCACGTGGTAGAGTTGCCAAGGCTCAAGAAACTTTATCCGAGACAGAATCCAAGGTCTTTTGGACTAAGAAGGGGGGAGAAAGACTATTGTCGGATAAGAAGGATCGGAATATTGTTGCGGCTGAGAGAGATTTGGAAACTGCAAAGAACGAATTGAGTTCAGCTGAGCATGATTTGATGGACTTGAATGACAGATCTCGACAGGCCAATATCCCCTCTGGCTGGCTGAGGTGTCAGAGGTAAAGAGACTTATGATGTTAGATTAGATAACAGGCTGGTATGATGGATATAAACTTCAACGTTTACTCCTGAGAGGCAAACCTACTTCCTGAAGCAGAGATTCTACTATCAAGCCCTCCAGTGACATAGTGCCACCGCAAATGAACAGATTATGGCCAGAAAGTAAAAAATATTTTCAAAATATCAATTTTGCCAAGAAAAAAAGCAAGATTTTCATAGCACTTAGCAGAAAGTATTCGCATAATATATAAATTAATGCAAAGTTTCTATAAAGGGGGTAATGAATACTGTAGAACAAAAAAGTTTTTGCAGAGGTTTTATTTAAACAAATTATATCGAGGAGGTAGCAAAAAATGAAAAAAGTAATGTGCTTAATTGTTGCTGTGATTTCAGTCTTTGTTTACGGATTCGCCATGGCCGGCGTTGAGCCTTCGCCTTTTCAGCCTGAAATCAATCAACTCCATTCAATTGAGCTCGGCATAGCTGCCATCAACCAACGCATGGACCATTTAAAGGCCATGCCTGATTTACCTGCGGGGTCGGAAAACTATTTGAATGCCATGGCAAATCAATTAGACATTCTGAATGCACGACTTGCAGATGTTTTGACTGTGATGCCGAGCCCTTCTCTTGCCAATCCCTATGAAGGTCAGGATGAAGTTCTCTTTGCCCTCGATGCCATACAAGTATATTCGGGTGAATACAATCTTGTTGTAGACAATATTACTTCCCGTATGGGCGTCGAACCGTCACCATTTAAGATCGGTTCTGTGAACATCATCGATATTATTGATATACATTTTCTCCCCATACTGCCATCACTTCCAAAGTAAATATTCACATTGGTACCCATCCCCATTTTTTCGGAGGGGGATGGGGTTCTATATATAGGTTAATGACCATAGATTTGCAACAGTGTCTGTTTTCTATCAATGATTTAATAAAATTAAATCTATTTTTTGATGAAACCCAGGTATGCTGAGTCATAAAGAAAGTGACAAAAACCTTGGCGCATCTGAAAGCGATTATATGAATGTGGTTTTAATTCCGGCTTTCGTTAATGGTTCATCTGTAAAGCCCTCATATTTAGTCTCCGCCTTTTTGTATCTGTTCGTTGGTGGTGAGAAAAAGTGCGTGTTTCCTTCGGGAGAAAAGATGCACGCGTATTCCGGAGAGGCCACGAGAGAGACGTTCTTCCTGTAACAGAAGTTTTTATACCAAGCCTATCGGTAGCAGATTACTTCTGAAAATCAACGCTCCTAATACCAGTAATTAACAAAAATATTATCGAAATAGCAAGATTCCTAAATAGAATAGCAATAATCCCATTGCAAGAAGATACAAATTGTGATAGAAGTTTTATAAATATTTCTTGCAAGCATGAGTGTTTTGATATGCGCAGGAGGATAAGAAATTTCCAATCATGGGGGTTCACTCTTTCATTTAATTTAGCAGGTTCTTTTCTGAGTTAGAGCAATGTCCAAGGGTATAACTACTTAAGGGGGGTGATAAACGGATACATTATTACTGGGAGAGGAAATCTTAATTTTATGTAAGGAGGGAAAAAATGAGGAAGGACAAGTGTATAAGATTATTATTAGTAATGGCGGCAATACTTCTGTTTGCAGCATCGGCTATTGCTAGCTCTCAAGCCACTCAATACAATCCTTTAGGCGCCAAATCTGTTGAGAACATGATCCCTAATGGAGAATATGAAATTTATGTGCTCACTCAAGACAAATGGCAACAAGTAGGGAAAATAACTTTTGACAAATTTTTTCGTGAAAGAGAATTAGACCTCAGCGGTTTTCTCTCGAACAGTGAAGAAGTGAAAGTCAAAGTAATACAGAAAGGGGGAGGAGCAGCACATATTGACTCTGTGCTTCTTGGGGGAAACCCGCCTGTTGCAGTAGAAGGTATTCAGAACGGTTTGAAGAAACTTTCTAAAAAGGACTTCGATGTTGCTGATGCTTTTGGGAAAGAGATACTCATCACATTTCCAGAGGAATCAAAAGACAGTAACTTAAGGTTAACAGCAAGGGTAGAAAGCACTGTAATCAGTAAAACACCTTTTCAGTTTCCTACCGATAATTTCTACAGGAAGATGGATACTAACTCACAATTCTACAGTTACAAGATTAATGCTGAAAATACTCCTTCTCCTTTTTTCAAAGAATACTCTCTCACAGGTTCCGGGCATCCTTCAGGGTATACCTATGGTTGGGTAAGCAACGATGATAAAAACCTCTATGTTAAGATCGACTTCACTCCGGACAACACTATGGACGGGGACAAAGACTATGCAAAGGTATATGTGAAGACAGAAGAGGCGGTCAAAGAGTTTAAGGTGTCGGTACCAGAAGCGAGGTGGGGCAGCCCCGACTTCACTTACACCGACAAAGTTGCATACCAGCACAAGATCTATAATTTTTCTATTCCTCTGAAGGAAATTGGGGTAGAGGACGTGAAGAAGGAAAAAGAGCTCCTGCTGGCCTTCGCCGCTTATGGGACAGCGGCACTCCCCCAGTGTGGTGACCAGGCTACCCCCATCCATGATATCCAGGGTAGCGGGCTGACATCGCCACTCGTGGGCACGTTGGTTGACATTGAGGCAATCGTGGTGGGTGATTTCCAGAACAATGCCACGCCCGACAACGGCAACCTGAATGGCTTCTATGTCCAGGAGGAGGATGCGGAAGCGGATGCAAATCCACTTACATCTGAAGGCATCTTCGTTTTCGCACCGGGTGCCAGTGATGTGAGCGTTGGAGATAAAGTGCGCGTACACGGCACGGTGACCGAGTTTTTCGGTCTGACCGAGATTACCGGTATCGCGCTATCGCTGTGCTCGATGGGCAACGTCCTCCCCACTGCCGCTATTGTGAGTTTGCCCGTTACCAGCCTTGACGATTTCGAGAGGTATGAGGGTATGGCGGTCACGTTCCCTCAAATACTATACATCTCTGAGTACTTCAACTTCGATCGCTTTGGTGAGGTTCTGCTGACTGCGGATCGTCAGTTTCAACCAACAGCCATCTACGAGCCAGGCTCAAGCGATGCGGCGAACCTTGCCTTGGCTAATTCGCTCAGCCGCATAACTCTTGACGATGGTCGCAGCACTGAGAACCCAGATCCAGCCATCCATCCTAATGGAGCCGTCTTCAATCTGTCTAACCTGTTCCGCGGCGGCGATACGGTTCAGAACGTGACCGGTGTGATGGACTACGCATTTGGTTTATATCGTATCCAGCCGACGCAGGGTGCTGATTACACAAACGCTAATCCACGTACATCTCAACCTGATGACGTCGGCGGGAAATTGAAGGTTGCTTCCTTCAATTTGTTGAGCTACTTTACCACACTTGATAATAGCGGACCGATATGTGGTCCCTTACAAAATCAGTTTTGCCGCGGCGCAGATGATGCAAACGAATTTATACGCCAGCGCGATAAGATCATCGCTGCACTGTCTAGAATCAACGCAGACATTGTCGGTTTGATCGAAATCGAGAACCATCCGGGTGATGTACCCACCGCAGATTTAATAAGCGGACTCAATAATGCTATGGGCGCAGGAACGTATAATTACATCGCAACTGGTGCGATTGGCTCTGATGCCATTCGAAATGCTCTTATCTACAAACCAGCAAAAGTTACGCCGGTTGGAAGCTATGCCATTCTCAACTCCACAGTCGATCCTCGCTTTCTTGACAGTTACAGTCGCCCCACTCTGGCCCAAACCTTCCAGGATAACTCTACGCACGGAATCCTCACTGTTGCTGTGAACCACCTAAAGTCCAAGGGTTCGGATTGCAATGCAGTTGGTGATCCGGATACAGGGGACGGCTCAGGTAACTGTAATCTAACCCGTAAGGCTGCCGCCGAAGCGTTAGTTGACTGGCTTGCCAGCGATCCGACCGGCAGCGGCGACGCTGACTTCCTAATCATCGGAGACCTAAACTCCTATGATAAGGAAGATCCCATTGATTCTATCAAAGCTGGAGCTGACGATATTCTCAGTACACTCGATGACTATTCCGATCTCGTCTTTCAATTCATCGGCGAGTACGCCTACTCATACCTTTTTGACGGACAATTAGGTTACCTCGATCATGCTCTTGCAAACGCAAGTTTGACAAATCAGGTGACCGGTGTCACGATCTGGCACATCAATGCCGACGAGCCTGATTTGATTGACTACGATACGATATTCAAGCAACCCAATCAGGAGGCAATCTACGCACCGGATGCCTATCGCTCCTCCGATCACGATCCAGTAATTATCGGATTGAATCTTGCCTGTGATGTCAATTGTGTGAGTATCTGCCGTACAGCCGGATTCTGGGGAACCCATGCCGGCACCGAATGCCCGAAGAAACAACCAGATTGCGGAAGCCAGAACATCACAGAGGCGGTGGTCGACAAGTGTGAGGCGTGCCTCGAAATCTGTGGTGAAATCATCACGAACACCGACTTGGACAGTGCAAACTCCGCGATAGAGGCAATCTGCGTGAGCCCGGGTGGTGATATGAGACTGCAGCTTGCCCGCCAACTCACGGCAGCGTCCTTAAACTGCTGCGTCAGTGGTGCAGGCAGCGATTGCGCAGGACTCCCCGACTGGCAATTTATATTCGATGGATGCAACGTGGCGTGTGAAGAGCAGGAAACCGAGGGCTACCAGCCCTGCATCGACGCGCTTGACTGCTTAAACAATGGCGGCAACATCGTGGACCTTGAACCTGTGACCTGCCAGACTGGTACCTGCCAGCCTCTGGACGGTAGCGATCCAGTGGGTGAACCGTGCGGCAAAAACCTACCTCCTTGCCCAGAGGGATTCACTTGTATCTCGCTCACAGAGACCTGTCATACCAGTTTACTTGGCATCTGCGCTGATGGCTCTATCTGCACAGAAGAGAACACCACTGGTAGATGCTACAATGAAGATCTGTGTGACGCCGAGACTCCTTGCGCGGACCTATCAGCGTGCAAGCCTATTTGTGACAGCGACGGTTCCGTGTGCAACCCCGGCCCTGCTGGAAGTTCCAACGCTTGCACCATTGCCATAGGAGACGGTAAGGGCAAGAATGCCGGTAATGACTGTGCTGTTCTTCCTATGCTGAACCCTCCAGCGACAAATTGTTCCAAGTTCAACCAGGGTGAGGAGTGCTGTGGCAGTGACGTCGAGGGAAGTTGCGCGAGGACAGTGACAGTAACCTTCAACGTAACGGTACCTGCGACCACAGATGGGACAGGTAGATCCGTTTATACAGCAGGCTCATTTCATCAACTGAACGGCAATTTGCCCGATTGGAACCCAGGTTACGTCATATTGACCAGATTAGATGCGACCCATTGGACCGTCACTCTAACAGGCAACGAAGGGACATCGATTGAGTACAATTACACTCTGGGAGATTGGCCCCATGTTGAGAGGGGAGGCAGTTGTGAGCAAATTGCCAATCGTCAGCTAACACTCAGCTATGGCAGCAACGGCACGCAGACTGTTGATGATACTGTCTTAAATTGGCGTAATGTGGCCCCATGTGGTGATTGATTAGGTTTGCCATCTGCAAGAAGTTAAGGGCAATTCATGATACATGAGGCGCGGACAGGAAAACCTTGTTGTTTAAGTAGTACATTCAAGGTTCATGATAGAAATTACATCCACTGATCCCTTTAATACGCAAAGGTAGGGTCGGCAATGACTCTGCCTTTGCGTCTTTGATTCAATATTATTAACGATAATCTTCAATCTTTGTATTAACTTCAGACGCAATAGTAGTAGGTGCTATGCGCACCCGATGACAAATGATTATGATGGGTCTTTGATGAAGGAATGTTGAACCGTCAAGTTTTTCCAATTTTTTGCGTAGGCGCACTTTACAGGGCGAAGATACGAATTGAGTCTTGTGGGGCTTTAAAATTAGCAGGAATGCTTGGTCGAATGGCAGAAATAATAGGAATAAGCATTCTGTATTTCAAACTTAGATGCTGTGAATTAGGTATATAATTAGGAAGATCCCGATCGCAAAGACAGATAAGGCAAGCATTATATCGAGTATTAATGACGGCTGATAGGAATCCTGATCAATCTGACATTCGACTTTTTTGTACCGTACAAAGGCCAGAATTCCCATCAGGGCGCCAAGACCTATAAGGACCACTCCTAGGATTGACGAGTAACCGGGACTTGGGGCGTGTCCGAACGTAACCTTCTGGCCGGGCGCCTGACTCAAAAAATAAGAAAACTGTTTAATGAAAAGGCCGAATTTCTCAACGACGAAACCAAATGCCATAATCCCGATGCTTGTTCTGATCCAGGCAAGAAATGTCCTTTCGTTCGCCATGTGGACCCTGCGATTACGGACCTTTGCAAGCTTTTTCTCTTCAGAAATGCCCGGCGTCGCACACCTGGTCAAATACTGGTTTATTTTAAGAAATATTCCCATCTCTTAACATATAGTTTAGCAGTCTCCCCCTTGTCAATCAATCCCGTATAAGGTTATAATTTCGGGCAATCCTTCTCGATACTACGTGCGTTTAAGGGAGGTTAATGCAGCATGAACCAGAAGGCAACCAACGGCTTTTCATTTCTCCTTGAGATAGGAACGGAAGATTTACCTGCAAGGTTTATACCTGCCGCTGTCCAACAATTAAGAGAGAATGCCAAGAAAATATTGAATGAAAATCACATAAAATTCTCTGAAATAAAGACATTCGGGACGCCCAGGAGACTGGCGATTATTGCAGACGGTATACCCTCAATGCAGGAAGACAGGACAAAAGAGGTTTTCGGGCCTTCTAAAAAGGCTGCTTTTGACGAAAACGGCAAACCGACAAAGGCAGCGATCGGATTTGCACAGTCACATTGTGTAAGTGTGGATAGTCTTATCATCAAAAATAGAGACAAAAGAGAATTTGTCGTGGCGGTGATGGAGGAAAAGGGGGTTCTTGTCAAAGAAATATTACCCGAAATATTGAAAAAGCTTGTGCTCTCGATACACCTTCCCAAAGCGATGAGATGGGGGAATAGTTCACTCAGATTTGTGCGGCCGATACGCTGGTTAACGGCTCTGTTCGATGAAGAGGTAATCAGTTTTGAAATAGACGGGATAAAGAGCGGTAACGCTAGCAGGGGGCATAGATTTCTGTCACCTGCAGCCTTTCAGATAAAAGAGATATCGGGCTACAAGCGGTTGCTTTCAAACAATTGTGTGGTAGTCGATTACGAAGAAAGGAAAAAGACTATTGCCGCCGGGATGGAAGCACTCCTTGCACCTGCGGGTGAAGAGCCCATAGAGGATGAAGAGCTCCTCGACACTGTTGTAAATCTCGTAGAGTACCCAGTACCCGTGCTGGCGACTTTTTCAGGGGAATATCTCAGCCTTCCAAAAGAATTACTCATAACCGTTATGAAAGGCCATCAAAAATATTTTGCGGTTCAGGACAAAGACGGCAATATCACAAACCACTTTGTTGTGATAAGCAATACCAGTTTAGAAAACTCAGATATGGTGAGAGTCGGCGCCGAAAGGGTCATTAGAGCACGGTTTGAGGATGCAAAGTTTTACTTTGAAGAGGACAGAAAAAAGAGACTCTCCGAAAGGATAGAAGACCTCAGGAAAGTCACATTCCAGGAGAGTCTCGGCAGTCTGTATGAAAAGACGGAACGGTTAGCGTCCATCGCCGGCTTTCTTGCCGACAGGCTGATTCCTTCGGCAAAAGATAATATCATCCGTGCGGCTCGGCTCGCAAAAACAGATCTTCTGACTGGCGTTGTCAGAGAGTTCCCGGAGCTTCAGGGAATCATGGGTAAGTACTACGCCCTGATAGATGGAGAAGACAAAGATGTTGCCGGGGCTCTTGAAGAACAGTACCTGCCTGTGCATTCCGGAGGAAGAATTCCGCAGATGGATGTCGGAGCCCTTCTCAGCATAGCCGACAAGATAGACAACGTGGCAGCCTTTTTTTCCATAGGACTCATTCCAACAGGCTCTGAAGACCCCTTCGCCTTGCGAAGACAGGTCCTCGGCATCATAGCAATCCTATTAAACAAGGGCTACGGCCTTATCTTAAGAGAACTTGTAGACCGCTCACTGGAAACGTTGCCGAATGTAAAAGATCCAAAGGAAGTGGCGGCAAGGATTCTGCAATTTTTCGGGAGCAGATTAGAGACGGTGTTTGAGGACCAGGGATACAGTCCCGATTTGATACAGTCTGTCCTCTCCCTGTCTCTCGATGCTGAGTTGAGTGGAATAAGGGAAAGACTTGAGGCAATAAAAAAATTCAAGGAACGTGAAGGATACAACGATTTCCTTACCGCGATAAAACGTGTGAATAATATCATTCCGGAAACAGCAATTCCTGCAGCAAAAACAGAGTTCCTGATGGAAGAACCCGAGAAACTGCTCGAGGGAAAACTTGATGCCGTGAGGAAGGAACTCGCAGTACTTCTTCAGAATAAAAGGTATTGTGATGCAATGAATCTTTTAACGGCTCTTACTGAACCTGTCAATAAGTTTTTTGAGCAGGTCCTCGTGATGGACAAGAGAGAAGAGATAAAACTGAACAGACTCGCACTGCTCAGTGAGATATGGAAAACCGTGTCGTCCGTTGCGGATTTTTCCAAGCTCGCTGCCGCTCAGGAATCTTAAATTTCTTTTAGTATTGTCAGCACCACCTTCCTTAGGCTGGAGAGGAGAAAAATGATACAGACTAAAAGAATCTATGACCCTGTTTTACCGGGAGACGGGAAAAGGGTTCTTGTTGACAGATTATGGCCGAGGGGGATAAAGAAGGGCGAGGCCAGGATCGATGACTGGTTGAAGGATATTGCACCGAGTAATGAACTGCGTTACTGGTTTTCGCATGATCCTTCGAAATGGCTTGAATTCAAGAAGAGATACAAAAAAGAACTCAAAAACAAATTTGCCGTATTGGAAAAAATCAGGAAAGAATCAGAGAAGGAGACCATCACGTTTCTCTTTGCAGCTAAGGATGTCGAGCATAATAATGCCGTCGCTCTCAAGGAAATAATCGGGCAGCTGTCATAATGTAACAGGGATAACAAGCGACTATAACGGCTGTTACATCCAGTAAGAGACTCGAATAGAATACCCTAGCCCAGAAAAGGAGCGCACCGCACACCCCCGGCAAGGTGGGATTTTCGGGCAAAAATGAAACTCATATTCAGGTAAAATAAAAAATGGCTTCTTCGGGTACATTTTCAGCCCTGCAGTACAGAGATTTTCGGCTTTTCTGGTTCGGTCAGCTCATCTCCCTGTCTGGTACATGGATGCAGTCTGTCGCGCAGGGGTGGCTCGTATACAGTCTGACAAAATCTCCCTTTTATCTTGGTCTTGTTGCGGCCTCGAGTTCGCTCCCGATACTCCTGTTTACCTTTGCGGGGGGTATCGTCGCAGACAGGTTTAGAAAGAGGAATTTGCTTTTGATGACACAGGCCTTATCAATCCTGCCGGCCCTCTTTCTCGGCATTCTTACAGATAGCGAAATGATTGCCGTCTGGCAGGTCGCGCTGCTTGCAGCACTCCTTGGCACCGTGAACGCTTTTGATATACCCGCACGACAGTCATTCATATTTGAACTCGTCGGGAAAAGCAGTCTTACAAACGCCATAGCACTGAATTCCGCTGCCTTCCATGGCGCCCGGATCATAGGACCCGTTATAGCGGGGATGACGATTGCCTCTCTGGGACTTCCCGCGTGTTTTTATCTGAATGCGATAAGTTTTCTTGCCGTTATAGTTGCGCTGTCAAAAATGAAAATTGCGGGAGACATACAAAAAAGTTCTAAAGGATTTGTAAGCGACTTCATAGAAGGGATACAGTACATAAAAAGCGAATCCGAGATATACAGAACTATTATCCTTATCGCTGTGTTCAGTCTCCTGGGTATTCCCTTTATCACTCTTCTGCCTGTATTTGCAGGTGAAATATTCAGAACAGGTGCGAAAGGCTTCGGCTTCCTTGTCGGCGCAACGGGCGCCGGGGCTCTGTCAGCCGCTTTGTTCCTCGCATTCAGAGGCGATATAAAGGGGAAAGACAGGTTAATGTCTTTTGCAGCCCTCTTTTTTTCCACTGCGCTCTTTGTCTTTTCGATATCAAAAAATTTATATCTCTCGATGCTGCTGCTGATAGGTATCGGCGGGAGTCTGGTAAGTTTTCTTGCACTTGCGAACAGTTTTATACAGCTTTCCGTCCCCGACAAACTGAGGGGAAGGGCGATGAGCGTGTATACTTTTGTATTTTTGGGGACGGCACCGGTAGGCAATTCACTTATAGGTGTTTTAGCCGATTCCCTGGGTACAACACATGCAATAAGTATTGCATCCTTACTTTGTATAATCGCGTCAGTAGCCTTTTCACTGAAAATATTAAAAGGCTGGTGGTATAGTAAGCTGTCATGAAAATACTTGCCGTGGAAACATCAACAATGCTGGGAGGCGTGGCCGTTGCCGACGATTTAAACGGACTGATCGCCGAAGTAAGGCTGAACATCAAATCGACCCATTCGGAACGGCTTATGACGGAAATAGACCATGTATTGAAGCAATCGGGACTCGAAATATCCGATATCGACGCCTTTGCGCTCACGATAGGTCCGGGCTCTTTTACGGGATTGAGGATAGGTCTGAGTACCGTAAAAGGATTTTCTTATGCAACGGGGAAACCAATTGTTTCAGTTCCTACACTCGAAGCGCTCGCCTGGAATTTTTATTACTGCAGATATCCCGTGTGTACCATGCTTGATGCAAGGAAAGAAGAGGTCTATGCAGCATTGTTTCGGTGGGAATCAGAAAGGTTTGTAAGATTGATAGATGAGGTGTCGGTAAATGCGGATAAGCTTTTGGAAAAGATTAGAGTGAAACTTGAAAATACAATAGACCAGGAGATCATTTTCACCGGCGAGGGAGCGCTTTTATATAAAGATAAGATAGTCGAAGTCATGAAGGGAAAAGCAGTCTTTCCTCCTTTGGAGAAGATGATACCTTCACCTGCAAATGTGGCATCCATGGGAATACAAAAGGTTTTGAGAGGAGAATTTTCCGAGCCCGTAAGTCTGATCCCTTACTATATCAGAAGATCGGAGGCTGAGATCAAACGAGATGCCTGAGATCTCGATACGGGAGATGCAGAAGCAGGACATCAAGGAAATACTCGAAATTGAGCGCGTATCCTTTACTTCCCCGTGGTCGGAGACTGCTTTTTTGAATGAAATCGACAAGTCGTATGCTTTGGCAAGGATCGCTCTATTCAAACATGCTGTTATTGGGTATATATGCGTAAATTATATCCTCAATGAATGCCACATCCTGAATATTGCCGTTCATCCTGAATTTAGAAGGCAGGGCGTTGCCACAGCTCTTATGGAAGATGCCTTAATGGAATTGAGAAGAAAAGGCTGCGGTTTCTTTTACCTTGAAGTGAGGATCTCAAACCTTGGTGCGAGGAGATTTTACGAGTGTTTCGGCTTCAGGGTTGCGGGTGTCAGAAGGAAGTACTATATCTCTCCGGCAGAGGATGCTGCCTTAATGATGCTCAGGGTTTAATTATTTCCATACCCCTTCGATTTCGGCGCCGCATTTAAAGCATTTTCCATCCATAATCTTCATTTCACCTATGCTGAAACCAAAGCGCCTGATCACAAGTTCCCTGCATTTTGGGCAATAGGTATTTTCTCCGCCTTCTCCGGGGACATTGCCTTCGTATACGTATTTGAGGCCCGTTTCAAAACCTATTTCTCTCGCCCTCCGCAATGTCTCTAAGGGCGTCCTCGGTTTATAAGTCAATTGATGTGTAGGATAGAACTGTGTTACATGCCAAGGAATTGAGGGATCAACCGATTTGATGAACTCTGCGATATCCCTAAGGTCTTCTTCAGAGTCGTTGTAATCCGGTATTATCAAAGTTGTGACCTCAACCCAAACACCGAGTTCCTTCATAAGCCTTATCGTATCTTTCACCGGACCGAGCCTCGCACCGCATATCTTCTGATAAAAATCGTCGTCACCCTTGAGGTCGATATTGTTGCCGTCGAGATAGGGAGCGATGACTCTTGTCGCCTCAGGGCTCGTATACCCGTTACTTACAAATACATTCTTTATCCCTTTTTCATGGGCAAGCCTTGCGCAGTCATAGGCGAACTCGAAGAACATGGTAGGTTCCGTATAGGTATATGAAATGCTCTCGCATCCATTCCTTGCCGCAGCCTCAACGATATCCTCCGGGGTAACCTCATGCCCGGGAATATCTTCATGTTCCCTCGGATACTGGGATATCTCGAAATTCTGGCAGTGTTCACAGCGGAAATTGCATCCCACTGCCGCGATCGAAAAGGATGTCGAAGCGGGTAGAAAATGAAAAAGGGGCTTCTTCTCGATAGGGTCGATGTTCATGGAGACCACTTTTCCGTAGACGAGGCTGTACAACGTCCCGTCTATATTCTTGCGTACATAACAAATACCCCTTTTACCTTCTTTGATATGGCAATGATGGGCGCAAAGAAAACACCCCGCTTTTTTCGCGTGAAGCTTTTCATAAAACATTGCCTCTTTCATAATCTAATTATAGCAGCCGGGGCGGTTATTTCAATGACGGATGAAATGACGAGAACACCGGATCCGCAACACTCCTGATAAGGGCTAGGAAGTAATGATTTCAGGGTTACAAAAAAAATACTTGTTCAGGAGATAATCTCTTGTTTCCGTTGCTACTTCATATGCCTCAAATTCATTCCCGGCATTTGGGGTATCTGCATTTTTTGATATCCGGAAGGAACTTCAAACAGACCGCTTGGCTGCAAACCCATCTTGACATTTTTAAATTCCTGAATCCATGACCCGTCTACCGCAGAGGTCTTGACAGGGAACTTTATGTCTGCAGCCCACCATTGATAAACCTGCTCTTTTTTATTATCTGACTGGTATGTGATCAGATACTTGATTGTCGGGTGTCCGTCGATCGTTTCCCTGCCGACTTCCTTCCTCTCTATTTCGCCCTCGAATTTTTCTTCGACCCTTGGTTTATTCTTCATGTCAAATGGCATTTCCATATATATCTTCTCTCCGGGCATTATGTTCCACATGACCTTCTTGTCTATCCTTGTTATCACAATCATGTCTTCATGAACCTTCATTTCCATTCTGAACCTGTCGGGCTTATAGTAGATTTTTCCCGTGGTCTTCTCTCCACCCTTGAACGTTGTGATAGTATTAGCAGAAAATTCGGCAGATAAAGCGGGACATGAGGATAAAAGAACAAACAGTAATACTACGGATAATTTTCTGAACATCTATAACCTCCGTTTTTTTGTTTATGAATCCATCCTCGCCTTAACAGGCCGGCAGATCTTACTAATTCTAAGGTTCTCCCGTCATTTTGTCAACGCGTTCAATCCCGAGTTATGTGCTCTTCCGATAGTAATGTAAATAAGTACTTGTTACAATAAACAGAGGTAAAATATAATTACGGTTGGTCAGATATCAATGAGGTTAGTCAGGACATGAATGAAACAAAAAAATGTACGCACTGTGGGAAAGATATAAACATAAGCTATACGATTTGTCCTTTTTTTGAATTTCAAGAGATGGCTTTTCGGCGGCTGATCCCGGCATTTATTTGAGTCTGCGCGGTTTATAACAGAGGAGTTTATAGCTATTCATGTGGAGTGATAAAAAAGAGAGTATTGCCCGGAAAAAGGCTTTATTCATCATATCCGCTGCAATTGTCCTTGCGCTGATCATATTTCTGTTGCGGGGCCACTATGTATCAGACACTCTTAAAAGTATAGTACTTCCTGAATTGGAGGCTGCATCGGGACAGAGAGTTGCAGCTACCGCGATCTACATCAATCTGTTCCCTTTATTCATCGAGGCAAAGGACCTGAGGGTTTTTGATCAGAAAGAAAAGGACGTACTGACTGCAAAAAAAGTAAAAGGGTATGTTGATTTAACGGGCCTTTTCACCAGGAACCTTTCCATCCGCCGGCTTGTAATCGATGAGCCACGGATATCGACGGACAGGCCACAGATTGAGGAGATTGTCAGGAACGTCAGGGCATATCTTGAAAAGGAGCGGGAGCCTGTCATAAAAGTGAAGATAAAAGTCATCGAGATCCGGAAGGGAAACACTATCCTCAGAGACAAAGAGTTAAAAGGGACAGCGGATATGAAAGGACTTTCGGGTGAGTTGATCCTTGGAGAGAACCAGAGGGTTAAGGCATCGGTAAAGGAACTCGTGTTGGCAAAGGAAGGATGGCCTAAGATCAAGTGCGATGTGAATACCGTGATCGCTTTAAAGGAGGACAGGGTCGAGATAAAACTTCTCGAAGTCGGTTCCTATGGATCCCGCTTTAAAGGAGAAGGTTATTATTCGAAGGGGCAGGGCATTCTTAAGACCGAGCTCGCACTGATTGTGGATTCTGTGAAGCGGATTTTTAACCTCGGCAGGAGGGGTGACGGAAGGATTTCTGCGAAGGGTGAAATAAGGCTTAACAATGAAAAGGCACCGGAGACTTCAATTCAGACAGACCGCTTGAGCCCGCTGTTGAAGCTCCAGGCGGAGAAACCTGAGGCGCAAGGTTTCAAAGATATTTTTGTCGAATTAAAACTCAGCGGTGAATTTTATATCGAGACACTCATGGAAATCCTGAAGGTCAATGAAAGGATAGAGGGACTTGTCGATCTTCAGGGCGAACTCACAGGGTACCTTTCTGAGATCACGGGTAGTGCGAAGGCAAGGATTCAAAAGGGTCACCTTTACGGAGTCGACATCGATTCACTTACATGCGCGGTTTCTTACCGGGACGGTGTCATGAAATTCGAGAAGGGTTCCGGATCATTGTATAACGGTACAGCTGAGGCCGATGTATCGATCAATCTCCCCGTGGTAGATTTCTTCTCGGTGAACGTGAAGTTTCATTCAATAGACAGCAAGTCTGCCTTTAAACTTATCGGATGGGACCCCGGGATACCGGCAGGGAAGGTTGACGGGGAGCTCTCTACTTCAGGCAGAGAATTTAACCCTGACGGGCGGTTTACCTACAAATCCCTTTCCGCTGAACAGAGAGCCAGGATAAAAGGGTATCAACCCCCGGTCGATAATGTCCTGTACAGGATAAAAGAGGTCAGGGGAAATTATTCTCTGCGGGGCGATATCATTTCCCTGGCTAACCTTCAATTAAATACATCCGTATCACGTATTACTGCTGACGGCGAGCTGGATCTCGCGCAGAAAACCCTCAACCTTAAAAGCAGACTCGCTACGGATAATATCTCCGATCTCGTATTGCCTTATTACCGGGAAGCCGCAGGCGGCGGGGAATTTTCAGGGGTGATCTCCGGCTCGTTCGATAATCCGAAGATATCCGGAAGGGCTCTTATGTCAAACGTCTCAATAGAAGGATATAAATCGGACAGCATTTCAACCGACTTTGTATATCAAAAAAATCTCCTTGATGTTCGGGAGTCGGTTTTCAAAGCATCGGGTGAAGAGCACAGGATAAAAGGCAGGATATCTTTTCCGGAGGCGAAAGAGCTTTTTGAATTTTCCATGCCTGTGTATAACCTGACTGCGTACATCAGAAATGCAGAGTTTGGTAAGGCCGTAAGGATATTTTATAAGGACTTCGATGGGGAAGGGAGACTGAACGGTGATATAAAAATAGCGGGAAAGGATAAGGAGATCGATATCTCCGGAAATGTTTCCGTAGAAAAAGCTTCCGCATATAATATTCCCTTTGATTCCGGATCCGCCGTTATTGCCTACTTGAAGAGAGAGTTTTCCTTAAGGAAAGTAAAAATCGCGAGGGGCAAAACTGTTTTGACGGGAGAGGGCAGGCTTTCAGCGGATGGAAAGTTTTCCTACAGCGCCTCATCGGATAACTTTTATCTGAA
>Ga0316628_100000962_pt1 | contig 19424 bp, 19 predicted proteins | sample OWC_Aug_M2_C1_D5_FD_207648 | JGI IMG/M metagenome (GOLD analysis project Ga0316628, IMG submission 207648) | Wetland soil microbial communities from Old Woman Creek delta, Ohio, United States - OWC_Aug_M2_C1_D5_C | ecosystem: Environmental > Terrestrial > Soil > Wetlands | place: USA: Ohio... | reverse complement strand
GGTTAAGGCTGGCAGGGGGGCCGGGGCGATGCCTGCCTCGGAAGGCGGCGGCGGGGCGGCGGCGGTCGGGAACAGCTGGGCAAGATCCACAGTCGGGCTGGGCTCAATCGGCGGCTCTGCGGTCGGCGAGGCCGTTGCAGTGGGGAAAGATGCCTCCAACGTCGCAACCGAGGCGTAGTACAGCGATGTGGGCGTCGCCTGACCGGCGGCGGGTGGAAGGAAGGCAGTGGCGGTTGGCGAGGCATTTGCCGCCGGCGAGATCAACACAAAAGGCAGGGCACCCGTGCCAGGCGGTTGCGAGGGAGCCGCGAAGGTCCCGCATGCGGCGAGGAATGATGCGAGCAGCAATGCAAGGAGGCGCGCGCCTGGTCTCATGACGTGTCAGCCGACGTTGGTCAGGTGGTTTTACATTCTCTGCATGTTGTCGGGCCCTGGCATGCTATGGGCTCGGATTGGTGGCTTCCGTTGGAGGGGGAACGACAGTCTCTGTGAAGGGCAGCGGCGTCAGCGTCAGCGGCAGGGTGGGATACGCGGTGGCTGTCGCGTAGCTGGGCGGCAGCGTCAATCCTGGCGTGACGGTCGGCACGTTTGGAACCCACAGCTTCTCCCCTGGGAAGATGAAGGTTGTTGTCAGGCAGTTGGCCGTCTGCAGGGCGGAGACGGTCGTGCGATACAGAGTAGAAATGTGGAACAGCGTGTCCCCCGCGCTCACTGTATAGGAGCGCACCCAGCCTGAATACGGCCCACATCGGTAGGCTGTTGCAGGCGGACGGTACGTGGCTGTTGCCCGCGGCGCGAGAGTGGCCGTCGAGGCGGGCCGTGCGTTGGTGGCGGTAATGTAGATCACGAGCGGGGTAGCGGACGGCGGGCCAACAGTGGCGCTCGGAGGCATCGGCCTGGGGGAGGTCGGGCTGGGCGCAATGGAGCTGGGACTGGGCTTCACGGCCGTGCCGCTCGGCGCGGCAACGGTCATACTTGGCTGTGTGGGCGCCGGCTGGTTCGGAGTGAGCGGGCCTTCGGCGAGAGCCAACGAAAGGCCTCCGACCACGAGCACGACGGAGACGACTGCGTAAACGATCCCACTGCCCCACTGCTGAAGGAATTTCATGACTTGTTGTCTTTCCCCGTCTTGGCGGCCGGCTCTTCCATTGGCAGCAGGACACTGAAGGTCGCGCCCACGCCGGGCTGGCTTTCCACCCAGATCCGCCCGTGCTGGGCCTCGGTGAGGGTCTTGGCGATCGAAAGGCCTACGCCCGTGTCGCCCACACCCTGGATGAGCACGTTATCGGCCCGATACAAACGCGTGAAGACGCGCGGCAGATCCTCTTCAGGAATGCCTCCGCCGCTGTCGGTCACCTGGATCAGGACGCAGTCCTTGCCGCCCTCGTTCGTCGTCTGGACTTTGAGCCGGATGGTGCCTTCGACCGGCGTGGCGGCGCCTGCGTTCTGCAGCAAGTGGATCAAGATCTGCTGGAGAGCCTCGCGGTCCGCGTTGACCGGCGCGACCTTCTTGGGCAGGTCCAGATGGAGTGAGATGTTCTTCTCGCGCACCTGTGAGCTGGTGTAGGCCATCGCATTGTCGATGATCAAGTTCAGGTCCATCGACTCGGGCTTCAGGTCAGCAAGCCCGACCTCCAGCGTATTGAGCTGGATCATGTCGTTCATCAGGCTGCCCATCCGCTCCGTGGAAGCCTTGATGCGCTCGACGAACTTACGCTGCAGGGCGCCCAGGATACCGACGGACTCGCCGAGCAGCAGGTCGGTGTAGCCGATGATGGAGGACATCGGCTGGCGCAGCTCCTGCGATATGGAGGCGATCACTTCTGCTTGTTCGCTCTTGCGGCGCTCGGGCGCGCCGCTCGTCTCAAGCTCCAGGATCTTCCGGTTGCTTTCCGCCAGCTGGTTCTGAAGCCGCGCTACATCGCGCAAGGCATTGTTCAGATCCTGCTGTAATTGCGGCTCGATGGCCTTGCCATTGCTGCGGATTGCCTGCAGCTCCGCCCGCAGCTCTTCGATGGTCTTCTGTGATTGCTCGTAGACCGTCGACATCTCGGCAGCCTTGGACGTATGGCCCTCGGCTTCCTGCTTCATCTGCTCGGTCTGCTGGCTGAGATCCTCGACCTGCCGGAACAGATCCTGGCCGCGCCGCTCAAGCTCGTCGTTGCGCTGCTCCAGCTCAGCGACGCGCTGCTGCGTCTGTTCCAGGCTCTGCTTGGATTGATCGCCGAGCTGCTCCAGCTTGCTCACCTTCTGGCTGCGCTGCATGATGGGCACGAGCGACAACGCGATGTTCGCGAGGAACGACTGGTCCTCGGCACTCCACGGACGATTGGAATACGGGGACAAGACGATCACGCCGCCCAACGACTCTTTGTCGGGCGTGAGGATGGGCACGCTCATCATGTTGCCGGGGTTGGGCAACCCGAGCACCTCGGAGAAACCCTTGATATCTGACGACGTCCCCGAGGCGGGCAGGCGCAGTGGCCTGCCGCGCTGGATGGCGTTGGTCAGCATCGGAACAGCGGTCCGCTTGAGGTTCCCACCTTCGAGGTTCTCTTCGCGGATCAGATCATAGCCGCTGGCAATCACCAGCTGGTTCTTGTTATCGGTCAGGTAGACCAGGAAGCACAGGTCTGCCAGCATGGTCTGTGCAATGGCACGCGTGATGGCCTGGCTGACCTTCGGAGCGCTGGACTCGGCTGCCACGGTCAGCAGGGCGTGAATGGTCTTGGGCTCCGCGCTGTAGCGCCTCTGCTCGGGTGTGCGCTTCTCGGTCTTATCCGCACCGACCGCCGGGGCGGCTGCGGGGGCAGGGAAGCGCTGGGGCAGTGTGAGCAGGATCGGGTAGGCTGCGATGTAGGCCAGGCGGATGACACCGGCATAGTTGCCAGCCTCAGGGATGAAAAGGCGTGCAACATGCCCAAGCAGCAACAGCCCGAGTAGCGCCAACCCGTTCGAGAATCCGTTGGGACGGCGCAGGACCAATATGAGGGCGCCGACCAGGATCAGACCTATGGAAGCTGCCTGCCACAACAGGTCATCAACCGTGAAGTTGTAGAACTGCGAGGAGGATCTTGGCGCCCACAGCAGCAGGCCGAGACCCGTGGCCGCGATCAGGAACAGGGTCAGCAGGACGGTGGCTGCGTCGACGGGGCGGCTCGGCTCTGGAAAGGCCCACAGCCACGTGATCCACAGGATGCTGAATACTGCGAAAGCCCGATCGAGGACAGGCAGAGTGGCATCGGGAAGAGCCCATCCGAACCAGGCAAGTGCGCTGACGCCAAATAGCAGGAATTGCGCTGCCAGCAGCAGGCCGAGCCCGAGCATGGCGCGCCGCACCTGCGGGAACTCGCTGGAGCGCCAGTGTGCGAAGGCCGACTGCAGAGCGCCGGCCACGGAGAACACCAACACGACGTGATAGATGAAGTTCCCCGGTGGGACCGTCAGCAAAGCGAAGATCTGGCTGAAAAAGGCGCCCATTCGCGGTGATTATAATGCCACTTCCCCAAATGGTAATGGGCCATAATCGGGTAGGAGTGCGGCATGCTTTTGACCATCCCGATTGACGGCGCGTCCCATCCCTGCTAGACTCCTCGGCATGGCAAGATCCTTTCAGCCGCCAGATGTTCCGGGCAGATCGAAGTTCCCGTCGCTCCGCCGCATCCTGAGCTGGTTCGTACCCGGGCTGGGAATCAAGCGTTGGGTGTTGATGATCCTGGCAGGGGTCACGCTGCTGGCGCTGGGCCTTGGAATGCTTGTGCTTGATCTGTACCGGACGAACTCGACGGATCCGCTGTTGTTGACCATCCTGTCCTATGCGAGCCTGCGATTTCTGCCGCGCCTGGCGCGTGTGCTGATATTCGGCGGCCTCGGCGCTGCGCTGGTCACGTGCGGGATCTGGGGCTTGAACCGTGCACTGCTGCGCCCCTTCATGCGCCCGGGCGATATGGTGCTGGATCAGCTGCGCGATTTCAGGCGGCGGGAGCGCGGCCCCCGTGTCGTCGCGATCGGCGGGGGCCATGGCTTGTCCGTACTGCTGCGCGGGCTCAAGGACCACACACGCAATATTACGGCGGTGGTAACCGTCGCCGATGACGGTGGTTCCTCGGGGCGGCTGCGCCAGCAGCTGGGCATCCTACCCCCGGGCGACATCCGCAACTGCCTGGCTGCGCTCTCCAACGACGAGGCGCTGCTGACCCAGCTCTTCCAATACCGCTTCAGCGGCGCTCCCGGCCTGGAGGGCCATTCCTTTGGCAATCTCTTCATCACGGCCCTGTCGGAGATCACCGGCAGCTTCGAGGAGGCTATCGCCGAGTCGGGCCGGGCCCTCTCGGTGAGCGGGCGCGTGCTGCCATCCACGCTGCACAGCGTGCGGCTGCTGGCTGACGTGCGCTTGCCGCACGTGCTGAACGAGGTGCGGGTGGAGGGGGAGAGCCATATCCCCGAGGTCGCGGGCCGCGTCCGCCGTGTCTGGCTGGATCCGAACAATCCGCCGGCCTTCCCTCCGGTGCTGCAGGCGCTGCTGAACGCAGAGATGATCATCGTCGGGCCCGGCAGCCTATACACCAGCCTGCTCCCGAATCTGCTCGTGCCCGAGCTCCTGGCGGCCATTCGCGCCAGCCGGGCGCTCAAGATCTATGTGTGCAATATCGCCACACAGGAAGGCGAGACCGACCTGTTCTCCTGTTTCGATCATACCCAGGCCCTGGAGGACCATGTGGGAGTCGGGCTGTTCGACCTGGTCCTGTGCAACGAGAACTACACTGGGGAGCTGTCGCCCACTTCGCGTTGGGTGGAGGTGGACGAGCAAAGCCTGAAGGACAAGCGGCTGTATTGCGCAGATCTGCCTGAAAAGGAGCATCCATGGCGGCACGATCCCGCCAAGCTCTCGAAGGTGCTCATGGATCTGTACTACGAGCGCACGGGCCCGCTGAGCGACTAGCTGGAGGAACACAGTCAATTTCCTGACAAAAATCGGGTATTGAAGGGGTAAATTCTGCCAGTTTCACATCCCCTAAACTTGTATAAAATGGTACAATGTGTCATTGGGCTGCGTGGCGACATGCAGCGGGCAGAGTTCTTGCCCTTCCAACCGATACGGTTCCCACAGACATATTATGCTCATGCCGCCGTCATACTCGCAGGAAGCGCGAGCGGCGGCGTGATGCTGAAAAAACACAGGAGGCTAACATGGCAGTCAAGGTAGGTATCAACGGGTTCGGACGGATCGGCCGGCAGGTCATCAAGGCGATCCTCGAATATCACCCGAACGAGCTGGAAGTTGTGGCATTCAACGATATCTTCGACCTGAAGACGATGGCTCATCTGCTCAAGTACGATACCAACTACGGTCGCTTCCCGGGCACCGTCGAAGTGGATGGCGATTGCCTCGTCATCAACGGCAAGAAGGTCCAGGCATTCAAGGAGACCGATCCGGCCAACATCCCGTGGAGCAGCGTGGGTGTGGACATCGTGATCGAATCGACCGGCCTGTTTACGATCAAGGAAGACGGTGTGAACAAGAAAGGCAAGACGGTGAAAGGCGCCGTCAACCATATCACCAAGGGCGGCGCGAAGAAGGTCATCATCTCGGCTCCTTCCGAGGGCGAGGATCTCACCATCGTGCTGGGCGTGAACGACGAAAAATACGATCCCAAGAAAGACAACGTCGTTTCCAACGCGTCCTGCACCACCAACGGGCTCGCGCCGGCGGTCAAGGTGGCCCACGACACATTCGGAATCGCCAAGGGCTTCATGACCACCATCCATGCCTATACCAATGACCAGAAGATCCTGGATCAGCCGCACTCGGACCTGCGCCGCGCACGCGCGGCCGCGATGAACATCATCCCGACCTCGACCGGCGCTGCCAAGGCGCTCAAGCTGGTCATCCCTGAGATGGCAGGCAGGCTGGACGGTTACGCCTTGCGCGTCCCGACCTCCACAGTCTCCATCATCGACCTGACCGTTGAGTTCGAGAAGCCCACCACGACCGATGAGCTGCGCCAGGCATTCCGCGATGCTGCCAAGCAACCGCGCTGGCAGGGCATCCTGCAGGCCGTGGACGAGCCGCTGGTCAGCATCGACTACAAGGGCGATCCGCACTCTTCATCGATCGACCTGCCGCTCACTCTCGTGCTCGGCAAGGAGAAGAGTAACTTTGCCAAGATCATCGCCTGGTACGACAACGAGTGGGGCTACTCGGTCCGCACCGCCGACCTGGCGGCCATGATGGCGAAGAGCCTCTAGGCCCTACTCGCCCTCTGTTGGGAGAATACGCGAACTGAAGAGACCGTGGCGTGGTGTTCTCTCACGCCACGGTCTCTTCATCGGGACAGGCCTCCGTTCGTGATCCACGAGGGGAGACGGCAGGCAACACAGGGAGACTCAACATGAACAAGAAGACCGTCAAGGATATCGACCTCAAGGGCAAGCGGGTTCTGATGCGGGTGGATTTCAACGTCCCGATGCAGGATGGCAAGGTCACCGACGATAAGCGCATCCGGGCCTCGCTGCCGACAATCCAGTACGTCCTGGACCAGGGCGCATCGCTCACCCTGATGAGCCACCTGGGGCGCCCCAAGGGCGGGCCCTCGCCGGAGTTCAGCCTGAAGGCCGCGGCGGAAACACTGGCGGGCCTGCTGGGCCGCCCCGTCAAGATGGCCCCTGACTGCGTGGGGCCTGAAGTGGAGAAGATGGCCAAGGCGCTCAAGCCCGGCGAAGTGCTGATGCTCGAGAACACCCGCTTCCACACCGGCGAGGAGAAGAATGACCTGGATCTCGCCAAGCAGATGGCGGCGCTCGGGGATGTGTACGTCAACGACGCGTTCGGCTCCGCTCACCGCGCGCATTCCTCGACCGAGGGTGTGGCGCGCTTCCTGCCCGCCGTGTCTGGCTTCCTGATGGAGCAGGAGCTCGAATACCTGGGTCGCGCCACTGCGAACCCCGAGCATCCGTATATTGCCATCCTTGGCGGCGCAAAGATCAGCGACAAGATCGCGGTGGTCGAGAACCTCCTGAAGAAGTGCGACAAGCTCATCATCGGCGGCGGCATGGCAAATACCTTTCTGGCTGCCAAAGGCTACAACATGCAGGACAGCCTGGTGGAGAGCGGCTCGATCGAGGTCGCCAAGCAGATCATGGCGAACGCTGGTGACAAACTCCTGCTGCCCGTCGATGCCGTCGTAGCAGACAAGTTCGAGGCGGAGGCGGCCAGCAAGGTCGTGGACGTCGATAATGTACCGGCGGGTTGGCGCATCATGGATATCGGCCCGAAGTCGATCCAACTCTTCGAGAACGCCATCAAGGGGGCGAAGCTCATCGTCTGGAACGGCCCGATGGGTGTGTTCGAGATGCCCAAGTTCGCGGATGGCACGTTCGCGATCGCGAAGGCCCTTGCAGACTCCGGAGCCATGACCGTGATAGGGGGCGGCGACAGCGCCAGCGCCGTGAAGAAGGCCGGCGTTGCCAAGAAGATGACGCACGTTTCGACGGGCGGCGGCGCGTCGCTCGAGTTCCTGGAGGGCAAGGAACTGCCCGGCGTGGCTGCGCTGCAGAATAAGTAAAGTCCCTCATCGCGCAATCACACAAGCCCTGCTCTTGCCGAAGAGCAGGGCTTTCTCTATATCGACGGTCCACGGCCGGAGGGGCCCGCCAGCCAAGGACGGATGGCCTACTTGGGATGCGCGACCTCCAACGTCGCAATGATCTGGTTCTGCGCCCAGCTCGCGGAATCAACAGTCGTCATCTTGTGCACGACGTACTTGACCAGGAGCGAACCGTCCGCGGTAGCAGCATGTCATGTAGCGAGGAATGGCGCAGTATAATCATGCCAATTCGGGTCAGTGGAGCGGTCTAATGTCATTCGTTGAGGGCGAGAACGTCGGTCCGTATCGGATCGTTGAACAGCTCGGACAGGGGGGAATGGCAACGGTCTACAAAGCCTTCCACGCTGCCCTGGACCGCTACGTTGCCATCAAAGCGCTACATCCGGCCTTCGGGGAAGATCCCAATTTCGAAGCGCGTTTCCAGCGCGAAGCGCGCCTGGTAGCCAAACTTGAACATCCGCATATCGTTCCCGTCTACGACTACGCCGAGCATGAGGGCCGTCCTTATCTGGTCATGAAGTTCATCGAAGGGGAGACGCTCAAGGCGCGCATTGGCAGGGGCCCGCTCACCAGCGCGGAGATCACCAACGTGGTCGACTCGGTTGGCTCGGCGCTGGCCTACGCTCACCAGCAAGGTATCCTGCACCGCGACATCAAGCCGTCCAACGTGTTGCTGGCGACCGATGGGCATATGTGGCTCGCCGATTTCGGGCTGGCGCGCATCGCCCAGGCCGCCGAATCGACCCTTTCCTCCGACATGATCATGGGCACGCCGCAGTACATCTCGCCCGAGCAGGCGATGGGCGATAAGAAGCTGGATGAGGGCACGGACATCTACTCGTTTGGCGTGATGCTGTATGAGCTGGTCGTCGGGCAGGTGCCTTTCAATGCCGACACGCCGTTCTCGATCATCCATGACCACATCTACTCGCCGCTGCCGATGCCGCGCGGCATCAACCCCAGGGTGCCCGAGCCGGTCGAACGCGTGTTGCTCAAAGCGCTGGCGAAGGAACGCGCCGATCGCTACCCGGATGTGAACGTGCTGGTGCAGGCCTTCAAAGACGCCTGGCTCGAAGCGGGCGTGCCGATGCAGGGGACTGCGATCACGATGCGTCCGGCGGCGCTGAGGGCTGCCGCTGGCGTGGCGCCCGGCGCGGCGACAGTCGCCCCGCAAGCTGCGGCTGATACCGCGGTTGCGAAGGCGCCGGCGGTTTCCCCGGCCAAGCAAGGCGCTCCGTGGCTGTTCATAGCAGGCGGTCTCGTGTTGCTGGCCTGCCTGGCGGTGGCGGCTGTGATCGGGCCGCGGCTGCTGGGAACCCAACGGCCTGGCAGCCCAAGCGTGCCGACGGCCCAAGTTCGGACCTCGCTGCCCCCTACAGCAGCGCCCCTCCAAGTGCAGCCAACCGACGCACAGCCCACGGATGCCCAGGGGACCCAAATTCCTGCGGTCGCCACCGCGTTGCAGGGCGCCGCCGCGAACCCGACCGACCCGCAGCGCGCGCTGGCCCTCTCGCTGGCCTACTGGGATGCCGGCATGAGCCGTCCCTCGCTTGTCGCGCTGGTGAAAGCGGCTGACCTGGCGGACGGCAAGGATACGGCCTTCTTCCAGGATGCAGGCGATCAGTTCCGCCAGCGCCAGGCGTGGATCGCGGCAACCGCGCTGTATGTTCGCGCCATCAAGTCGCTTGGGCCGGGCGAAAGGCCATCCGACGAGCTCGGACTGGCGTTCCACGAGGCGTTGTATAAGGCCTCCAACCTGCCGGACGTGCCTACGTACCTGTCGTTCGACGACCTCAAGGTGGTGGAGCAGCCGATCACAATGGTTGCGCAATCGCGCCACCTCTACTACAACGGCGATCCGGAGCAGGCTCATTCGCTGCTCAATCAGGTGCGCACGCTCAAGCCACACATGGCCGAAGCCTCCCTGCTGGAAGCCGAAATGGATGCGACCGAAGGCAAGACCTTCGATGCCAAACAGCTTCTCAACATCCTGCTGGCCGATCTTGCAACACCCGACTGGATTCGCGAGAGCGCCCAGACTCTGAGCAACAAGATCCCATAAGGAACCCACCAAACCATGCGTACCCCCGTCGTTGCTGCCAACTGGAAGATGAACAAGACCGTGGAGGAAGCGCGGTCCCTCGTATATGCCATGTCCGCCCGCCTGCGTGAGATCAAGGGTGTCGAGAAGGTCTTGTGCCCGCCCTACACCTCCCTGCTGGCTGTGAACGCCCTGCTGCAAGGGAGCGACCTGGGCCTCGGAGCGCAGAACATGTACTGGGAGGAGAAGGGCGCCTTCACGGGCGAGATCTCCCCGCAGATGGTCAAGGAGCTTTGCCAGTACGTGATCCTCGGACACTCAGAGCGTCGCGCCTATTTTGGCGAGACCGATGAGACCGTCAACAAGAAGATCAAGGCGGCGCAGAAGTATGACCTAACCCCGATCTTCTGCGTGGGCGAGACTCTGGAGCAGTACGAGGCGGGGCGCACCGCCGAAGTGGTCGGGCGCCAGGTGAAGCAGGGCCTGGCCGGCGTGGACGCCGCATTCGGCCCGCGTATCATTGTTGCGTACGAGCCTGTGTGGGCGATCGGCACAGGCAAAGCCTCCAGCGGCCCGAATGCCAACGAGGTGGTCGCGAAGGTGGTCCGCGCCGCGCTCACGGACCTGTTCACGGCGGATACGGCGCAGGCGATACGCGTGCTGTATGGCGGCTCGGTGACCGGAGCGAACGCAGCCGAGTTCTTCGGCCAGCCGGAGATCGACGGCGCCCTCGTAGGCGGAGCCAGCCTGAAGTCGGATGATTTCGTGGCAATTACGCAGGCCGCTGCTGGCTGATTCTTGGCGAGCATGACGCTGTTTGGCGGTCTGCTCTGGTGTATCCTGACCCTATTGCCGCTGGCCTTTCTCCAGCGGCTTTTGCATCGTGAGCTGCAAGCCGCCCTGCTCATCCTGAGCCGCAGCCCCGAATTCACGATCACGCTCTTCTCAATCATCTTCCTGCCGGGCGTACTGCTGCACGAGCTCAGCCACTACCTCGTCGCGGTTGTCCTTGGAGTCCAAACCGCGCGCTTCTCGTTAATCCCGCAGATGCTGCCAAACGGCCGACTGCAGCTTGGCTACGTCGAGACGGTAAGGAGCGACATCGTGCGCGATTCACTGATCGGCGCGGCGCCGCTGATAGCCGGCGGCTCGCTGGTAGCATACCTCGCGGTGACCCGACTCGACCTGCTGCCACTGTGGGAAGTACTCCGGAATGGACAGCTTGGGCTGGTGTGGCTGGGTCTCACGCTGTTGCCGACGACGGCGGACTTCCCCCTGTGGTTCTACTTGCTGTTCACGGTCAGCAGCACCATGCTGCCTTCCCAGTCGGACCGGCACGCCTGGCTGCCGCTCGGCGTGGCGATCGGAGGTCTGCTTGTGCTGGCAGTGCTTGCCGGCGCCGGCCCGTGGATGCTGGAACATGTCGCACCGGTGATGAACCGCTTCCTGAGCTCAGCGGCCGTGGTCTTTGGCCTGAGCGCAGCGCTGCACGCAATTCTGATCGTACCCGCCGGGCTGCTCCATATCGGTCTGGCCAAGCTCACGGGCCTGGACGTGCAGTAGAGTTCTGCTAACGTTGAGTTCTCCTGCGCCGGGCCGATGCGTAGTCTTCAGCAGGGATGAGACGCGGTGTCGACTTCCCCCTGGTCCGCGCTGAGCGATCAAAGCACGATGCTGAGATCGAGGCTCTTTGCTCCGCTGAACTTGGCAAAGCGTTTCGCTGCTTGTCGGAACCCCTTCGCTTCCGCACTGGCCATCGACTCAAAGGGCTTCGCCGAAACGGTGAGAGAATCTCTGGCGAGAGAGCGCATCCAGGTGCCAACAATGCGCCCGCTGCTCACAAGGGTGTGATTGAACAACGGGTTGTGCCGGGCATCCAGGTGCTCGGCGTGTACGCTGTCGAAGATCGCGCTGCGATCGGTGTACCCGACGATGTACTCGTCGTAATTGGGCAGCAGATGGACCCGGCCGCGCGGGCGGCGCACCTCAGGCAGCGACGCGGACATCCAGTAGACGCGTCCCTCAACCTCGTCGCGGATCAGCTTCGTCTTCACCATGTCGACGCCAGCCCTCACATCGGCGCTGTGTAATCCGGACCACCAGGCATAGTCCTGCAAGGTGGCCGGTCCATGGCTGATGAAGTAGCGCTCCGTGAGCAAAGCCAGCGCCGCCTCGCGGTCCAGGTTCCGCTGCCGGGGTGCGCGCTCATCGACCAGGGCATAGGTGAACTGCTTGCCGCGCCTGCCTCCGCTGCACAGCACGGCTTCCAACTCGGCGCGCATCACTATGTGTACCAACCGCAGACCATCGGCCTCGATGCCGGCGCGGGCCAGGGCGGAACCCAGCTCGGCGCGGGTGAGCTGCCTGCCGCCGAGCAGCGCCTTTTCCATGGCAGCCCGACTGCGCTTGAGCACCTGTGCGTCCAACTCCAGCCGTCGGTATTGATAGGCCAGGATCGCGTCGACGCGGGGGCCGGTGAGCATCTGCATCCAGCGGATGTCCTCCGGCGGCACGAAGTGCCAGGTAGGGCGCATCACATGCGTGCGCAGGATCTCACCGGCGTCAAAGGCGGCGTCCATCTCTGCATCGGTGCAGAGGCGGGTGCGCAGCGCGACCGCCCACTTGGCCCCGGCATAGTCCTGGGCCTGAACGGCGCCCATCCAGCGCACCACATCGGCCGCCTCATCGAGCGGTGCACCAGTGATCCTCTGGCCCAGCAGACGAGCAGACAGGATATCGGGAGTCTTCATCGGGAGACCCGATATTACCACGTATCCGACTGTTTTGCTCTAGTTTATTGCTTGAAGTATGGGGACGAGCCGCGCTGCCTGCGACCTAGGGCAGTACCTGAAAATCGAAGACCTGCAGGGCAACCTCCGCCTCTGGTTGGCCGGACTTCCAGTTCACGAAGGTATATGCTGGAAAAGCATATTGCGGATCATAGACAACGTTGACGGTCGTGGCCCGCGAGGATACCTCATGTACATGGTCGAAGAGCGTATCGAGAGTGGTCAAGCTGTAGAACCAGTCAACGCTGTGGGGCGGCGCGTCAATGTCGGTGTCGGAGATGGCCTGACCCTCGGCATCGACCGCCGAGATGAGCTGCCCGTCCCGTACTTCCATGGTGTACGGTTGATGCATGAGCCCGCACTGGCAGATCACAACCAACGAGTACTGGTAGTGGGCGATATGGAAGGACTGCCACCGCTCGTGGAAGAGCTGCGTATCATCCCCGGCTTCCTGCCCACCCTGCGCGGGACGCCCCCGCGAGCCGCCGCTCAGCGCCACGGCAAGGGCAACGATCAACCACATTCTGTTCATACAACCTGGCTAATGCATTAACGGGCCGTCCGGCAGGCATGTGCCGCTATCGGCGGCGTCCTCTTATCAGCGTGAGGGGCGACCGATGCCCTTGATCAGGCCGCCAGGCTGGCAGTGCCGGCAGAAATTCGTGATCCGCTGGTTGGCCCCAATGAGCGAGATCGGAGCGCCGCAGCGCGGGCACGGTTCGCCCGTCTTCATATGGACCGCCATGAATTCCCTGGGCTCAAGCTGGATATGCTCGCCCATCAAGATGCGCACACGCTCAGTGGCATCGAGCAAGGTGCTGCGCATGGCTTCATAGAGACGCCCGGTCTCCTCGGCGGTCAGCTCGGTCCGTTTGCGGAAGGGATGCAGCCGCGCCGTCCACAGGATCTCGTCGGCATAGGCGTTGCCGATGCCGGCGACGAAGTCGCCGCGGGTGAGAATCCCCTTGATCTCACCACGGAAGTGCTTGAGCCGGGCGCGGAAAGCCTCGTCGGGGATCTCGAGCGCCTCCGGGCCGAGCCCGGCGTACTCTGGTACCTGCTGCGGGTTTTCAACCAGGTAGAGCTGCCCCATCTGCTTCTGGTCCGCGTAGCGCAGCTGACGCCCGTTTGAGAGGCTGAACACGACCAGGGTCTTGGGAAGCCGCTTGTCCGCGGGTTCGGCGAGCTGCAGTCGCCCCGTGAGCTTGGGGTTGATGAGCAAATGAAGCGTGGGCTGCGCGTCGCCGAACTCGAAGAGCAGGAACTTGCCCCGGCGCGCGATGCCAGTGACGGCTTGCTCCACAAGCGCAGGCGCAAGGCCGCGGCCGGTCATATCGCGCACAACGATCAGACCGCCCGGAGGCAGCACCTGCACATCGGCGATGCTCTGACCGACGATCCGCTGCTGCAGCACCTCGCACACGACCTCGAGCTCCGGAAGCTCAGGCATCGCTTCTCCACGTCGGGACCATTCCAGCAGCTAGGCCAATGGCCGGGCGGTCTCGGTCAGGAACAACGTGAAATCCACATCCCCCGGCGACTGACCAAGGTCAGTCAGGAGCGCGGCCGCCTCAGCGCGATGCTGGGTGCCATGATTGACGACGTGATAGAGGCAGTGCCAGAGGAGACGCTCGCGCAGGATACCCTGCTCGTTGGTGTAGCGTACCACCCCGGCGATGGCCGCATCGTCCAGCGAATCCAGGTAGTCGCGCATCAGCGCCTCTTCCTTGCCCCAGCGTTCCTCCAGGTCTTCCAGGCTGGCGAATTCCTCCCCCTTGAGCTCGTCCTCGGGGAACTTGTGCTGCTGGAAGAATGTTCTCCATCCGTACTCGGCATCCAGGATGTGGGCCAGCGTGCCCCGCAGCCCGCCATACGGAAAGCTGGCGGGCGCCAGGAACTGCTCCTGGCTGACCCTGTCCGCGGCGTCCAGGATGCGCTGGTTGGCCCAGTAGTTGTAGTCATAGATGGCAAGAACATCTGCGTACTTCATGAAAGCCTCCGCTCTGCCTGCGAATCAATCCCTGACGACCACATGGAGATGGTGCCGTTTTGCCTTGAAGAACTTTGATGCGAACCTGACGACCTGTTCAGGCTCATACGGGGCGCAGCTAAACACATCCAGGTATATGGCGCAGGATGCGTCGGCGAAATGGGCGGAGATCAGCGAGGTCTCGATCAACTGGGTCATGCTGAAGCCGGTCACGCGTGGGTCATCGCCAAAATACACGACCTGCGTCTCGCCATGGCGGCGCATCTTGATGCGATCGCACAACTGACGAACGAAGTCTCTAATTGCCTCCGCATTCTGCATCAAGCCCAGATCGCACTCGTAAAGATCGATACTGGAGGAAAGCCCCCAGCAGGCGGGTTTCGAATCCATTAAGACGTCTCCTTGCACTCTAAGATACGCGCGTTGCATTGCACACAGCGCGCTCTGCAAATCTACCAAACATGCAGGAGAATGGCAATATCCAGCGAGGTTTCCTCAGGTAACTGCAGTGATCTGGCGGTAGCGCGTGATCTGCATCTTCATGCGCAGACGCACGCGTGTCTCGGGGTCGGCTGTTGCCCAGGCGGACCTCAGCGCGTGCCACAGCGGCTCTTCGATCGTGATGACATCGCTCCAATCCTCGTCGACATATTCCCGCATCTCATCGGGCGTGTCCCAGTAGTAGAAGAGCGGGAATGTCTCCTGCAAGTCGCGCCCCCATTGACCCGATTCAATTGCATCCGCCATGGCAGCGTTGGCAGCCGCGTCATCGGCAAGAGGCTCGACCAGATCGGTGCAACGGCCGACCTCGTGTTGCTCCGCGGATGAGGCAACCTCGACCGGCCAGCGGTCCAGCAGTGGTCGCAGATCGACCAGCAGGCCGCCCGGCGTCAGCACACGTTGAGCTTCCTTGAGGGCATGGACCATGCCCGTATGCTGAATTCATCAGAATGACCATGCGAAGATGGCCAGGTCGAACGACTCGCCTCTGAATGGCAGTTGCTCGGCATCGGCGCGCGCGAAGCCCACGCGCTCCACCAGTTTGGTGGGGCGGTCGGCAATCGCGATCCGCAGGTCATCGGGGTGAAGATCGATGCCGGCGACCCGGGCAGCGGCGTTGGCGTAGTGCCAGGTGAGGCGCCCATCACCGCACCCTACCTCGAGTACGTGCTTCGCAGGCGCGCTGGCAAAGTCCGCATAGCGGAGCAGGAGCCTGCGCTCGGTGCCTTCAGGATCGATCTGGACCGTCATGCGGATGGGTGTACGCGCAGGACCTTGGCACCGCGGATGTGGCCCTGTCGCAGCTCGACCAATGCGTGGTTGGCATCCTCGAGGGCGTACTCCTGCACCTCGGGCTGGATGCCCGCCTGGGATGCCAATTGCAGAAACTCGCGTACATCCTGCCGGGTGACGTTCGCAACCGACTTGATCTCCTTCTCCATCCAGAGCTGGGTGGGGTAATCCACCTGCGCCAGAACGTCCTTATCGACATTCTCTTTGCGGATGGCATTGATGACCAACCGGCCTCCCGGCGCAACGTGCTTCAGCGCCTGTGTGATCGGACGCCAGACCGGCGTGGCGTCGACCACCGCATCCAGTTGATCGGGCGGGGTGGCATCGATCTCACCGGCCCAGGCGGCTCCGAGTGACATGGCAAACTCGCGCTCGTCCGCATTGCGGCTGAAGACGAAGACCTGCGCCTTCGGAAACTTGTGGCGCACCATCTTGAGGATCAAATGGTTGGATGCACCGAAGCCCGTCAGGCCGAGGTTCTCGCCATCCTCGAGCTGCGAGAGGCGCAGCGCTCGGTATCCAACCGCGCCGGCGCACAGCAGCGGTGCGGCCTGCAGATCGGTCAGTCCGTCGGGAATGGGGTTTGTGAAGTCCAGCGACAGCTTCATGTACTCGGCGTAGCCGCCATCGGCGTCGCGGCCCGTGGCGCGGAAATAAGGGCACAGATTCTCATTGCCCGATCGGCAGTACTTGCACCTGCCGCAGGCCGAGTAGATCCAGGCAACACCAACCCTTTGACCCACGCGGGCGTCTGCCTTCATGGCCTGCTCGATCGTGCCAACCACCTGGTGACCGAGGATCACAGGCAGGTAGGGTGGGGGCGTGCGTCCTTCGATCTCGTCCAGCTCGGTATGGCACACGCCGCAGGTTGTCACCCGCAGCAAGACTTCGCCATCGGCCAGTGACGGCTCGGGCACATCGGACCATGCCAGCGGACGGGAGTCCGCCTTGACCGGTCCAAGCTCGCTAAGCAGCATTGCTTTCATCGTGTTAAAAGACGTAGGGGATGAACATTCTCGTACGCTGCATGTACTGTCGATAGGCGGCCCCGAACTCTTCGACGCACTCCGCCTCGTCACAACGGGCCGTGGCGACGAGCAGCAGGCTCGTGATGCACGCCAGCACCAGGCCCGGCCAGGATGGCTGCTTGAAGAATATGCCCCAATCGAGCAGGAACAGGGAGCTATAGAGCGGATGGCGGATGTAGTGGTACACGCCGTCTGTGACGAGCTGCGTGGTGCGCTCGAAGGCCAGCAGCTCTGGCTCGCCCCTTTGCCGGGCATCGACCTTGCCACCATCCCGGAGCGCCCGCACGCCGAACCAGAGCGGCAGGATGCAGGCGAACAGCAATGCCCACGAGATGAGTTGATGCCAGGCTTGCCAGTCCTTGAACCAGTGGGGGAGATTCCAAAGCAGGAGCAGCAGGATCAGCTCCCAGGCGAAGAAGCGATAAAAGCCGTGGGAGCGCGGCCGGGTCAGGGATTTGCGCGAGACGTAGAACAAGGCCGCCGAGCCGAGCACGAAGACCGCGATCTGCCAAAGCTGCATGCTAGCCCGTACCGAACTGGCGATCGCCCGCATCGCCGAGCCCCGGAACGATGTAGCCCCGCTCGTTAAGATGATCGTCGATGGCGGCCAGGTAGATGGGGATATCGGGATGATGCGTCTGCATGTTCTGGATGCCCTCGGGTGCCCCGATCACACCCACGAACTTGATCTTGCGAACGCCCCAACGCTTGAGCACGTTTGCTGTCGCGACGGCAGAGCCGCCCGTCGCCAGCATGGGGTCAAGGATCAGGCAGACCGAAACGGTGGGCTCAACCGGCAGCTTGTTGTAGTACTCGACCGGCTTGAGGGTCTTCTCGTCGCGGTAGAGGCCGATATGCCAGACCTCCGCCGAAGGCATCAGGTCCCAGACGCCCTCCACCATGCCCAGGCCTGCGCGCAGGATCGGCACCAACCCGATCTTCTCCTTGAGCTCCAGCCCCTCGAATGCGGAAAGCGGCGTCTGCACGGGGCGCGAGGCCGTGGCGAGATCCATCGTCGCCTCGTAGGCCAGCAGGGCGGCGATCTCGCGCACCAGCTCGCGGAAGCGCTTGGGGTCGGTGTTCTTGTCTCGCAGACGGGTCAGTTTGTGGGCGACGAGGGGATGCTGGGACGCGAACACGTTCGACATGGCGGCCTCCGCGATGGTTACTTTATTATAGCCGCAAGGTGATTTTTGACCCATGACGCCAGCCACAGCCGTGCTTACACTGGATTCAGCGAGGCCGCCATGCAACTCTCCGGGCTGCACATCCTGCTCACGTACCAATGCACATGCGAGTGCGACCATTGCTTCGTGTGGGGAAGCCCGCGCCAGCGTGCAGTTTTCAGCATGGAGCAGATCGAAGAGGTGCTCGAGCAGGCCAAAGAGGCCGGCGTGGGATCGGTCTACTTCGAAGGCGGCGAACCGTTCCTGTATTTCCCGATCCTGGCGAAGGGAGTGCACAAGGCTGCGGAGATGGGCTTTTCCGTCGGCATTGTCACAAATGCGTACTGGGCGGCCTCAGTGCGGGATGCAGCGGAGTGGCTCCAGCCGCTGGTGGGCCGCCTCTCTGACCTGACCGTGAGCAGCGACCTGTTCCACTGCGAGTCGGAGCTGGGGGAGCGCCCGCAGAATGCACTGGCGGCTGCCAAGTGGATGGATATCCCAAGCGGGATGATCAGTATCGCCCAACCTGAGGAGGTCGCACCACAAACTCACGGGCAGATCAAGGACCAGGGTGCGGTCATGTTCCGCGGGCGCGCCGCGGTGAACCTGGCACCGCGTGTCGCGCAACATCCCTGGAACACCATGACCGAGTGTCCCCACGAAGACCTGCTGGAGCCGGGCCGCGTACATCTCGATCCGTTGGGCAACCTGCACGTCTGCCAGGGCATCGTGATAGGGAATATCTTTGAGCGGCGCCTCAAGGACATCTGCGACGAATACGATCCGGAGCGCCATCCCATCTGCGGACCGCTGCGCCAGGGAGGCCCGGCAGCACTCGTGGAAGAATACAACTTGCCACATGCCGAGGCTTACGCGGATGCATGCCACTTATGCTACGAAGCGCGGCTCGCGCTGCGCCAGCGTTTCCCGGAGATCCTCGGCCCGGATGCCATGTACGGGCGGTTCGGCTAGTGGCTGGGCCGCATGATCGATGTAAGTTCAATGGGAAACCCCGCGAACAAAGGGACCGGGAGCACTCCCGGTCCCTTGTTGTCCCCGGTGCTGCGTCGCTCACTCGGCGGTTGGGAGCCCTTGATTGTCCTGAGTAGCGGCGCTAGCGCTTCACCATCACAGCTTCGCGCTGTGGGCCGTTGGCTACCCAGCCAACCGGGGCGCCCGCCAGCTTTTCGATGGTCTCAACGTAGGCTTTCGCGCGGGCGGGCAGGTCCGCATACTTTCGGATATCGCGGATATCCTGCTTCCAGCCCCGCACGGTCTTGTACAGGGGCCTTACTCGTTCCAGTCCGTAGGCATCCACATCGCAGTAGTGGAGGCGCTTTCCATCGCGTTCGTACCCCGTGCAGATCTTGATCTCGTCAAAGTCGCTCAGGATATCGAGCTTGGTGAGGAAAAGCTGTGCCACACCGTTCACCTGCACGGCGAAGCGAGTTAGCTCAGCGTCGAACCAACCGGCGCGCCGGGGACGGCCCGTGGTCGCGCCCACCTCGCG
>Ga0316628_100000961_pt1 | contig 19431 bp, 26 predicted proteins | sample OWC_Aug_M2_C1_D5_FD_207648 | JGI IMG/M metagenome (GOLD analysis project Ga0316628, IMG submission 207648) | Wetland soil microbial communities from Old Woman Creek delta, Ohio, United States - OWC_Aug_M2_C1_D5_C | ecosystem: Environmental > Terrestrial > Soil > Wetlands | place: USA: Ohio... | reverse complement strand
ATCGCTATGCGGTTAAGAGGTTCTTTCGCTTTGATACTGATGGAACGCAAGTCATCACAGAGGAAAGCAGAACAGCACACCTTGTCTTTCACTTCGACGAGATACGTTGTTATGATTGCGGAGAGACAGCAATAAGAGCAGTTAATGGTAACCCATATTGCGAAACGCATATTCGGGCTTATGGTCGCATGGTTTCTTGTGCATCATGTGGTCAAACAATCTGGAATGGTCATTCCTTCAACAATGGGGGAGACGATGAGCGTTATTGTGAGCCGTGCTATCGGCTAATCAGAGAACAGAACAGGGTTATCAATAATTACTCCTTCAAACCTGAACCGACATTCATATCCGTTGTGCCTGAACCGAAGGACTTGGCTGACAAGTTGTTTCATGGTGTAGAAAATGAGGTTGAATGCCCGAGAAATACGGAGTATGAAGATGAACCAGAGTATGATGAGAACGACAATCCGATTGAACGCCCACCATCATCGGGAACAAGGGAAGACCTTGCGGGCAAACTAAAAAAGATTGCAAATAAGAAACGCAAGTGGATGTATATCAAGTCTGATGGTTCATTGAACAATGGTTTTGAAGTTGTTACTGAACCAGCGACATTAGCTGCACACATGACTTTGCCTTGGGATAAGATATGCGATTTCTATAAGACAAAGGGCTTTAATGCTGACAATACTGATACTTGTGGATTGCATATCCATTGTAACAAAAACATCTTGAAGGAAGAAGCACAAATTAAACTTGCATACTTTGTTGCAACACAAAGAAGCAAAATGGAAAGGATTGCAAGACGCCCCGCTAATCGTTGGGCATTATACAAAGATGCAGATGAAGACTTGACTCGTATTCATCGCAGTTCGGCAAGGTATGAGGCATTGAATTGGACTCCTGCACATACTGTGGAGTTCAGATTGTTCAAGGGTACTGTTGATTATAAGACTCTGATGTCTTCCCTTGAGTTCACGCAAGCAATAATCCTGTTCACCAATAGCGTGAGCATGGACATTCTTAAAAATCACAAGGAGGCATGGAAAGCATATCTCAAATTCTGTACCGAGAGGAAATATAAATTTCTTGTGCCATTCATGGCGGATAGGGGGGCTGTATAATGTGCGTTATTTGTATCAAGCCTGAAAATGTAGCTATGCCACCTAAAGAGAGGCTTGAAGCTATGTTCGATAGCAATAAAGATGGCTGCGGGTTTATGTATTCCCGCAAAGGCAAGGTGGTAATTCGTAAAGGTTTTATGAAGTTAAAGCATTTCCAGAAAGGCATTAAGCAGGAGGGAATAACGGACAAAGATTGTCTTATTATGCACTTTCGGATTGCAACAGCAGGAAGTGTCAATCCAAAAAATACTCACCCATTTCCTGTAACGAGCGATATGGGAGAGTTGAAAGCATTACGGACTGAGACAGAGTTCGGGATTGCTCACAATGGTATCTTACAACTTGAGCATGACTCACACCATGACTTATCGGACACAATGACATTTATCCGTGATGTCTTGGCAGAGCCGACTATCAAAAAGAATATGTTCAATCCAGCAGTATGGTATCTGATTGAGGAGGCAATCGGGTCAAGCAAGATGGTTATTCTGGATAAAGAAAAGAAGTTTCATTTGCTTGGGGATTGGGTACTCGACAAACAAACAAATGATGGTTGCTATTATTCAAATCTCAACTTCCGTTGGAGAGAAAGCAAAGAGGAAGATAAGAAAGGAGTTGTCAACTATTATACTTATCATGGCGGGAATAGTGGTGTCCATGATTGGAGAGACGAAGAACGGTGGTATGGTTGTGGATATGATAAGTCGAGGCACATAACGGGATTTCGGGGAGATGAGAATGCACAAGATGATAAAGAGTTTGCGAAAGGACAAACTGATAATCTTGTGTATGTTGATTATGATGAAACTGATTGTCCGCATTGTGGGCAAAAGATTGCTTCACCAAAACAAGTTGCCTGCACAAAGTGTGGTAAAGTATTCTACCGCTTGCATGATGAGGTGATAAACTAATGAGTCGAGTAACGAACGCTGTACTTTGGGTAAGAAAGTATGTTGAACGAATGCCCGAGGAAATAAAAAAATATTCTTGGGGTGGAAGTTATTATGTTAGACCTTTCAAATGTAAGAAATGTGGTGCAATATACCATGATTACCATGATATGTATCAACATTTATCGGGGAGACACTCAATGGTATTAGCAGACGCACATTGGAAAGCCTTAAGAGGCTTAAGGGGGAGCAGAGCAAAATGATAAGCGTATGGGGAAAAGGTAATGCGTCAAAGGCACTTGCAAAAGCATTAGGGGTTAGGCGTAACCGCAAGAATGCCGATGTTATTATCCGCTACGGAGTTCCTGTGCGAGAGAACCTTCAAACTGACCCGAGAGGTCGTAAGGTTATCAACAAGATCGATGCTATCCGTAGGGCGAGTAACAAGTACAAGACTCTGGTAATATTGAAAGAAGCGGGAGTGAGAGTTCCTAAATTCTCCCGTGATTACAGGGATTTAGACGGGTGTAAACTTATATTCGGAAGGAGTGATTATCATAGCAAAGGAACGGACATTATCGTACATAATACTGAAGAATGGGGAGCTGACACTATGGTTCATTCCTCGGACTACAATTCGGACTATTACATTGAGTACCTCAAATCTAAAGCGGAGTATCGTTATCATGTCGCTTTTGGTAAAGTTATTCTACCTACGAAAAAGGTACTCGCAGAAGGAGAGACTGATGACACACTTATCCGCAACCATCAAGACGGAAAATGGCGTCAAGTTACTTGTGTGGAAACGCCTCGGTTCTCCGAAGCTTGCATTAAAGCTGTTGCAAGCCTTGGACTCGACTTCGGAGCTGTTGACTTTCTCAATGTTGACAAAGAAGCAGTCATACTCGAAGTCAATACCGCCGCAGGGTTAGAAGTAGACAATCGGTTAGAGGCTTATAAGAATGCGATTATTTCAGTGGTGTGACCAAGGTATGAATTTGCCTACGCTTACATTTGACCATGACGAACCCGATGGCGGAGCGTGGTTAATCTGCGGGTTCTGTAATGGGGAGTTCAATGAGAAGGGGTTAGATGTTTGCCCCCATTGTGGTAAAGACCTAGTCTTTCCGAGGTGTGATTGGTGAAGAAACCCTTTGTTTGTAATGGCGATTTTGGTATCCATGTTGGTAATGATATAAAGCAAGCTACCGAGGTGCTTGATATCCTTTACTCTATGGGTCTTGCTTGGAATAGTGATACAGCTGGAAGATATAAAATTCTCCAGCAAGCATTGGATAGTTATGGGAAAGAAACTTCCCTTGTAATTGATAGAAGATATAAAAAGATTTACTATGGTGATGATGAAAGTCTTTATCGAAGACCAATTCAATTCTCTTACGAGGAATTTAAAAAGGAGGTAGAAGAAGAATGTTTGTAATTATCGATTGCACAGAACCAGAGGAATTAAAGATTGTTATGGAGGAAGAAGAAAGAGGTTTTACTAAGTATTTTGAAACAGAAGAAGAAGCTGCAAGCTATGCTGACCGTATGTGTATAGATTACAAAGTGGTAGAGATAGATGCCTAATGACCCTTGGGAAAGAGACATTGGGATAGATGAGATACAAAGGCGACTTCGGCAAAGAGAAGAGGCACGATTGGAAGAACGAAGACGGAATCAACGAGAAGAAATAGAAGCAGAAGCACGAAGAGCGACAGAAAGGCGTGAATATGAGTTTGGGTCACGGTATGCGTCACCACCAACACCACAAATGACATTTGCTTCTGATACAGTCACCATTAACCCACAATTTATGCAATATAATGTTGGCGACATGATTGATTTCTATCCTATACCAAAACCAAAACCTCGTTCTATAAACAAAATGATTGCAGAGAAACGAGAAGTTCTTGTGTCGTACAAAAGAGCGATTGAAAAAATTGAGAATGAAATCAAAAAGATGCAGGCTGAACTTGACAAAGAGGAAAAGGAGTGATATGATTACATAATGACCGATAAAATCAATAAAGACGCACTCAATGAAGCAATCTTAATTCTTTCAAAGACTTTCAACGAACCCAAAGGCAAAGACATAGAACGAGCGATAGACACCCTTAAGAAATCGCTTGTAGAACGCAAGGAACTTACTGCAACTAGAGCCGATAAGATCGTTGACATTGAAGGTGTTTTTATGCCTCTTGGTGTTCCGTGGATTGATACATGGCTCCGTGGGGGCTTAAGACCACAGGAATTACTGCTCATAGGTGCGAATCCCCATGCAGGGAAAACGCATACGCTTGTTTGGTTTGGTATTCAATATCTCCTTGAGGGATATAAAGTATTATCAGTAATCGGGGAGGACTTACTTGCAGATGTTAAATCTTGCTATGAAAAGGGCATTACGAACAAAGAGGTGCTTGAAAATCTGTGGTTGGCGGACATGCAAGATGTTAGGTTTGGCGTGCCCGAAGTTGAACAAGTTTATGAACAACTCAAAGCAGAAGGAAATGCGCCAGAAATAATCATCGTTGACCACGTTGACCTTATGAAAGGTGGAGGACACAATAAAGCAGATTGGGAAAATGCACAAGATGTCATGGTTGCACTTAAGATGTTTGCAAAGCGAACAGGCACGATTGTCGTTACTGCATCACAGACTAACTTCCCTGACCAGAACCACAGGACAGCGGGAAACATGGCTGCATTTTATCGAGCAAAGGTTGGCAAGGCTGCAAACGCCGATGTGATCTTGATGATTGATGATGTGGTGAATAATGAGTACATGGTATCTCTTACGAAAGCAAGAGGTAGAAAGAAGATACCCCAAGACGAACGTCAGAAGACGCTAATTGTCGATTGGGATACGATGGAGATTGAAGATGCCACCCCGACCTAATGGTATATTCACAGGTATTAGAGCAACGGAAGATTTAGACGATACTTATTTTAATGTAGAGAGAGGAGAAACAATGCCAGCAACAGGTGGACACAGATTTGCAGTAGGAGATTACGTTCAAGTAACAGGTAACATGGGAGGTCATAACTACGAGATCGGAACGACAGGTCGTATTATTACCCTTAATGGTGATAGGACTTGTCAAATTCAGCGTGATTCAGACGGTACAATAGGCAATTGGGCATTGACCGCAGATTGTGCTCTTTTGGACATGGCACGACAGGCTCAAGCCGCAAGAGCAAAGAAAGAGTATGAAGCACTTGAGAAGAAATTCATGGCTGCAAAAAAGAAGCACGAGTCTCTATCAAAGTTTGAAAGCGATGAAGAAGAATTTGCAGATGCTCTTGCAAGGATACTGAAAACTGATGTAGACTCAACCGTAGTAACTAAGACATTGAAAAAATTAGGCTATTCACTTGTAAGGAAATAGACACTGTGGCAGAATGTAATCATCACTACTCGATACCGAGTGGCAAGTTTAGGTTCTGCCTACGGTGTCGTAAGGTTATTGAGAAAGTAGAAGTCGAGGAAGGGGTACTTGAGATGCCCCCTCGAATATTTGAGATTGATGAGCGATTGTGGGCAGAGCGTAGCCCGTGGTCGCTCATGCCTTTTCAGATAGTGCAAAAATTCGATTGGTATATCAGCATGATAGGAGTAGATGAATTTCTAATCATGCCCATTAAAAGAGGAGGTGTTAATGTATCTTTTTCTGCGAGGCGTCTTTCAGGGTCAGGCAATAAATATCACTATCAAACCGGAGTCAAGAAAGTCTATTTCTTATCGGATGACCGAATGGTACATGACCCTATTATTCTTTGTGAAGGAGTTGCTGATGCGGCTTACTGTTCTCAAATTGGATCGAGTGTTGGGGTACTTGGTTCTTATTACGATGGTTCTCTTGATGAGTTGTTGGGCAATCGTAATGTTGCCATTATATTTGATTGCGACGGTGCTGGGCTGGTTTCTGCGATGCGTATCGCCACGCATATACAAAAAATTGCAAAGTCGTGTAGAGTAGTAGTTCTCCCTAACAAGAAAGACCCAACGGATTTGCCACTTGATGAATTGAAAGAGAGGATAAATGCCTAATATAATTTATGTAATAAGCGGAGAGAATAATCGTCATACGAATTATCTCAAATCGCTACACAGAGGGGCAGACCCGCTCTTTGTAAACCCTGAAATTTCAGATACTTCCGCAAAGGGCATAAAACTTGCAAGGGAAAAATTCTTGCTTCCTGTATTGGAAGCGGCGCCGAAAACACCTGTCGTGGCTTTTGGGGAGCTGGGAGCGAAGCTAGTAGCTGGTGGAAACCCTACTGAGACTTCTATGGTGAACAAATCCTTCATCATGCACGATAGGTTATGCGCCTTTACTTATCACCCCAAGATATACTTTGATGGGAATGAAAAAGAAGGGCAAAAGATCAAAGCAAGAGAAGATGAAGTAAATCAGAATATCTATGTTACTGTAAAATCTGCTTTAATGCAGTTGTACAGCCAAGTAAAAGTAATGGGTCTTCTCCCATCAGCGAGAGACCTAGAGACTATCGTAGTAGATGTGGAGACAACCGATGTTGAATTTCCTTTCATGGGCGTTAGTAATCTCACTCTTATCGGCGTTTTACCTTTGGGCAAGTCACCTTATATTATCAGACCTTCCGAAGTTACTGACGAGCAAAGAAAAAGGTTGGCTGAGAATGTTAGATGTGTCATTGGGCATAATGTGCTTTTTGACTTGGTGCATCTCGACCATGTGGGCATACAATTTCCTAAAGCCCGTATTCACGATACTTTGGTCTACCGTAAAAACAGCCACCCTAACGAGTGGTATTATGGTCTAAAACCGCTTGCAAAGAGGTATCTTGACTTTGGGCATTGGGACGCATGGTTTGCAACAAATCATCACAAGTTAGACTATAACAATCTAACACCAGAACAACTTGAGCAATTTACTGATTACAATGCGGCTGATTTATACGCAACTGCACAGTTATACAAGTTGCAAAAGAGACAGTATCACCCATTCGACCTAGAGATGGACTACATGAGGTATGTCCTTCAAATGATTAAGAATGGGTTTCATGTAGACAAGGAGGGTATAGATGCACTTCTTACGGAAACACAATGTAAAACCGGAGACTTGGTACACAGCCTTAAAAGCGAATTTAACCTTGGTAAAGATTTCAATTTCAATTCCCCTGCTCAGGTTCTTGCTTTACTTAAACGGTATATTCCTAGAATTTCTGGTACGGGTGCTCAAGAACTTGCTAAATACAAATCAAAAGCTCCATTCATCGATAAACTTTTAGAAGTTAGAGACTTAGAAAAATTAGGAGGTACAGGACTTGAAGGTCTTAAAGGGTATATTGACAGTAACAATTTGGTACATTCAAGCTTTAGTGTACATGGTGCGGAGACAGGGCGTTCCAGCTCAAGCTCACCTAATCTTCAAAACACAGACCCACGAGTTCGCCCATTCTTCGTATCCAGATATAAGGAAGGGCGTCTGCTACATACAGACTTATCTGGGATTGAGTACCGGCTTATCGCACACGCTAGTCAAGACAAGGAACTTATAAGGATATTCACTGAGGGAGAAGATATACATGACAACGCTTACTTTAAAATTTACGGAGAATACCCACCAAGTAAATTACTTCGGAAATTGGGGAAAACTGCTAACTTCCTCGGGGTTTACGGAGGAGGATACAAGAAGTTTCTCTTTGCTACCGGCTTGTCTGACTGCGAAGACAGCGAGCGAGCTTTTAAAGTGGTGTCGGGAATGTATCCCGGAGTCGAAAAATGGAAACGGAGTATTGAAAGTGGACTGTATAGAACAAGAACAGTGCACTCGATTTTTGGTAGAGTACGCAATTTCAATCTAGTCGACCAAGACGCAATAAGGGAGGCGATAAACTGGACAATCCAGAGTAGCGGACATGACATACTTAAAATCTATAGCATGGAAATGTGTGATAGGATTAGAATGGCTGGTCTTCATTCTACCCTACTTGTTAGCGAGGTACACGATTCCAATACTTTTGACTCTCCAAAGGAGGAATATGAGGAAGCGTACTCAATCATCGCAGAACTTGCGACCAACTTGAACCCGTTGATTTTGCAGTTTTTGGGAGAAAAAATGAGAATCCCGATTGTTGCGGAAGTGGAAGTCCTTGAAAAATGGGCATAAAACCCCCAAAACTTGACAAATTTCACATTTTGTGATATACTTCTTCCACACTCGGCGTTTATAGCGAACCAACGAGTGAGCGGGCAAAGCTACAGCGTCCCCCCTGACGGGGGACAGAGTTGCAGCAACAGTTGCTGCATATATATGCATGGAGAAAAATGGCTTTTAATGACCTAAGTATTTCCCCTAAAGGAGCTGCCCCTACCGAAGCGGATAGATACTTTAGTGGCGAGCGAGATTTCGATGCTGAGAAAGCATTCAAAGAAGAAGAAGCGAATGCAAAACAGTATATCTGTTCTTACCTTACAGGAGAACCTATGGTATACCCTGAAAAAGAAGTGTTACCAAACAAAGATTTAGAGCTTATTCAGCAGTTTCTAACAAGCCCAGATTTAGTAATAAAGATCATCAAAGGACACGATGAAGACGTAACTCACATCACAAGGGGGTCAAATGGAAAGAAAGTCGTATCGTAGTGCCGGTAATGCACCGGAGAAGAAATCTTATGCAGCACCAAAGAAGCAAGAGGAAAGCAAGTTTATTTATATAACTGGCTTCTTCCCTTCCAAGTCAGGCAAGGCTGATACAGTCTTCCTTACGGAAGAAATCGTAGCAAAGCTTCACGAGTGCAAAGCAGGGGATACATTGGGTATCTCAGAGCAGAAGAAAACAGGTCGTATTGGTCTCTGGTACGTTCCTAACGAAGGGGAATAAATGCCATTAGTCCAAGCAGATAAGAAGTTTGAGCAATTCATAATCGACAAGATTATGGAGAACTATCAAACTCGGGAGGGAAGGGATGGCAAGTGGCACGTTTCCGATCTCATGTTTCCAAGATATGCCGTATTCTCTAGGAAATACAACCGAATCCCCACAAGAGAAGACGTTGGATTCTTCCTTACAGGAGAAGCATACCATGAGTTCTTGCAGAAGCTGCTTGGAGAGCATGACTCCGAAGTGCGAGGGGAACTGTTCAACGTACTTGGAACCGCAGACTACTTCGATGGTGATACGCTTCTTGAAATTAAAACATCAAGAAAGTGGACTGTACCTGATAAACCTCAAGACCATTATGTTGAACAAGCCGGATACTATTGTGCCATCTTTGGAAAACCTTCTGCACGCATCACGATTATTTATCCTACAGCCGGTAGAAAGTGGGATGGTTCTGCGTCTTCTACGATAGAAATTCAGGCGTGGAATGTAAGTTTCTCTGTTGATGAGATACAGGGCATCAAAGAGCGTATGAAGGAGTTAACAACCCTTCTCGATAAGTCAAGAGAGACGGGAAAAGTTGACTCCCTTCCACCGTGTCCCGATTGGAAGTATGGGGGCATAGAGCGTGACAAGGAGAAACAAGAGTATTTCATCAAGGTACGGTGTCCCTTTGCAGAACAATGCGGAGCGCCCTGTGCCATAGACTTAATCAAGGAGTTAGAGTACAAAAACGCTAATCGGCGTAAGCCGAAAGCAGAGAAAGGATTAGCATCTCGATATCACAAATGACAGACAAGTATAAATATGCTCTAATTGATGCGGTTGGAGAAGAAATCGACCGTTGGGAGACTAAGCAAGATGCTCTTAATGCTGCGGAAGAAGGTGATTCTCTTGCCGAAGTGCATTATAAGATTCTTGGTGTAGTCAATATCAAGACTGTTAAAACGGTCTCTAAAGCCAAATCTAAGAAAAAGAAATAGTGACCAATCGTAATTACATACGAGGGGCTAATTTAGAACGAGCCGTAAAGAAGTACTATGAGAGTCAAGGATTCAAAGCTGTGAGAGCAGCAGGCTCTCATGGCGAATCCGATGTCTGGGCTACGAATGGCAAGGTCTTGTACTTTATTCAGTGCAAGATCGGTGCCGATACAAAGCGTGGGGCACAGATATTAAAGGAGATGGAAGACTCTACAAATGCGGACTTTAGCAGTATTACTATTCCTATGGTTCTGCTTGTGGTTGAGGGGATGACTCAAGGAAAACCTATAATCCTTGCGGAGTCAAGGCTGGGACATGGCGACAAACAGAGCAACAAAAAGACTTAAGGTTGAAATATTTGCTTTCCTTGCGTCAGATGAATTTAAGAATTGGACGATTATATTCTCTCATAAATCGCTGACGGAAAGTAGCAAACATTATGCAGAAGTAGATATTGACAACAAAATAATCACAGTTAATCCACTAAAGCCGTTTACAGAATGTCTCCTTTCTATAATACATGAGATTCTTCATATACTTAGACCAAGGAGCTACGAGAAAACGATACGCCGCTGGGAACACGATATAGCAGAGCAGATGTCTCCACTAGAGACAACCTCGCTAATCTCGGCGGTGTTTAGTGGTAAAGTGATATGGGACAATTAAAGGAGAAAATGGGCGGAATTAAAGACCACATGGGAAGTGAATTAGAACTGTTGGAGAGGGAGACGATTCCCGTATTCAACATCGAAATCAGACCAAAGGGCAAAGTAGTCCGTATAGTCCCAATCGGGGACGTACACTATGGACACAAAGCCTGCATGGTAGAGAAGGTTAAGGACTTCCTTAGATACATTGAGAAGACACCAGATACCTTCACAATCCTGATGGGCGACTTAATGGAAAACGTCCTTCCTGATACTGTAGGTAAGCATCGTGGGGCAATGTGGGAACAAGAAATGACTCCCGCAGAGCAGATCGCAGGCTTGAAGAAGATGCTCAAGCCACTGGCAGAAAAGAAGAAAATCTTATTTGGACTAGGAGGTACGCATAGTGTCAGAAGTTGGTACGCAAGCGGATTCGACCCAGAAGAAGGGCTCGCAGAAGAACTCAAATACAGTTTCGCAGCTCTCGATGGCATTGCAAACATTAGAGTTGGTGAACACATATATACTGTTCACGCTGTTCACGGTACCGGGAGCACTGGAGACCCTGCGGCAGTTCTACGCAAGCTTCTTACGCAACCTAGACGGATTGCTGACGCAGACATCTACCTCAGAGGACACCACCACAGCAAGCTCGTCGCCACAGACTACCGCTTCGACAGTCATACTGGACGGGCGAGGAAATCCTGCTACGTTGGAACCGGAAGTTTCCTCGGGTACGTCGGAACCTATGCCGAGCGAAACGCTTATCTCCCAGCAGTCCCCGGCGCAGTAAAGATTAAGCTGTACAAAAACTCACACGATATCCATGTCACTATTTAAGCGTATATTCCACCGTCACAATTGGGAGTACTCTCCAAGAGTATCTGGATTTCCTGGTTCCAGAAAATGCCGTAAATGTGGTAAAGAACAGTGGTATAATCGCTGGTTTGATGTTTGGGAGACATTTTGAAAGAAAATCTGCAACAAGCCCTTGACTTCGTCATTCTTGACGAGGTCGGGGCAGAGGGGTTAAAAGATGGTGCACCACATACCGACCCGGACGACCCGGGCGGGTTCACTATCTGGGGCTTATCGAAAAGGGCTCATCCTTGGATATCGGAAAAGACGACACGAAAAGAGGCAGAAGACACTTATGAAAAGGTTTACTGGCGTGCTGTGGGAGCGGATGTTCTCCCTTCTGGTTTGGATTACTTGGCGTTTGACTTTGCTGTCAACGCTGGTGTCCTTAAAGCTAAATCTATTCTTTCTTTGGCTAATACAGAAGAAGACAAAATCGAAGGTTTCTCCCAATATCGTGCTTGGTGGTACTACGACCTAGTTGACGCAAAGCCTGCACTAAAGAAGTTCCTGAATGGATGGATAGCCCGTACATGGAACAACAATCGCAGAGCACACATTATGGCAAAAGGAGATACGAGTGTTAAAACAAGTACTTAACTACACCCTTCTCATCATTGCGCTCTTTATGTTCGGCTACTACGAAAGAATGGTAGGATTCCATGAAGGGTTTGATTGGGGAAGGAAAATTGAACGACAATTTGGAGAACAAGAAGCATCAACAACCTTTGTACGAGCAGTTGTCCCTGAAATTACACGATGCGAGTCTAACGATAGACATGACAGATGGGGTGATGAGGGCGCAGCTTACGGGATCGCTCAGTTCCACGAAAGAACATTCAATTGGATGCGTAAGCTCGCTGGGCATCCAGAGCTCCAGTGGAAGTCCGAGCACGACCAGCGTTGGCTACTCACTTGGGCGATCGAACACGGATATGGTAAACACTGGCAGCGGTGTTACCGCAAAGCGGCAAAAAAGTATGCTAACGAGATTGTTCCCGTGGTTCTAGCAGCAACCGGTACACCCGGTAATCTATTTAACTTGGAGGTAACATTTTGAGCTTATTTGTAACGAATGTCAATGATATTCTTAAAGATTTCCACAAGATACTTGATAGGTTGGACGCTCATTCTGAGGCGAAAGCTGAGGAAATCGCAGAGTGCGATGAGAGGATTCTTGAGTATAAGAACAAACTGCTTACCGCTGCTACCGAGATGGACAGGGCTAAAGCAGTAGCCACTAAGATTCGAGAACTTGTAATTGCCTAAAAGGGTTTACGACCCTGTAACTGAGTTCGATAAGGCAATCGCCTATATTAAGCATCTGCACTGGACTCCCCGCCCCTATTCAGGGGCGGAGATTCGTGTGCATTCTGGCGACAATATGCCTTTATCGGATAAGCCTGCTACCGAACCAGCTACCAATAATCATCTCGTAAGTGTAGCGAGTGCTCTCATCCAAGACGCAGCCGTGAAGACCACAGTAGATAAGGTGAGCAGTTGCAGTACAAGTGATAACGGGGCGAATCATAGCCCTGACATCGCTAACCCAGACACTAATAGTACCTGAAACGTCAGCATTGACGGACTCGTTTTGAGCCCGCACTAATGCTGCTTGTGCCTCTACATACTTCCCTAAGGCGTCGGGATTAGCCTGAGCGAGAGACGCCAAAGTTTGCTCAGGCGTATTTTTCCTTCCAAACAATCCGCTAACCATATTGATTAGCTTTGGCCCAAACAACGACACCAAACTGACTATTGCATCAATACCCATATCTTGTTCTCCTTCTTTCTTGTTCTCTCATAGACTTAAATAAATCATCTGCTATTTCTGAGTCTGTTTTAGCAGTTTCAGCCCACTGATTCACATCTGGTGTTTTTTCGGCCTCAGCAAAAATAGGTCTATTTAATTCATCATACCACGCTTCCTGCTTCGTTGGGATATCTGCTCCCGTATCAGGATTCATGGGCTTTTCTACCGTTACTGGTTTTGTCTGGAACGGAAGTTCTTTCTTAACTTTCGGTGTCATATCAAGATGTTCATTCAGGAAGTCATCAAGAGCCTTTTCCACTGTTGGGTGCATCTGGTAGTTCCTACGAGCACCAGACTGTGCTATTTTGGCGGCTGTTACGTCCATTGGTTCGCCAAGGTTCTCTGCGTGCCTTTTAATGTACGGAATGAAGCCTTCTTTACCCTCAGCCTGTGCATCCATTAGCAAAGCATCAGCACCCTGTTTGTTCCAATCATAGGGGTTTTCGCCGTGTTTTCCGGCTATTTTGAGGTCTTTTTGCGCTCTATTACCCCCTTCTTGATAGAATCTGTCGATAGATTCTGCGGGTGTAGGTTTACCACCGCTGATAAGTTCGTCTGCTATATCCCCAAGCGGATCTTTGCTCCAATCCATTTGCTCAGGTTTCCACTTTGGGCGTTCTTCACGGATACGTTTTAAGACGTTTTCTCTGGTGAACTCACTCTCTGGAAGGGAATAAGTGCTACCAGAAACAGGGTCATCGAACATATGGAGCTTTCCCTTATCTTTAAGTTCCCCATAGATACCCCTGTAAGGCAACCCAAGACCTTCTATAATTGACTTCGGGTCTTGTACTTCGCTGCCTGCTGCCATGCCCCTTTGTTCACGGAGATAGTCCTTGTAACCTACAAGAGCAGGGTCTGCTTTTCTTGCTTGATACATTTCAAGCAACTTCTGGGGATTTTTCTCGTGCCACAGGTCAGTATTGACCATTGTACGTGGGTCACGACCAGTAGATTCAAATGGTTGCTTTCTAAGCAAATCTTCAAGTGGACTCCGCATTTGGTTTCTAGCTTCTGCCGCTAGATTTTCACCAAATGATCTATCATACTCTTGCTTAGGAACTTTAATAATATCAGTCAGTTCATCAAGAAGGTCTTGCTTTGCACCCATTGGAATACTAGGATTACCACGGATATAATTGTAGAGTCTAGTAGCTCCATTTTTTATTGTTACAGGGCTGATTCCCTTAGTTAATCCTCCAACCCCCTGTCCTACATGCACACCTTCGTGAAAGAGGTTGCCGAGCATATCTTGAGGGCTACTCATAAATGCTAAATTGATGTGGTACGTCCCATCGGTCGGACTATAACCACCCTTAGTTACTTCCCCTTTTGCGTTAGGTGGAATATAGTCAAATGTAACTTTAGCATTTGCTACTTTTTCTGGATATGCAGCAAATAATTCCGGGTGTTCAGCAAGGTCTTTTACCCGATATGCTCCTTCGGGATATTTACCCATTGACCGTTGCAATATTGCATTGGCTTGCTCAGGTGTCATCTCACCAGATGCAAGTTTTGCTTCAATCTGAGGGGCAAGTTTCTTTGCTTGCTGTACTTCCATGAACATCTCTTGCCCACGTTTCGTGAGTTTTGCACCAACGTCGCTTATTGGAGCAGTTACTTCACGGGTAAGTATATTACTACGCTTACCAATAGCATTGGGGAAAGTGGGTGTACCTTCTACATTGATAGAACCCAATACTAGATTCTGTAGTTGGGCAATATCTTCCCCAGAGACTTTAATCCCAAGACGAGAAGACGCCATTTTAGCAATAGCATCCAAGTCTTCTTGGTTTTTAGCCTCATGTTCAGCAAGAAAGTTTGTTATTGCTTGACCCGCTGGGCTTTCAAGCATCTTTTGATTAAGCATGGACAGTCCCCCAACAAGGGGGGCAGCCGCAACACCGATCTTCTCTTTCCAGCCCATTATTTTTTACCTTTATTCATCAGAATACCCTCGACTCGCTCAATGGCTTGTCGTGTTAGGGTAAGTTCATCTTTCATTTCTGTGACTATTGCTTTGTCAGCTTTATTCCCTATTTGATTTTCTATACTAGAATATACTACGCCAATTAGACCGACTATTAAGAAGAACATCGTTCCCAATAGCCAACCTATGACTTTGTGTGTCACGAGTGATTTCATTTGGTGTTCATCACAAGGTATTGGCTTGAATGGTTTCATAGCCTACTCCTTCATCCTCTCATTAAAATTAAATCCGAGCGGATTTTCTTTCTTCTTGGTTCCACTTTGTATTTTGATACCAATGCGTTTAATTAACGAATCAGCGAACTCTACTTTATCTTCTGCTGTTATTTCATGTCCACGACCCTCCGCAATCTTATTGATAAGGTCTTGCATACGCATTTCCTGAGCAGGCTGGAATCCTCTTTCGGGAAGATTTTCTGGAACTGGAACTTCTCCACCAAAGCGGTTCCTCGTTCTAGGAGTCATTTCACCACGTTCTACAGCTCCACCAAAAGAACGACCTTCAATCTGTCTCGTTGGAGGAACTTCAATCGGAGGTATATTAGCCGTTGTTTCCTCAGGTAATAGTCTTTCTGGACGAGTCTCAGCTGCTCTGACTTCCCTAGAGAGTTTGGGGTATTTCAATCCCAACGTAGCTTCGAGATTTGCAAATGGGTTGCCAATACTTTCAACACTAGCAACTTCTGGTGCAAATTCTGACTGGACACCCTCAAGTCCTTGTTCTACTTCACTTGCACCCCTAGCACCCCACTGCTTCAAACGACCACCCATACGTTTACGCATCGGGTCCATTGAATACTGCTCCGCTGCTTTAGTTGCGGCTGGTTTAGCTTCTAGGAGTTTCCCTATACGAGTATTGAGAGGACCGATTTCAGGTGCAGTCTCTTCAAGTTCACCACGAAGTCCACGGGCCACTGCTTTCTTCCCCTGTACCCCTACCTGACCTAACTGTTGACCACCAGACTTCTTATCGAAGTTGATAGCATCATAGATGAACTTCTTAACACTTTGTGCTTTCTGGGGGTCAATCTGGTCACCGAACTGATCTCTAACTTGCTGTATATAATCAGACATCTTTGTAGCATACTCACCTGTTTCACCCGTCTGTTTATAGTAATTCAACAGATCTTCCGCAGGCTTAAGTATATCATTAGTATTGATTGTCTTACCCTGAGCAGAAGCGTTAGCGATGTATTTATCTACTTGACGGCTGATTTCATTGACCTTTGTAGCAATCTGCGCTGGGGCTTTCCCACCAACAACATTAAGTCCTTCTCTCGGGATAGTCGTAGTAACAGACGGCATTTCAGGAGTCAACGGAGCACGCAGAGTGCGACGAGACAAGAACCTAGAAAGCGTACCAAACGGTTGTTTGGCAAGACCCGCTGCCTCTGATATTGCTGCCCCCGGACGAGCACCCATAGCCATCTCTGCCCCACCCGCAGCACCAGCACCCATTTCTCTGGCTGTACCTAGAACATCAAGATTCTCTGTGTCTGATTTGGGGAGAAGAAGTTTCTGTAAGGGACTCTGTAAAACAGCCCCCGTGCCTCTACCCAATGCCCCACCAACAACCATACCCGCTGGTCCAGCTTCTGCACCAGCAAGCGTACCGACAGTCTGTGCTGCTTCTGGAAGGACATTAACTCCTTTCATAGCCGTTTGTTTCCACTCCTCAGGCGGAGTCTCCAATACAGGTTCGGGAGCACCTACCTTTGCAGGGCGACCAAAAGGATAAGCCCCCTGCCCCTCGTTTACAGGGGCGGGAGCAGGAGCAGGAACTGGTGCACCAGCGGGTTGCTTATCTAGCATCCACGGTAACGCCTTTTTGACTAATTCTCCACCAGCCTCTTTCACACCACCTAGATAGGTCTGTGTGGGTGCTGTAGTGGGCGTAGTGGCTACCTTAGCCGCCATAGCCTGATCTAATATGTCAGAATCAGACATACCAGAGTCTCTGGCTTGCTTGATTTTAGCAGCGACATCGGCATACTTCTGGCTAGTAGTCAGATGATTTACAATTTCAGCATCCGACATCTTGCCTGTGTACTCAGTGATTTTATCTTTTAATGCTTGGTCTATTGGCATTTATCCCTCTATTGGTCAAAAATATTGCCTGCTGCCGCTGGTCTAGTTGGAGTACCCACCGTTGGTGTCACAGGTGCGGGCTGTGGTGCAGCAACGGCAGGCGTCCTAATCTGTTGGGGTGTATAACCAAGTCCCCTAAGTATTTGATTCGATTCAACAAGTGAGATATCCGGCATACCTTTGGAAAGACGAGCAAGTGTCTGCTCATAAGCGTCAATCTGTTTGAGAGCGTATGCTTTATTTGGCGTACCAGCCCTAGGCAACGTAGCCAAGATAGCGTCTCTTAACTGGTCAGAGCCCGGACCCGCATTCAAGATTGAACGCACAGCAAGTGAGTTTTCACGAAGCTGGGCGAGAGCAATAATGTAATCAGCCTGTTCTGGGGTAAGTGTCTTACCAACCGCATTCTGCAAGTTAGCTCCAAACCACTCTTTGTCAGTCGTATGACGAAGCATTTCACTCACCTGTGTAGCTGTTGCTTGGTCAAATTCTGGTATAGTACCAATAGTCTCACGAAGTTTTCTGATAGTGCCCATCATGTCTTCCATAAGCGCAGTTTTATCAAGCACTTTCTGGGTAGCCATGTAAGGAAGCCACCTGTCTGGTTCTGCGTTAATTTGCTCGGCATTACGAAGTCTAGGTGCGTAGTTGTTCTGTGCATCATACACAACTTGGAAACGAGACTTCATGTATGAGTCAGAACGAGCCTTTGCAACCTCATACGGATTTGTAGTCTCAGATACGATGCCAAGATATCCACCTTCGGGGGAAGTGGGGTCTACCTTAACGGTAAACACACCTTCTTTGCCCGGATGCGGGTTCATTGGGTCATCAGCAGCAAGAAGTGCTGTTTTCATAGCATAAGTGATGGGTCTCTTTACCCCGACATCTTGCCCCGGCTGTATAGCATTCTTATCGACTGCCGTATATCCACCCTGAGCATTTGCAACAAGTTGAACATTCTGCTTTTCAGCAAGACGCTTAAGCATCTCAACCTTCGCCCAATCGCCTGTACGCATAGCTTCTTCCATTGCCTTACCCATAACCTTTGCAGGGGTAGGAGTCTCTCCATAAAGGGAGACTTTCTCATAGTAATCCTGACCCATACCAGTAGGTATCTGCTTGGCAATCTGTTCGTTGTATGCACGCTCTGGCGGAACATAGTCAGGCGTAGGTACTTGTGTCGTCGGTTCCACGGTAGGAGTCTTCTTGAATAACCCACCAAGAATCGGAAGTTTCTGCATGACCCCCGGCTCTGCCGGAGTCTCTGTAGTCATAGGCATCGGGGAAGGCTTATTCTTCATAAGCATACCAAGAGGACTAGGTACAGTAGCTGTAGTTGCCCCACCTTCTTCCGTAGGTGCTACAGGGAGTGTAGACTCCTCAGTCTTGCCTAAACCAAGAGCAGACAACGCAGGGTAACCTTTCTGCACTTCTGGCACAGCTGGTTCAGGGGATTCAGGCATTTGCTGGGAGGCGATAAGTCCCTGACGGGCTTCTGTTGCGGCTTTCTCAGCGTTTTTCTGAGCTATCTGATTCGCAAAGAGCATCTGAAACAATTTGGATGCACTTTCACCCCATTGTTTGCTTTGCTCCTGTTGCGCTGCAAGCGGATCAAATCTGTTAGTATATAGTTCCATTATGTAGTTTTCTTAGTAGCAAGAGTACTAAGACCTCCCGTAGCGTATGCAAGAGCAGCCTGCGCTGCCGCCGGTCCAATCGACTGTAAGAATCCAGTTGAAGGAGCAGCCTGAACTGCAAACATATTGCCAGCCTGATTAGAACTAATCTGAGCAAGCATCTTGACTTCATCAGTTGTAAGGTTAGCTTGACCAGATGCAAGTTGTGTCTGCAAGGTTGCAATGTCTGTGCCACGTTTAGCAGCCAACTCACCAAGAATCTTACCTTCATCAGCACTAAGGTCTGCGCCCTTGAATGCAAGGTCTTTTATCATATTAGACACACCAATTGCTTCATCTTTATTAAGACCAGCACGCTGCGAGGCAATATTGGTCATTGCGCTGATAGCGTCAGTCTGTTCCTGACGCTGGAGTTCCATATTGCGTACATCAATGTCTCTAAGTGCACTAGCTTCTTTACCACCAATTTCACTAGCTGCACGGACATAATTCTGCGCTGCTCTACCTTGAGCAGTAGCATCACCAGCCATCTG
>Ga0316628_100000960_pt1 | contig 19434 bp, 17 predicted proteins | sample OWC_Aug_M2_C1_D5_FD_207648 | JGI IMG/M metagenome (GOLD analysis project Ga0316628, IMG submission 207648) | Wetland soil microbial communities from Old Woman Creek delta, Ohio, United States - OWC_Aug_M2_C1_D5_C | ecosystem: Environmental > Terrestrial > Soil > Wetlands | place: USA: Ohio... | reverse complement strand
GCCGGGACGGCGGCGGCGTCGCCGATCTCGCCCAGGCGGCGGGCGGCGGCGCGGCGGACGTCGCAGTCGGACTCGGCCAGGAGGGCGCCGTAGACCGAGACGCGGTTCACCGCCTCCTCCGCCCCCAGCGCGAGCAGGACGTTCATGGCGCGCATCCGCTGGGCCGGCGAGCCCGAGCGCGCCGCGGCCGAGAGCGCCGGCACCGCCGGCGCGGATCCCTCGCGGAGGAGGCGCGCGGCCCGGTCCGCCAGCCGCCGCTCCTCCCCCAGCAAGGCCGCCAGGTCCTGGTAGTCCCGGGGTTCCAGGGGTCGGGCCGCACCGGCCGCGACGTAGGCGTCCAGCGCGTCATCCTTCCGGTCCCGGACCCGGTACAGCGCGCGCGCCCGCAGGAGCAGCAGCTGCGGGTGGTCGGGCCGGGCCCGGAGCGCGGCCTCGACCGTGGCGAGCGCCTCACCGGGCTTGCCCGAGCCGAGCAGCGCCTGCGCCTCGGCCAGCGGCCGCGCCCGCCAGCCGTTCACCGACACCACGGCGCCGGCCACCAGCGCAGCGGCCAGGATCGCGCCCGCGGCGGCGAGGACCCGGCGCAGGCGGCGGGCGCGACGCTCGGAGCGGGTGGACGTCCGGGGCGGGTAGGTCAACGTCTTCCCGCTGCCGCCGGTCGACAGCGAGGGCGTGGCCCCGGGGGGAAGGACGAAGGCCGGCCCGAGCGCGGAGGCGAGGAGCTGGCCCAGGTCGGCGGCCGAGGCCGGTCGGTCGCCGGGGTCCTTCTCGCAGGCCCGCGCCACGGCCGCGCACAGCCCGGGCCAGGCGTGGAGCTCGGGGTTCGCGTCGGTGAGGGCCGGAACCGGGGCGCTCGCCTGCTGGAGCAGCAGCCCCCGGGCGTCGTCGGCGCGGAAGGGATGGTGGCCGGTCAGCATGCGAAACGCGATCAGTCCGACCGTGTACACGTCGGCGCGCGCGTCGACCGGCAGTCCCATGGCCTGCTCGGGCGAGAGGTACTCGGGCGTGCCCACCACGATGCCGGTCTGGGTGGCGCTGTCGCCCTGGGCGCGCGCGAACTTGGCGATGCCGAAGTCGAGCAGCTTCACCACCTCGCGGCCGCCGGCGCTGCGGGCCAGGAAGACGTTCTCGGGCTTGAGATCGCGGTGCACCACCCCGTGCTCGTGGGCGGCCTGGAGCCCGGCGCAGATCTGCCAGAGCAGGCTCACCGCCCGGGGGGGCGCCAGGACGCGGTCGCGGCGCAGGACCTCGAAGAGGCTCTCGCCGGTGAGCAGCTCCATCACCAGGAACAGCAGCCCCTCCTCGCTCCGGCCGAAGTCGGTGACCCGGACCAGGTTGTCGTGCTCCAGCGCACTGGCGATCTCGGCCTCGCGCCGGAAGCGCTCCACCAGGTCCGGGGCGGACGACAGCTCCGGGCGGAGCACCTTGACGGCCACGTCCTTGCGCAGGTGGACGTGGCGCGCCCGGAACACCGCGCCCATGCCGCCCGAGGCCAGGTGGCCCACCAGCGCGTACCGACCGTCGAGCACCGTGCCGACGAGCGTGGCCGGGTCGAATGCCGAGGTGACGGGGACGCGGCGTGACACTCCCGGCGATTCTACCCCGCCGCGCGGAGACCACCCTGCCCCGCGACAAGGGGAAGGAGCGGTGCGCACCCTTCCCGACCGAGGATCACGCGGAGGGAGCGGGGGTCTGGGGGCCAGCTTCACCGGCCCCCAGCAAGATGGCGCGGGAGCGACCTACCCCGGCCGCGCCTCCTCGACGGGTCGCCCCATCGATGCCCTCCGTCCGGCACGCACCGGCGCGGCCGGCAGGAGGGCCTGCTCGAGCCGCTCAGCCACGTCGTCCCAGCGGAAGCGTGTCGCCACCCGCTCGCGCCCGCGCGCGCCCATCTCCCGCGCCAGCGAGGGCTGCGAGAGGAGGCGCGCCAGCGCCGCGGCCAGGGCCACCGGGTCGCCCGGGGGGACCAGGAGGCCGGTCTCCCCCTCGGTCACGATCTCGGGGATGGCCTCGATGCGGGTGGCGACGCAGGGCACGGCGCAGGCCATGGCATCCAGCAGCACCATCCCGAAGGGCTCGCGCAGCGTGGGAAGGCAGAAGGCGCTGGCCTGCGAGAGCAGCGCCGGCAGCTCGGACGGCTCGACCGGGCCGAGGTGGAAGGCGTTCTCGGGGAGCGGTGGCGGGCGGATCGGGCCGGCCACCAGCAGGCGCGCCCTGGGGTGAACGCGGCGCAGGCGGACGAAGGCTTCCAGCAGGATGGGCCCGCCCTTGCGGGCGAAGTCCCTCCCCACGAAGAGCACGGTGCGCCCGTCGTCGAGGCGCGGCGCCTCCGCCGGGAAGACATTGGCGCCGGCGCCCACCACCGCGATGCGCTGGCGCGGGATGCCGTAGTCCTCCACCAGCGAGCGGGCGGTGTTCTCCGAGAACGTGGCCAGCACCCGCGCGCCCCGGTAGACGGCCTCCTCGCGCGCCTGCCAGCCCGGGCCGTAGTCGGGTGGCGCCTGCAGCCCGGCCCGGGGCCAGGGCGGTCCGGCCGAGGCCAGCACACGGGTGTGGTCGAGCAGCAGCGCGTAGGGGAGCCGCGGGGGCAGGCCGGGCGAGAGCAGCGCTCCGTTCTGCAGGACCAGGTCGGGCACCGGCCGCAGCGCCGCCAGCAGCGCGCCGGCGCGCCGCGAGTGCCGGTCGAACGCGTACTCCGTGTTCCACCGATGCCGGTACCAGAGCCTGCCGTAGCGCGCCGCCGAGAGGGCCAGGTGGAAGGCGACCGGGGCGCGCAGGCGCGGCAGGCGCGTCACCGGATCGCGGAGGTCGAGCTCGCCGGTCGCGGCCAGGAGGCGGATGTCGTGCCCCCGGGCCGCCAGCGCGCGGGTGACCGCGCCGGTGACACCGCTCTGGGCACCGTAGTGCACGTAGGCGATCGAGAGCCCCATCCACCCTCCTCACAGGAAGATGGGGCTCGGGCGGGTGAAGGGGAAGGCGTGCGGTGCCTGCCCGGGTGGCCCGAGCCCGAGCGCAGGCCAGCGTGTTCGACGGATCGAGGGACGGGGGGGCGAGCGCAGCCGGGGGCCGGGGCCCGGACCGGCGGTCGAAGGGTGGGCGCAGGGCTGGCCGTGTGTGCCTGGAGCGCGCTCGTCTACTCAGTCCTGCGGCCGCGCGCCGTGTCGAGCGGTCACCACGGTGTGAATGCCGCCGCGGACGGCGAAGTCGCCGATGACCTCGATCCAGCGCGGCTGGATGGCGGCGACCAGATCGTCGCAGATGCGGTTCGTGACCGCCTCGTGGAACGTGCCCTCCTCGCGGAAGCTCCACAGGTAGAGCTTCAGGCTCTTGAGCTCCACGCATGTCTCGGCGGGCACATAGCGGATCCGGATGGTGGCGAAGTCCGGCTGGCCGGTCATCGGGCACACGCAGGTGAACTCGGGGCACTCCATCGAGATCTCGAACGGCCGGCCGGGCTTGGGATTCGGGAACGTCTGGAGCTCGCGCGAGGGCTTGGTGGGCATGGGCTCGTCATTCCTTCGGGTGTGTCGCCTGGTCGAAGTCCCGACCGGATGCTGTCGCCTTTTCGCCCAGGGGGCTGAAACAACTACAGCCCGCGGGCGGGGAGAAGTCCCAAGCCCCTGTAACCTCGTCTCTCCAGGCAAGGCAAGCCGTTTGCTACGGACGGGGATGAAGCCGACACCGGAGGATCCATGAAGCACCGCGAGGGCACCAAGTCGGGCAAGAACAAGAAGCGCTTCGTCACAACTCTGGGGGATGTGATCTCCGCGGCCTACGAGGCCGTGCCGGGGTTCGGCGACAAGAAGCTGGAGCGGGCGCTCACCCTGCTGACGCGTTCACCGCTGGCGCGCCACATGAGCCCCCACGTCGAGTTCGTGCGGTAGCCGCCTTCTCCCTCGGCCGCCGAGCAGGACCTCCCCGGGCCCTCCTCGGCGGATTGGAGGCGCTGCCAGGGCTCGATCTCCGGACGGACCCGGTCTGCCACGACCGGGTCCGATTTCTTCTTTGGGGGCGGGGGCGTCAGCCTCCGGTGGCGAATCGGTATACGTGGTACGGGCCGGCGGTGGTCTCGAGCCGCCAGTGCCCGCGGATCTCGGCGAGGGCGGCGGGGCCGAGGTCGCGCGAGAACCAGTCGTCCGCGCCGGGCGCCTCCGCGCCATGCAGCAGGATCACGGCGCGGAAGCCGCCGCCCCGCAGGCGATCGAGGAGCGGGCGCGCCAGCGCCGGATCGCGCTCCGCCGCCAGCCGCAACATCCAGGAATCGACGAGGAACGGCCGTTCCCCGGCGCACAGCGGCGCGAGCGGATCCTCGGAGAGGAGCGGGGCCGGCGCGCCCTGCCCCGCCGCCTGCAGCGCCGCGCGCAGCGCCGCCAGGCGGCCGTCGCCCAGGTCGCGGTGCCACATCCCGGTCGCGGTGGCGAGCCCCGCCGCGGCCGCCAGCGCGACCACCCCACGGGCCAGGCGCGGGGCGGCACCGGCCAGGCCGGCTCCGGCGACGAGCGCGCTCGCGGCCTCGAGGTCGAGGAGATGGTTCACGCCAGTCCCCGGGCTCGCCAGGGTGAGCAGCGTTCCGGCCAGGGCCGACCCGGTCCACAACCCCGCCAGCCCCAGCGCCGGAGGGGGGGCGCGGCGGGCGCGCAGCGCCTGCCAGAGCACCGCGCCTGCCGCCGCCAGCAGGGCCAGGCCGGCGGGATCCTCACGGACCAGGAGGCCGGCCAGCCGAGCCGGGGCGTGCAGGATCCCGCCCAGCCCGCCGCCCGACCCCAGCGCACCGATCAGCGCCAGGAAGCGCCCGCCGGAGAGGAGATCGGTCGCGGCCGCCACGGCGGCGCACCCTGCGCAGACCGCCAGCCCGAGCCGGAGCGCCTTCCTCCGCTCGCCGCGCCAGGCCAGAAAGGCGACCGCGGCGGCGGCCGCCGCCAGCGAGGTGGGTTTGGCGAGGAAGGCGAGCACGAGCAGGGCGGCGGCGCCGGCCAGGTGCTCGCGCCCGCCCGACTCCCGGCCCGGGACGAGGCACGCCAGCGCCCAGATCGACAGCGCCGCGGCGAGGAGGTCGCCCCGGACCGCCGCCAGCGCCAGCTGCCCCGAGAAGCCGGCCAGGGGCAGCGCGGCCAGCGCCGCCGCCGGCCAGGGCGGGTGGCCGGTCCGGCGCAGGAACCAGGCCGCGCCGGCGACCGTGGCCACCCCGGCGGCCAGGGAGAGGAGCTCCCCTGCGGCGAGGAGCGGCAGCCCGGCCCGGACCAGGGCGGCGTGCAGCGCGAACGCCAGCGGGAAGAAGCGCGTCCCCCCGTAGCCCAGCGCGGGGTCATGGAGCGGCCGGTAGAAGGTGCCGTGCGCGAGGTCGTCGGCCAGCGCCATCCATGCGCCCGACACGTGGTTGAGCGAGTTGCCGCTCTCCCATGCCGCCGGGAGGCGCAGGGCCGTGGCCGCGGCCAGGGCCACCCCCAGCACCAGCGCGGCGGCGCGCGAGGCGCCCAGGGCGAGCTGGGATCGCGGGTTCGCGGTCGGTGAATCGGCTGCGCTCCGGCTCACGGCGGGCTCCCGGAAGCCGCCGCGGCCGCGGGCCGGAACAGCGCCACCCAGGCGGGCGGGAGCCAGCCGCGCGCCCAGGACAGGCCCAGGTAGGCGGCCGCGAAGGCCAGGCCGCAGGCGGCCAACCGGATCAGCGCCGGCCCCGGGACCATTCGCAGGGCCAGCCAGGCCGCAGGCGAGGCCACCGCGGTGGCGGTGAGCTGCCGGAGGAGCGCCCGGGCCGGGAGCACCCCGCGCAGCGGCACCTCGAAGATCCGCGCGGTGCGCACCAGCATGGCCGCGCGCGCCAGCGCCTCGGCCGCGATCCAGCCCAGCAGCGCTCCCCTGGGCCCCTGCAGGCGCAGCCCGGCGGTCACCAGACCCAGCGTCAGGGCCAGCTTGAGCGCGGAGAGCAGGAGCATGAAGCGGTTCTGGGCCCGCGCCCGCATGACGCCGTCGAGGGGCAGGGCCGCCAGCGCCACCGAGATGACCGCCAGCCGGAAGATGGGGCCCGAGGCGGCGTAGCGGGGGGAGAAGAGGAAGACCACCAGGTCGGGGCCGGCCACCAGCAGGAGCCCGGTCAGCGGGACGAACACGAACGAGAGCTGGAGCACGGCCTCGTGGAAGAGCTGGAGCCCTGCCCGCGGCGGCCGGCCGGCGCCGTCCGACTCGGCGATGGCGATCTGGAGCAGCTCGGAGACCGGGGTGTACAGCACGTCCACCACCGGCAGCTGGAAGGTCCCCACGCTGTAGATGGCGAAGGCGGCCGCGCTCACCGCGGCGGCCACCGCGTACTGGTGGAACTGCTGCTGGGGAACGATGAGCAGGAAGGCCAGGCCGAAGGGGATGGCGTAGGCCAGCTGGCGCCGGAAGGTGGAGCGGTCGAAGCGGGCCCCGTGGGCCCGGAACAGGGCGGTGGCGCAGAAGGCGGCGCGCACCCAGGAGGCCAGCGCGATCCCCGCGAACACGCCGGAGACGGAGCCGGTGAGGGCCGCCCCGGCCACCATGGCCGCGCCGCGCCCGGCCTCGGTGGCGACGCGGGCCAGGGCCGCGGCGGTGGTGCGGCCGCTCGCGTTCCAGGCCACGTCCAGCGGCGAGCCCGCCAGCGTGAACGCGGTGAAGGCCGCCACCCAGGGCAGGTTGCGGGTGAGCTCGGGGTTCTGGAAGCGGGCGGCCACCAGCGGGCCGCCGGCCAGGAGCAGGACCGCGGAGAGCACGCCGACGCCGATCGTCACCCACAGCGTCTGGGCCACGTAGCGGTCGCGCGAGGCGCGGTCGCGCGGCACGAAGTAGTACAGGCTCTGGGTGAGCCCCAGCGGCAGCACCAGCTGGAGCGTCTGCGACAGCAGCCACCCCTGCTTGAAGGTCCCGTAGGAGGCCGGCACCAGGACGCGGGCGAGCACCAGCGGAACCGCGAAGGTGAGGCCTGCTCCCGCCAGCCGGGCAAGCAGGAGCGGCCGCGCCCGGGCCAGGATCGAACTCGCCACGCGTCCCTCCGGCGGGAAGGATGTGCCTCGGGCCCCGGGGCCGCGGCCGGCGGCGGCGAGGGCACCTGGGTGTGATCCCGCCTTCACCCCGTCACGAGCCCGCGCGCCGGACCGGCGGCCTGCTCGGGCCGGAGCACCGCCAGCATCCGGCGGGCGGCGCGCTCCCAGCCGAACCGGGCCATGACCCGCTGCCGGCCGGCGGCGCCCATCAGCCGCGCCCGGGCCGGGTCGGCCAGCAGCCCGGCCAGCGCCTGGGCCAGGGCCGGGACATCCCGCGGAGAGACCAGGATCCCGCTCTCGCCGTCGGAGACGATCTCCGGGATGGCCTCGATGCGGCTCGACACCACCGGCACGCCGAAGCTCATCGCCTCCAGCAGGGAGAGCCCGAAGGCCTCGCGCAGCGTGGGCAGCGCGAAGGCCGAGGCCTCCGCATACAGCCGGGCGAGCGCCTCCCGGCTGACGAGCCCGTGGAACTCGACCCCGGGCGGGCGAGGCGAGGGGCAGGAGGAGGACACCACCGCCAGCCGCGCCCCGGCGTGCCCGCGGCGGACGAGGGCGAAGGCCTCCAGCAGCTCAGGTCCCCCCTTGGGCACGAATTGCCTGCCCACGAAGAGGATGAGCGGCGCCCGGGCCGGGCGGTGGAGCGGGGCGGGCCGGCCGGGGGTCACGTTCGGCCCCGCCCCGACCACGTGCACGCGGGCAGGGTCCACGCCGTAGTCCTCGCGGAGCGAGGTCCGCACGAACTCACTCATCGTGAAGATGGCGGTGGCGTTGCGGTACACGGCCCGCTCCCGGGCGCGCCACTCTGCCTGGTAGGCGACCGCCGGGGGCAGCCCCGGCGCAGGGGGATACCGCTCGGCGATGGCGCGGGTGTGATCCAGGTACAGGTGATGGGGCGTGGCCAGGTAGGGCCCCGGGCCGAACAGGGCCCCCGCCTGCAGCACCAGGTCCGGCGCGGTGCGCCGGATGGCCCGGGCCGCCTCGCGCGAGAGGTGGTCGAAGGCGTAAGGGGTGTGCAGGTAGTACGACTTCCAGTGCGCGCCGTGCAAGCGCACGGACTCCAGCACGGCGCGGATCACCGCCGGCCGGGCGTTGGGGATCCGCGTCCCCTGGCGGAGCTGGTACAGGAACGACCGGGCCGGGTTGTGCTGGATCACCTCCAGCCCGCAGGCGGAGAGCCGGGAGGTGATGGCGTCGGTGACGCCGGACTGGGGTCCGTAGTGGACGTAGAGGAGCCGCATCACCGCCGCTGGCCTGCCCGGAGCCTGTCGAGGGGGCCCGGCCGCTGCCCCCGCGCCGATCAAGCCAATCTAGGTGCCCCGCGCGCCGAGCGCGGCCACCCCACCGGGCGCCTGTCGGGGCGCGAGGCTCAGCGCCCCTGGGTGGACCAGGCCGGGTCGTCGTTCACCATCTGACCCAGCCAGGAGGGCAGCGCCACGCCGCCGGCGGAGTACGACCCGGGCCTTCGCAGCAGCGCGTGGTCGGCGCCGTCCACCAGGAAGGCGCGGGCGTTGGGGTGGGGCGCGATGCGCTCGTCGACGAGCTGCAGGAGCGCGCTCTCGAACCCGCTGGGCGTCTGCAAGAGGAAGCTGCGGATGACCGAGTCCTGGCGCGAGGAGACGAGCGCGATCCGGTCCCCGGGGTACTTGCTCGCCAGCGTGTCGAGGACGCGGGACAGGTCGTCCGCGCACGCCGTGCACAGCGGCAGGAGCGTCAGGTCCAGGCGCCAGCTGGCGATCCAGGCGGTGCGCTCGGCGGCGGGCACGTCGTTGCCGACGAGCGGCGGACCGGCGTCGTCGACGAGGTACCCCTTGGCCGAGGGCCAGGTGGTTCGGGCCAGGTCGTGCGCCAGCAGGCTCCCGTATCCGCCGCCGCTGGAGCCGCTCACCACCAGCCGCGCCGGCGAGGGGATCCGGGCGGCCAGCCAGGAGACGTCCGCGGCCAGGTTGGGCTGGCCGGCGTGGTGCCAGGTCCGCACGCCGGGGTAGTCGTTGGTGCTCTTGCCCCAGTGGACGTCGCCCGTGCAGTAGGGGAGGAACACCAGGGTGGCGCCGGCGCCGTAGATGCCGTTGGCCACGGTCCGGTCGACGATGCTGCCCGGTCCATGGCTGGCGAGCTCGGACTGGAACTGCGCCTGACCGTACGGCCCGCCCTGCGCCAGCCCGGCGCCGCAGGTGACGGGGTCCCAGCAGGCGCCGCCGCCGTTCAGGAACAGCACCAGGGTGTCGCCCGATCCGGGGTTCACGGCCAGGCCGGTGGGCGAGCCGTCGCTGCAGATCGCGCCCGGGACGTCGACCCAGGTCCAGACGTTCTCGGGAAGGCCGAGCGGCTGCGAAGGGCTCCTGCCGCCGCCGCAGGCGGCCAGCAGCAGGGCGAGCGAGAGGACGATGGGGCGCGCGCGATGCACCGGGAGCACGATGCGGCCGCGGGGTCCCCGGCGCAAGCGCGTGCTAGATGGCGAGCAGGTCCCGGAAGAACTCGACCGCCGCGGGATCGGCCCGCCCCGGCATCCAGACGTGGCTTCCGAGGCCGAGCTGCGCCAGCACCCAGTGGCCCGCCGCGAGCTGGCCGATGGCCACCCAGCCGGTGGCGATCTGCCCGGCGCCGAAGATCCCGCCGATGGCGAGCTGGCCCAGCGCCAGGAGCCCGCAGCACGCCTGCCCCATCCCCAGCGCCAGCCCCAGGCCCGCCTGTCCGAAGGCGAAGACGCCGAAGGCCGCGTGGCCGAAGGCGAAGATGCCGACCGCGATGCGCCCGAAGGCGAACACGCCCCGCGCCACACGGCGCCGGCCCGTCTCCGGGCAGATGCCGGAGGTGTAGTGGACGAGCGGCATCCCGAAGGCGCGCCGCCGGGAGGTGTATTCCCGGTAGGTGTGGCCGTTCGGGAACATGAACGACTTCCAGGTGCCCCGGGCGGTTCGCTCGATCCGGTACTCGACGGGCTCGAGGAGCGCGTTGCGCATGCCTCGATGCGAGCACGTCGGGGGCGCCCTGTCCAGCCGGCTCAGGCGACGGCCAGCACGATCTTCCCGAAGCTCTCGTTGCGCTCCATGCGCTCGTGCGCCTCCCGCGCCTGGTCGAGCGGCAGGACCACGTCCACCACCGGCCGGACCCGGCCGGCGGCCACCAGCGGCAGCACGTCGCGCGCGAAGGCCCTCGTGGCCGCCACCTTCTCCTCCAGCGGCCGCGGCCGGAGCACGGTCCCGATGACCGAGGCGCGGGCGCGCATGAGGATCGCCAGGTCCACCTGGGCCTTCGCCCCCGCCATGGTGCCGATCACCACCACCCGCCCGCCTGCGGCGACCGCGGCCAGGTCCTCGGCCAGGTAGGGCGCGCCCACGAACTCGAGCACCAGCGGCGTCCCCTGGCCGCCGGTGAGCCGGCGGACCTCGTCCGCGAAGCGCGGCGGCTCGCCCTGGACGGCGATGCCGTGGTCGAGCCCCAGGGGGCGGGCGCGCTCGAGCTTGGCGGCGGTCCGCGAGGTCCCGATGACGGTGGCCCCCGCGGCGCGGGCGATCTGGATCGCCACCGAGGCCACGCCCGATCCCACCGCGTGCACCAGCACGGCGGCCCCGGGGCGCAGCCCACCCAGCGTGAACAGGGCGTCGTGGGAGGTGATGCCGGCCTCGGGCAGCGCGCCGGCCTCCTCGTACGAGAGGCCCGCCGGGATGGGCAGGAGCATGCGCTCGTGCACCACGCACAGCTCGGCCTGGGCCTCGCCCGCGGCGATGGCCATGACCCGGTCGCCCGCCTTCCACGCGGTCACGCCCTCGCCCACGGCGGCGACCTCGCCGGCCAGCTCCATCCCGGGCAGGTCTCCGCGGACGCCGGCGGGGGGCGGATAGAGGCCCCGCCGCTGCAGGAGGTCGGCGCGGTTCAGCGCCGCCGCGTGCACCCGGACGAGCACCTCGCCGCGCGAGGGCGAGGGGTCGGGCACGGTCTCGACGGCGATGACCTCCGGACCGCCCTTCCCCTTGAACACGACCGCTCTCATGTGATCCTCCGCATCCCGGGCGCGCCGAAGTGGCCGGCCGGCGCGCCGAACGGGGCCTCCCACAGCCCGCCGCCCTCGGCGGGCGCCGGCCCGGCGGCGCCCGGGGCCACGCGAGCGAGAGGATAGCGGTCCCCTCGCGGCGCCGCGATCCGCTCTGCGTCGACCGGGCACACCGCCGAGAGATCGATCTCGCCGAGCGCCTGGGGCGGCTCGGCCGCCACCGCCAGCGCGTACCCGTTGTACGTGCCCTCCCACCACATGGAAAGGGAAAGGGGCGCGCACGCCGCGGCGGCGCAGGCGCGCAGGAGCTCCCCCCGGAAGGCGCGAAAGGCGCTGGTGTCGTGGCGGGGATCCGCGCCGGCCGGCGTGGAGGCGCCGTAGCGCTCCCGCAGGTCCTCGAGGGCGAAGAGGAGGATGCGGGCGGGCATGGACACGATGTAGCAGAGGAGATGCCGGTCGGGCCTCGAAACCCGAACCCGAACCGTCACCCCCGCAGCACACCATCCACGCCCGCCACCACCTCGCGCACCGGGATCTCCCGCCCCGATGCCTGCGCGGCCCGGCGCGCGGTCGCGGAGAGGGCGGCGCAGCAGGGGACCTCCATCCGCGCCACGGTCACGCGGATCGGGCCGTCCTGTCGCTGCAGGATCCGCGTCAGCTTCTCGCCGTACGCGGGGAGGTCGTCGAGCTTCGGGCAGCCGACCACGACCGCGCGGCCGGCCAGGAGCTGGGGGTGGAAGGAGGGGCAGGCGAACGGCACGCAGTCCGCGGCCACCAAGAGATCGGCGCCGCGGAGAAAGGGCGCCTCGGCCGGGACGAGCCGGAGCTGCACCGGCCAGTGCGCGAGCCCGCCGCCCGCGCCGGGGGGCGAGAGGGGCGGCTCCTGCACCACGGCCAGCCCGCGGCGAACCGAGCGCGGACGGGCGCCGGGGCACGCCGGCGCCGCGGCTTCCCGCCCGGGCGATGCGGCGCCGGCATCCAGGGGCGCCGCCTCCCGCTCGACCATCGAGATCGCGCCCCGGGGGCACTCGCCCAGGCACGCTCCCAGCCCGTCGCAGAGGACGTCCGCGAGGCGGGCCTTCCCGCCGGCGATCGCGATGGCGCCCTCGGCGCAGGCCGGCACGCACCGTCCGCACCCGTCGCAGCGCGCCTCGTCGATGTGAACGATCTTCCGGAGCATCGCGAGCGCCGTACATCGCACGGATGGGCCCCTGGCGAAACAGGTGCCCGCGGTCCTCGGCGGCCGCTCGCCAGCTGGCCTGGCGCGGCAGAGACGTGGTCGCGGGCCGCCCCGGGCCTCGTCCCCGGCAGGTGAGGGCGTGTGGGAGTCCCGCCCCGGACGGGCGAAAACTGGCTCGCCGCGGCGGAGCGCGCTACGCAGATATCGGGAGATGGCGGCGGGATCTGCGTGGTGGACATGCTCCAGGTCACCCTCGAGGACGTGATCGCGGCGGGGCGCGTGCTGTTCGGACCGGCCTTTCGCGCCGAGGGCCAGGGCTGGCGGGTCGACCTGAAGACGACCTACCGGCGGCGCGCCCTGGAGACCCACCCGGACCGCGCCCGCTCGGTCGGCAGGACCGAGAGCGACCTGGTGGCCGAGTTCCGCCGCGTCGCCGAGGCGTACCGCGTCCTGTCGCAGCTTGCGGGCGGCCCCGTTCCGGTCCCCGCCCGCCCGGCGGTTCCGCCCCGCCCGGCGCCCGCGCGGCATCGCGGCGCCGCGGATGGCGCCCCGCCCGCCGAGGCTCCCGCGGCGAGAGCCGCCGCGGCGGCGAAGCGGGGAGAGGCGCCCGGCCACCGCGTCCGGTACTCCATTCACCCCGAGTCGCTCCCGCGCCGCAAGCTCCGGCTGGCCGAGTACCTGTACTACTCGGGCCGCGTGCCCTGGACCGCCTTCGTCGAGGCCCTCGCCTGGCAGCGGCGGCAGCGGCCGGCGCTGGGGCGGATCGCCGTGGACTGGGGCTTCCTCGATCCCGAGGACGTGGGCCGCATCATGGAGGAGCGCCGCCTGCGCGACGCCCACGCCGTCCCGTTCGGCGAGTTCGCCGTGCGCCTCGGGTACCTCACCTCGTTCCAGCTCCTCGCCATCCTGGGCCGGCAGCTCCGGCTGCAGCGGCGCATCGGCGAGTTCTTCGTCGAGAACGGCTTCATCGACGCCGGCGATCTGGACGAGATCCGCCGCCGCCTGACGCGCCACAACGCGCGCTGGGTCAGGTAGCTCCGCCGCTCCGCCACACCAGCAGCACGTCCCCCTCCTCGGGCATGGTCAGCTCGGCCTCGAGGGCCAGGCCGTGCCGCGCCGCGGCCTCGGCCAGCGCCTCGACCTCGCGCACGCCCAGCGCCGGATCGGCGGCGCGCAGCTCGCGGTCGAGCCGGGCCAGGCGTCCCGAGAGCGCGGCGCCGCGGTGCGGGAACGGCCCGTAGACCGCCAGCGGTCCGCCCTCCGGCAGGACGCGCGCCGCTCCGGCGAAGAGCGCCCGGGCGCGGTCCCAGGGCGCGACGTGCAGGACGTTCACGCACAGGATGGCCGCCGCCGAGCGGCGCTGCCAGGTCGGAAGGGTCAGGTCGAGATCGAGCGGCGGCCGCAGATTCGGGAGCCGCGCCTCGGCCGCCCAGGACTCGATGCTGGCGCGGGCGAGCGGATCGGGATCCGACGGCTGCCACTCGAGCGCGGGGAAGCGCCGGGCCAGGAAGACGGCGTGCTCACCGGTCCCGCTGCCCAGCTCCAGCACCGTGCCGCGCTCCGGGAGGATCTCGTCCAGCGCCGCCGCGATGGGCTCGCGGTTTCGCAGGGCGGCCGGGGCGGTGCGTCGGGACACGCCCGGGAATCTAGCGCAACTGCGGGACCGGAACGGGTCCGGCTGGAGCGCGCCGCCCCGGGACGTGGTAGCAGAAGGCCGGCATGGAGTCGCTCCGCTCCCGCTTCACCGTCCACACCTACGAGGTCGACGCCTTCGGCCACCTGGCGGTGCCGGCGCTGACCGGGTTCCTGGCCGAGACGGCCGGCCACCACGCCACCGCGCTGGGGGTGGGGATCGACGCCCTCATGGCCCGCGGGCTCACCTGGGTGCTGGTGCGGCAGCGGCTCGAGATCCTGCGCGCCCCGCGGCTGCACGAGGAGCTGGAGGTGGAGACCTGGCCCTCGGGGGTGGACCGGCTGGCGGCGCTGCGCGACTTCCGCGTGCGGGGCGCGGACGGGGCCGAGCTGGCCCGCGCCATCACCCAGTGGCTCGTGCTCGACCTCGCCACCCGCCGGCCGCGCCCGCCGCTGGAGGTGCTCGACGAGGCGCGGTTCCGGATCGAGGTGCCGCACGCGGTCTCGTTCGAGAGGAAGCTCCCGGAGCTGGAGCGCTGGGACCGGGAGAAGCGCTTCCACATCCGCTACGCCGACATCGACCGGAACCTGCACGTGAACAACGGCAGCTACCTGGCCTGGGCCATCGAGGCCATGCCGCGCGAGGTGTGGCAGTCCTCGCGGATGGCCGCCCTCGAGGTGCAGTACCGGGCCGAGTGCACGCTGGGGAGCGCGGTCCTTTCGCGCGTCCTCTCCACCGGGGACGGCGCCTACCTGCACGGGATCGTGCGCGAGGAGGACGGGAAGGAGCTGACCCGCCTGGTGACCCGCTGGGCGGCGCGCCAGGGCGAGCCGGGGTAGCTACCCGCCGAACACGAGCCTGCAGACCACCAGGGCCGCGGTGAACCCGGCCGCGTCGGCCAGCAGCCCCGCCGCGATGGCGTGGCGATGGCGCGAGATCCCGGCCGCCCCCATGTACACGGCCAGCACGTAGAAGGTGGTCTCGGTCGAGCCAGCCATCACCGAGGCCAGCCGCCCGGCCCAGGAATCGGGACCCTCGGTGCGGAGCACGTCGGCCACCACCCCCTGCGCCGCGCCGCCGGAGAGCGGGCGGATGAGGACGAGCGGGAGCACGCTGGGCGGGATGCCGACCGCTCCGGTGACCGGGGAGAGCAGCTCTGCCGCCGCATCCATGGCGCCGGAGGCGCGCAGCATGGCCAGGAGCACGAACACCGCCACCAGCGGCGGGATGATCCGGACCGCGGTCTCGAACCCCGCCTTGGCGCCCTCCAGGAAGGCGGGATAGAGCTTCACCCTGCGGAAGAGGGCCAGGAGCGGGATCCCCGCCAGGAGGACCGGGATGGTCCAGGTGGAGATGATGTCGAGGACATCGCGGAAGGACAGGGCGTGGAGGGCCGGGTCAGGCATGGTCAGCCCTCCTTCGGCCGCGTCACCCGGGCGAGCAGCCGCGCGGCGACGACCGCCACGACGACGCCGCACAGCGACGCCAGCAGGGTGGGGCCGATGATCTCGCCCGGCGCCCGGGAGCCGGCCGCGACCCGGAGCGCGATCACCGTGGCCGGCACGAGCTGCACCGAGGCGGTGTTGAGCGCGCAGAGCATGACCTGCCCGTCGGTGGCGGTGCCGGGGCGCGGGTTGAGCGTCTCGAGCTCCTGCATGGCCCGGATGCCGAAGGGCGTGGCGGCGTTCCCCAGCCCGAGCACGTTGGCCGCGACGTTCATGACGATGGCGCCCATGGCCGGGTGGTCGGCCGGGACCTCCGGGAAGAGCCGGCGCAGGACCGGGGCGACCAGCCAGGCGATCCACCGCACCAGCCCCGCCTCCTCGGCCACCCGCATGAGGCCCATCCAGAGCGCCAGCACGCCGACCAGGCCGAGGGCGAACGTGGAGGCCTTGCCGGCCGCCTCGAGCGCCGCCGCGGTCACGTCCGGGAGCTTCCCGCGCACGGCCGCGACCACGACCGAGAGCGCCATCAGGACCGCGAGGATCGCGCCCATGCGGAAATTCTGGACTGGCGCACCCCGAACGCGAGTTTTTGGTAGAAGCGGGGTGTTCGAGAGGCAGCCGCCACGCCGACGCCTCTCCAGGGACCCACATGAGAAAACCGCTCTCGCTGCTGCTCCTGCTCGCCGTTCCGCTGCTCGGTTGCCCCGAGCAGCGGGCCCAGCCCCAGGGAGAGCAGCGGCCGCCGCAGGCCGTGCTGTCGGCCGAGGTGGGCGCGTCGCCCGACGTGCTCACGCTGCGGCGGCCCGCCGGGAGCGAGTGGTTCGGCATCTACCTGGCCGGCAAGAAGGCCGGGTGGATGCAGACCAGCCTGGGACGGGAGATCCGCGACGGGCGCGAGGTGGCGGTCTCCAGGCTGCAGCAGCTGCTCAAGGTGAGCGTCGGCGGGGCCGAGGTGCAGCGCGGGCAGATCGAGGAGCGCATCTACGAGGCCCGCGCCGGCGGGAAGCTCCTCTCGTTCCGGTCCACGTTCCAGGGCGACGGCGGCGACCGCGTGGTCTCCGGCAGCTGCGCGCGGGATCGCTGCACCGTCCGCATCGAGGCGCCGGGCGAGGCGCCCGAGCAGCGGGTGCTGGAGGGGGTGACCGAGACGGTGGAGCAGGCAGACCCGGCCCGCCTGTCGGCCGTGCGCAGGGTGGCTGTCCGCGGCCGGCAGGTCGACGCCATGAAGGTGCGCGTGACGGAGCGGCAGGACCTGTTCACGGGGCGGGAGCGGATCGCCGGCGGCGGCGTACAGGAAGAGGTCTCGGTGGTGGAGGAGTCCGAGGTGGGCGACCGGATCGCGGTCGAGTTCCGGGTGGCCGACGATGGCCGAATCGTCGAGATCCGCGAGGGCAACGCCATCGTCATCCGGCCCGAGCCCGAGTCCAGGGCCCGATCGCTCGAGGAGGTCGATCTGCTGGCGCTGGCGCGGGTCCCCCTGCCCCGGCCCGTCCCGCGCGACGTGCCCGCCGCGGTGACCTACAAGGTGTCGGGCCTGCCGAGCACCTTCTGGAAGAACGACGTGCGCCAGAAGTTCGAGAAGGGGCCTTCGGGGACCACGCTCCTCACGGTGACCGCCCGCATCCCGGCGGCGGCCGATCCGGCGCACGACACGCCCCTGGCCCGCGCCGCCGACGGGGCGGACCGGACGGACCTCGAGCCGAGCGTCGAGTCGGACTCGGACGCGCCGGCCATCGCCGCGCTGGCCAAGAAGGTGGCGGGCGACGCGCCCGGCGCGTACGCGGCCGCCAAGCGGCTGTCCGAGCACGTCTACGGCCTCCTGGAGAAGGCCTATGGCGCGAGCCACGACCGGGCCAGCGACGTCCTGGTCGCGAAGAAAGGCGACTGCACCGAGCACTCCATCCTCACCGTGGCGCTGGCGAGGGCGCTCCGCATCCCGGCGCACACCGTGCACGGGCTGGTCTACGCGCGCTACGCCGACGGGAAGGACGCGCTCTACTGGCACGCCTGGGTGGAGATCCGGAGCGCCGGCGAGTGGATCGCGCTCGATCCGACCTTCGGGGAGCCCGTCGCCGACGCCAGCCACATCGCGCTCGGCGGCGGCGACCGCGTCGACACCGCCGGCCTGCTGGGGAGCCTGCAGGTGTCGGACGTGGAGCTGAAGGAGGCCGGCGCGCGCCCGGGGGCGAAGGCCCGGGAGGCCCGGTCGCGCTGATGGGCGGCGGCCCGGTGCGCGGCCCCGGCGGATCCCCGGTGGCACCGGCCTCCCGCCCGACCGTACGGCGGCCGGGGGAGGGCAGCCTCCCGTAACAGTTGACCGGCCGAGGGACGCGTGTTTTATCCAGCCGTTCCTCCCTCGCAAGGGGTCAACCGCATGCCTCGCGTCCTCGCCCTCCTCGCGGCGCTCCTCGTCCTCCCGGGCATCGCGCGCGCCCAGGAGGCCAAGCCCCCGGCCCAGGGGGCTGCCCCTGCGTCCCCTCCCGCCGCATCCCCCGAGACCGACCCCAGGGTCCAGGCCGCCATCCAGAAGGCGGTCGACAAGGCGAAGGAGGAGCTCCGCAACGAGATGCGGGCCGAGCTGCAGGGCGCGCAGTCGGCGGCGGAGTTCATGGGGGCCGTGGCCGAGCAGCCCAAGACCCAGCTGCTCGAGCTGGACGGCTACTTCCGGGTGCGCGGGGAGACGCTCAACAAGCTGAACCTCCGGAACACGCCCGACGTCTCCGGCTTCAACTACTTCCCCAAGCCGCTCCGGGCCAGCTCCACCATCTCCGACGCCAACATGCGGCTGCGGCTCGAGCCGACCATCAACGCCAGCGAGACGGTGCGCGTGCGCGCCCAGATCGACGTGCTCGACAACTACGTCCTCGGCTCCAGCACCAGCCAGGTCACGAACGGCACCGGCAGCCCGTACCCGGTCCCGTTCTACGGCACGACCCGCACCTTCGTCCCGGGCGACAAGACCAACGATCGCGATCCCATCATCCCGCGCCGGGTATGGGGCGAGCTCCAGACGCCGCTGGGCCTGCTCAGCTTCGGCCGCATGCCCTCGTCCTGGGGCCTGGGGATCCTGGCCAACGACGGCAAGGGGCTGGACCAGGACTTCGGCGACACGGTCGATCGGATCCAGTTCGCGCTGACGCCGGTCGGGACGCCGGTCGGCGATCTGATCTTCATCCCCATGTACGACTTCGACTCGACCGGCCCGCTCTTCGCCGATCCGCACGGCGGGCAGGGATTGGGCCAGCCGCTCTCCGCCGACCGCGGCGCCAGCGCCCGGTCGCTGGGGCTGAAGGTGGTCCGGCTCGAGAGCGACGAGGAGATCCGGCGGAAGCTGGAGCGCGGCGAGCGCTCCTTCAACTACGGCCTCTACTACACCCACCGGTCGCAGAAGTACGTGTACCCGGCCTGGCTGGACACCGGCTTCGCCACCGCCGATTCCGGCACCGGCGCCCCGGTGTTCGTGCCCGGCTCGACCACCCCGAACATCTTCAACCGGCGCAGCGCCAGCGCCCACGTCCTCTCGCTCTGGTCGCGCTACCTCACGTCCAGGCTCCGGATCGAGGGCGAGCTGGTGGGTCTGTACGGCACCGTTGGCAACGCGAACGCGGGCTCGCCCAGCACCGAGCTCGCGCAGGCCAAGCTCCACATGCGGCAGTGGGGCGGGGCGCTGCAGACCGAGGTGAAGGCGAGCAGCAAGATCTCGTTCGGGGTGGAGGTGGGTGCCGCCAGCGGCGACGGCGCGCCCGGGTTCGGCAACGACCCCAATCGCATCGCCACGACCGGCTCCGTGTCCGGCGCTCTGCCGAACTATGGCTCCATCGAGGGTCCACAGTGGGGCCGGCCCAACGATCACAGCATCAACAACTTCCGCTTCAACCCGGCCTACCGGGTGGACCTGATCTTCTACCGGCGCATCCTGGGCCAGATCACCGACTCCCTCTACGTGAAGCCCAAGTTCCACTGGGACATCATCCCGGGCCTGATGCTCGACACCTCGGTCCTCTACGCCCAGGCGCAGGTCGCCGCCTCGACGCCCAGCTCGAGAGCGACGGCCAACGATCCTTCGGCCATCCAGCTCGATCCCGCGCACAAGGGGAAGAAGCCGCTGGGGTTGGAGCTCGACACCACCCTCAGCGTCAGCCCGACCCGGGCCTTCACCGGCTGGGTGGACCTCGCGTTCCTGA
>Ga0316628_100000959_pt1 | contig 19434 bp, 19 predicted proteins | sample OWC_Aug_M2_C1_D5_FD_207648 | JGI IMG/M metagenome (GOLD analysis project Ga0316628, IMG submission 207648) | Wetland soil microbial communities from Old Woman Creek delta, Ohio, United States - OWC_Aug_M2_C1_D5_C | ecosystem: Environmental > Terrestrial > Soil > Wetlands | place: USA: Ohio... | reverse complement strand
GATGCTTCGCGGCGGCGGCGTGCCGGTCGGCGTCGTCGAAGACCAGCGCAACCAACCCCTTCCCATCTCCCCCGACCTCGCGCTCGTGGACATCCGCGGCGATGCCCCGTCGGGCATGGCCGCGATCGAACGCCTGCGGGGCTCGTTTCCAAACGCCGCGATCTTCGTCGTGGCAGGCAGGACCGAGCCGGAGCTGATCCTGCAGGCGATGCGCGCCGGCGCGAACGAGTTCTTCACGTGGCCGCCCGCGGAGGAAGCCTTCCAGGGGGCGGTCCGCCGCACCGCCACCCGGCGCGAGAGCACCCAGGCGTCGAACAAACCTCCCTCGACCACGCTCGTCTTCTTCGGCGCCAAGGGCGGCTCCGGCACGACGACGGTTGCCGTCAACTGCGCCGTCGAGCTGGCGAGGCTGACCAAGCGCCAGGCGATCATCGTCGATCTGAAGGCCTGCCTGGGCGAGGTGGCGTTGTTCCTCGGCGTGCGTCCGCGCTTCACCCTCATCGACGCGATCGAGAACCTGCACCGCCTCGACCGGGACTTTCTGCGGGAGCTCGTCGTCCGTCACAAATCGGGGCTGGAGATCCTCGCGGCGTCCGAGCAGTTCGACCGGCCCAACGCACAGGATGCCGGGGCGATCGAAGAGCTGTTCCGCGTGCTGTCGCGCAGCCACGACTACATCGTCGTGGACGGCGGCAACTCGATCAACTCGTGTTCGCTGGCCGCGCTGTACGCGGCCGACCACATCTTCCTCGTCACGAATCCGGACGTGCCGTCGGTGCGCAACGCGCAGCGGCTGGTCGAACGCGTCCGGCAGGTCGGTGCGAGCGCCGAGCGCATTCGCATCGTGCTCAACCGGTTCTCCGAGGAACAGATGATCGGGCCGCGCCAGATCGAGACCGCGCTCGGCTACTCGATCGATCACATGTTCCCGAGCGACTACAAGACGGTGTCCACGGCCCTCAACTCGGGCGTGCCGCTGGCGCTCGCGAACAACTCCGACCTGGCGATCCAGATCGACAAGTTCACGCGGCGGATCATCGAACCGCACGAGGAGACGGCGGCGGTGCACCACGAGAAGCGCAGCAGGTTCCTGGGGTTGCTCTAACGAGTAGCGAGTAGTGAGTAGCAGTCGAACCCTCGGGCTTTCGGACTCTCGGACTCTCGGACCTTCGGACTTTCAGACTTGACGGATTCGCCTATGGCTACCGGTCTGAATCTCTCTGGCACTCCCGCCCGGCCGGCGCCGGCCGCGGCCGCGGCACCGGCCGCGGCGCCGGCGAAGCCGCCGGCCGAGCCGCGCATCCGGGCGCAGTACCTCGAACTGAAGGGCAGCGTCCACCGCAAGCTGCTCAATCGCCTGAATCTCGAGGCTCTCGCGACGGCCGATCGGGCGCGCGCGGAAAGCGAAATCAAGACGCTGCTCTTCGAGCTGATCGCCGAGGAGGGGACGCCGGTCAGCCTCGCCGAGCGCGAGATGATCCTGCGCGATGTGCTCGACGAGGTCTTTGGCCTCGGCCCGCTGGAGCCACTGCTGCGGGACGGGACCATCAGCGACATTCTCGTCAACACCCACAAGCAGGTGTTCGTCGAGCGCAACGGCCAGCTCGAACGCGTGGCGGCGGGCTTCCAGGACGACAAGCACCTGATGCGGGTCATCGATCGGATTGTCAGCGCCGTCGGCCGGCGGGTCGACGACAGTTCGCCGATGGTGGACGCCCGCCTGCCCGACGGCTCGCGCGTGAACGCCATCATCCCGCCGCTCGCCGTGGACGGTCCCCTGCTCTCGATTCGCCGGTTCCCCGCCGAGCGCCTGAAGGCTGACGACCTGGTCGCGTTGCGCGCGATCACGAAGCCGATGATCGATTTCCTGGCGCACTGCGTGCGCGCGCGCCTCAACTGCCTGATCAGCGGAGGCACCGGCGCCGGCAAGACGACGCTGCTCAACGTGTTGTCCGGCTTCATCTCCGAGCGCGAGCGGATCGCCACGATCGAGGACGCGGCCGAACTTCAACTGCGCCAGGAACACGTGGTGCGGCTGGAGACCCGGCCGCCCAACGTGGAAGGCAAGGGCGCGGTGCGCCAGCGCCAGCTCGTGATCAACGCCCTGCGCATGCGCCCCGACCGCATCGTGGTCGGCGAGGTGCGCGGCGAGGAAGCGCTCGACATGCTGCAGGCGATGAACACCGGCCACGACGGATCGCTGACGACGATCCACGCCAACACCCCTCGCGACGCGATCTCGCGCATCGAGACGATGGTGGCGATGGCGAACATGAACCTCCCGGAGCGCGCGGTGCGGCAGCAGATCGCGTCGGCCATCCAGATCATCGTGCAGCAGGCCCGCCTGAGCGACGGGTCGCGCAAGGTGTCGAGCATCAGCGAGATCACCGGGATGGAAGGCGACGTGATCACGATGCAGGAGATCTACACGTTCGAGAAAGTCGGCGTCACGCAGGACGGCAAGGTGATCGGCCGCTTCCGCGCCACCGGCGTCCGGCCCAAGTGCTGCGAGCGGCTCAAGGCGAGCGGAATACACCTGCCGCCCGCGATGTTCGAAGGCGTCATGGAGGTGCGCTGACATGCCCATCTGGTTGATCGCCGTTGCGGCATTCCTCGTCGGGGTGGGCCTGGTTGCCGGCCTCGCGGTGGGCATCGCCAACCTGCCCGGCTACCTGATGCGCCGGCGCATCGAGCAGCGCATGCGCGACTCGGGCATCGAGGTCACCGACGCCGACGCCGGCGCGAAGCCGACCGTGGTCAAGCGGGAGAACGAGGGGCCGCTCCCCGGTTTCGAGCGCGCGTTGAGCCGGACCAAGGGCGGCGGCGCGCTGAACACGCTCATCGCCCGATCGGGAAGCCGGACCTCGGCGACCGCCGTTGTCATCGGGTCGCTGTTCTGCGCCCTCATCTGCGGGGGCGTCATGGCCGCCGCGGTGCGCTTCGTCTGGGCGCCGTTCGCGGGCGCGCTCGTGGGGCTCCTCGTGCCGCTCGCCATCCTTCGCCGCCGCGGAACCCAGCGCATGCGCCGCTTCGAAGAACAGTTTCCCGAGGCGCTCGATCTGCTGTCGCGCGCGCTGCGTGCCGGTCACGCCTTCACGACAGCGGTGAGCATGGTCGCCTCCGAAGCCCCGGACCCGATCGGGCCCGAGTTCCGGAAGACGTTCGACGAGCAGAACTTCGGCCTGCCCCTGAAGGAAGCGCTCAACAACCTGGCGACCCGCGTCCCGCTGCTCGACGTCCGGTTCTTCGTCACGGCGGTGCTGATTCAGCGCGATACCGGCGGCAACCTCGCCGAGATCCTGGACAACCTGTCCTACGTCGTGCGGGAACGGTTCAAAGTGCTGCGGCAGGTCCGTGTGTACACGGCGCACGGCCGGTTCACCGGGTATGTGCTCGTCGCACTCCCCGCCGCGCTCGCCATCGTGCTCGGCCTGATCAACCCGGAGCACATGAACCTGCTGTTCACCGAACGCATGGGTCACCTGATGCTGACCGTCGCGGTGGTGCTCCAGGTCGTCGGCTTCATCTGGATCAAGCGAGTCATCAAGATCGAGGTTTGAGATGACACTAGCGCTGACGATGCTCGCCTTCGTGTTCGGGACGCTGCTGGTCGTCGGCGTCGGCGTCCGCATGGCGGGCAGCCGCGCCGGCGTGATGGATCGCCGGCTTCGTGAAGTCGTGGGCACCACGGAAACCACGACGGACGCGCAGCCGAGCTTTCAGGCCGTCATCGGCGCCCTGAAGCGGATGGGCACGAGGGTCCCACGGTCGCCGTCGGAGATGGGCAAACTGCGCCTGCGGCTCGTCCGGGCGGGCTTCCGCGGCGAGGAGGCGCTCGCGGTCTTCTTCGGCCTGCGGCTGGCGATCACGCTCGGCGCCTTTGCGTTGTTCGCGACGCCGGTCCTGGTGCGGCCGAGCGTGCCGATGGCGGCGGCGGCGTGCGGACTCGGCTGGGTCCTTCCCGGCATGGTGCTCGCGCGCATGATGAAGCGGCGCCAGCATCGCATCCGCCTGGCGCTGCCCGACGCCCTGGATCTCCTTGTGGTCAGCGTCGAAGCGGGACTGGGCCTCGACCAGGCGATGCAGCGCGTCAGCGACGAGCTGCACCTCGCCCACCCGGACCTGTCGAACGAGCTGCGGCTCGTCAACCTCGAGCTGCGGGCGGGCAAGGGCCGTGTCGACGCGCTGCACAACATGGCCGAGCGCACGGGCGTCGACGACGTGGCGTCGCTGGTCGCGATGCTGATCCAGACCGACCGCTTCGGCACGAGCATCGCGAAGTCGCTGCGCGTGCACTCTGAGACGCTGCGCACCAAGCGGCGCCAGCGCGCCGAGGAGGCGGCCGCGAAGACCGGCGTGAAGATGGTGTTCCCGCTGGTCTTCTGCATCTTTCCGGCGATCTTCGTCGTGACGATCGGACCGGCGGCCATCAAGTTCGTCACCGTGCTGTTCCCGCTGCTCAAGAAATAGGCGTTCGGCGTCGGCGTGCGGCCGCCGGACCATTGCCAGGGCCATGAGATGAGTGAGTCAGATACCAACGCGAAACGGGCACAGGAGGCGGCGTCGGCGCCGCCCGCGCCGCACGACGTCGCGGCCACGGGCTTGTCCCCGGACCTCCTGTTGCAGCTCGTCGTCAAGACGCTCTACACCGGGGAGGCGGGCGGCCACCAGCTGGCGGACAGGCTGCGGCTCACCTACTCGGTCATCGAGGCGCTGGTCGATCACGTGCGCGCCGAACGCCTGATCGAGGTGCGCGGCACCAGCGGCGCGGGGAGCGCTGGCTACCGCTACGCGCTCACCGACCTCGGGCGCGACCGGTCGCGGCAGTTCCAGGAGATCAACCAGTACGTGGGCCCGGCGCCCGTCCCGCTCGCCCAGTACGTCGCGCGCATGCGGGCGACCGCTGCCGGCCGCCCGCAGGTGGACGCGGACATCATCGACCGAGGGTTCCAACACCTCGTGGTGAGCCGCGGCGTGCTCGATCAGCTCGGTCCGGCGGTCAACTCGGGCAAGTCGGTGTTCCTGTACGGGCCGCCCGGGAACGGCAAGACGGTCATCGCCGAGGGCATCGGCGCCATGCTCGGCGGCGACATCTACATCCCGCACGCGATCGACGTCGACGGGCAGGTGATCACCATGTTCGACCCGGTCAACCACCAGGCGCTCGACAAGACGGACGTGGGCGAGCACGTGGTGGTGACCAACGGCTCGCGCGATCGGCGCTGGGTGCACATCCGCCGCCCCGTCGTCACGGTCGGCGGCGAGCTGACGCTCGACATGCTCGATCTCACCTTCAACCCGATCTCGCGCTTCTACGAGGCGCCGATCCAGCTGAAGGCGAACGGCGGAGTGTTCGTCGTCGACGACTTCGGCCGCCAGCGGATTCGCCCGCGCGACCTGCTGAACCGCTGGATCGTGCCGCTCGAGAGCCGGGTCGACTACCTGACGCTGCACACGGGCAAGAAGTTCGAGGTGCCCTTCGACGTGCTCATCGTGTTCGCCACGAACCTGAAGCCGGACTCGCTCGCCGACGAGGCGTTCCTGCGCCGCATCCCGTACAAGATCTACGCGAAGAACCCAACGCCGGAGGAGTTCTCGCGCATCTTCGAGATGAACTGCCGGCGCGCGAGCGTGCGCTTCGACCCGGTGGTCGTCGAGTACCTCCTGCGGCGCTACTACGCGCCGCGCAACATCGAGATGCGCGCGTGCCAGCCGCGCGACCTGCTGAATCACATCCTCGACCTGGCCGCCTACCAGAAGCGGCAGCCGGCGATCACGCGCGACCTGCTGGACGCGGCCTGCTCGAGCTACTTCCTCGAGGAGGTGGAGCACCAGGCCCAGCAACGCCGCGCGCAGCCGGTGGCGGTCGGGGACGAGGTGTAGGTGGAGTGGTGAGTCGCGAGCAGTGAGCAGCGAGTAGACGAGTGGGTCAAGAGGTCACCATCGGCGCCGGGAGCGTGGCGATAGAGGATGCGCGTACCAGTGTGTACGCGCAGCTCGACAGGCGCCTCTCGTCTCTTCACCTGCTCGGCTGCGAGGCCGGCGACATCCTGTCACGCATCTTCGTCGGCGGCCTGTTCCTCGCGCTCACCTTCCGGATCGCGACCAATTGGCTCGAGACCGGCCGCGTCACGGGGCTGCTGCTCGTGGCCAGCGAAGGCCTGGTCGTCGCCCTGATGATCATCCGGCGGCGCGCCGCCGAGGTCGATCGGCGGTGGGGCGTGCGCATCATCACGGCGGTCTCGATCGTGGGGCCGCCGCTCCTGCGTCCGCTGCCGACGGTGGCCGGCCGGGAAGACCTCGTCACGGCGATCGTTTCGGCCGTCGGCCTCGCGTTCATCGTCGTGTCGAAGCTCGCCCTCGGGCGCAGCTTCGGCGTCGTGCCCGCCAATCGCGGCGTGGTCTGCTCGGGCACGTACAGGCTCGTGAGGCACCCGATCTACCTGGGGTACCTCGTCACACACGTCGCGTTCCTCGCCACGAATCCCCTGCCCTGGAATCTCTGCGTGGTGCTCGCCGCCGATTCCGCACTCCTCGTTCGGGCGGTCTACGAGGAACGGACGCTGGAACATGACGCGGCGTACGTCGCCTACGAGACGCGCGTGCGCTGGCGCATCCTCCCGGGCGTGTTCTAGGCGGCAGTCGTCCACCACCTCGAATCGCGGACCACGCCCTGCCGCAAGAGCGTCGTTGCGCGGCGTCCACGCGGGGACCCGGCGCCAGACGAGCCGGCGCGCGCCAAGTCGCGGCACCGTCCACGGCCGCTCGGCTTTCTGCCCCCTTTTCAGTGTCACGGCGCCGCGAGGGGCCGCCGGGCGGCAGACGAGCCGGCGTCAAGATGAGAGCGACCGCTGCGACCCGACCAGGCGGGCGACGGTGGCCCCCAGGTGCGAATCGGCGTCGTCCCAGAAGCTGGCGACGAGCGGGTGACGTTCGAGGGCCGACTGCACGATGCCGCGCTGCACGCCGCGGCCGCGCCCGTGCACGATCCGGATCTCTCGCAGTCCCCGCTGGTGGGCGGCCGTCACGTACTCGTCGACGACCGATTTCACGTCTCTCGGCGAGAACGCGTGCAGGTCGAGCAGGCCATCGATGGGCAGGTCGAACGGGTGCTCGCCTTCGTCGGCGTCGGACATCGCGCGTATTCCCAGCCCGTTCCCACGCTGATGGCTGCCCCTTTTCCCTAGCTCTTCACGTATTCGACGGTCACCGCCGTGGTGATGCCGCCGCGGGCCGAGAAATCACCCACGACCGTCATGCGCCGCGGCCGGCACGCGGCGACCAGGTCGTCGAGGATCTGATTGGTCGCTTGTTCGTAGAAAATCCCGCGGTTTCTGAACTCGATCAGATAATATTTGAGGGATTTGAGTTCGAGGCACGAGGCGTCCGGTATATACGTGATGTGGATCTCGCCGAAGTCGGGCAGGCCGGTCTTGGGGCACAGCGAGGTGAATTCCGGGCACCGGATCTCGATTTCGTAGTCACGGCCCGGCTGGGGGTTCGGGAAGGTCTCGAGCGGCGCAGACATCGAAAAATTCTAGCACTATCGGCGCTTTTTGCCAGATCGCCGATTGACACTGGCAAGTAGGGCGCGCTAGGATACGACGAAATTCAGGCCTGTTTCCGCAGTAACGCCGTCGCGCGCGCGGCCGTTCCGCGGTGAATTTCAGAGGCGCGCCGAAGTGAGGGGGACGCTATGGCTGACGCCCGCAGGATGGGCAAATCGGAGCTCTTCGCGCACTTTGCCAATCGCTTCGATGTGAAGCGCGCGCAGGCACGTGAGTTCTTCGACGAGCTGACGATGCTCGCTGAGAAAGAACTCAAACGTTCGGGCGAGTTCGTGCTGCCGGGGATGGTGAAGCTGGTGGTGCAGAAGCGCAAGGCGCGGATGGGCCGCAACCCAGCCACGGGTGAGCAGATCAAGATCCCGGCCAAGACCGTCGTCAAGGCGCGCATCGCGAAGCAGCTGAAGGACACCGTCCTTCCGCGCAAGTAGGCGTTCTTCAGAAGCAGATCTGAACCGTAGGCCCCGAACCGGAGTTCGGGGCCTACGCATTTCTCTGTCTACGCACCTGCGCTGCCCGCCCAACCTCCCCTGCCAGCCGCGAGCTACGACGTGCCCCGCAGCCTTCGTGCGAGCTGACGGATCTCGAGTCGATCCATCTTGTGTTTGAGGGTGCTGAGCGGGATGCCCAGGTAGCGCGCGGTGCCGGTCACGTTCCAGCCGGTCCGCTCGAGCGCCTTGAGGACGAAGTTGCGCTCGAACGTGTCGCACGCCTCCGTGAGCAGGCTCGTCGTGCGTTCGCGGTCCGGCTCCGCGTGCGGGAGGTAGTACTCGATCGGCAGGTCTTCCTCGGTGATCCATTCCTTGTCGCTCACGGCGACGAGGCGTTCGATCAGATTCTCGAGTTCGCGGATGTTGCCCGGCCACCAGTACGAGCTCAGGATCTTCATCGTCGCGTCCGTGATGCCCCGCATCTGTTTGCGGAACTTCACGCTATAGCGGCGCAGGAAGAAGTTGGCGAGCTCGGGCAGGTCGTCGAGCCGATCGCGCAGCGGCGGCACCTTGATGGGAATGACGTTCAGGCGGTAGAAGAGATCTTCGCGAAACCGCCCGTCCTTGACCGCCTTGTCGAGATCCACGTTGGTCGCCACGATCAGCCGGAACGCGGTCTTGATCGGCTTCGAGCCGCCCACGCGCTCGATCTCGCCCTCCTGGATGGCGCGCAGCAGCTTGGCCTGCAGGTCGAGGCTGAGATCTCCGATTTCGTCCAGGAACAGGGTCCCGTCGCCTGCCATCTCGAACTTGCCGATCTGCTGGCGGTGCGCGCCCGTGAACGCGCCCTTCTCGTGGCCGAACAGCGTGCTCTCGACCAGCTCGCGGGGGATCGCGGCGAGGTTCACCGTGACGAACGGCGCGTCGGGGCGTTCCGAGTTGCGGTGAATCAACCGGGCGAGCAACTCCTTCCCGGTCCCGCTCTCGCCGAGGATGAGCACCGTCGCCGACAGCCTTGCGACGCGCTGCACCAGGTCGACGATCTCGTGCGTCGCGGTGCTCGGCCCCACGACGAATTCGCGTTCGGTCTGCGCGACCTCCGCCGTCAACCGCAGGACCTGGCGGTTCAGGTCCTGCCGCTCGCTCGCGTTTCGCGCGAGCGAGCGCAGCGCGTCCTCCGCGACGTCTACCGTGACGAAGTGGTACGCGCCGTCCTTGATCGCCTGGACCGCGAGCTCGACCTCGCCCACGGCCGAAACCATGATGTTCTCCACCAGTGGGTAGTTCTCGCGGACGATGCGGAGCAGTTCGAGGCCGCTGATGCCGGGCAGGCAGACGTTCGTGAAGAGGAGGTCCACCTCTTCGTGGACCAGCGACTGGAGGGCCGCTTCGCCGCTGGTCGCGCGCAGCACCCGGAACTCCGGTTGCACGATCGCGCCGAGGCGCTCGCGGACCGACGCTTCAGGATCGACGATCAGGACGCACTTGGGTTTGGAGGACATCGTGCGCGGGCGGCGGTATTCTACCATCCGCAGCCCGACAGCCGGCCTGCGGGCCCGGGATTGGGGATAGAATCGAAGATTGGATTCAGGGAAGGAATCGGACGTTATCCGGACGAGGACTTGTCTATGGCCAAGGAGTACGACGTTGTCGTCGTCGGTGCGGGCACAGGCGGGTATCCCACCGCGATCCGGGCCGCCCAGCTGGGCCTGAGGGTCGCCGTCGTCGAGCGTCAGAAGGCGCTCGGCGGCACCTGCCTGATCTGGGGGTGCATTCCGACGAAGGTGCTGCTCGAGCACGCCCACTCGCTGAAGATCGCCCAGAACGCGAAGGAGTGGGGGCTGACGATCGACGGCGGCGCGGTTCGCCTCGACATGAACCAGGTGCAGAGCCGCAAGGACCGCGTCGTGACGACGCTGACGCGAGGCGTCGAGTTCCTGTTCCGCAAGAACAAGGTGGACTGGATCAAGGGGACCGGGCGGCTGCTCGGGAACGGCCGCGTGGAGGTGACCGGGGACGGCGGAGCGCAGGAGCTGCGCGCCACGAAACAGATCGTCGTCGCCACCGGATCGACCGCGCGAACCGTGCCCGGCGTCGTCATCGATCGCAGGCGCATCATCACCAGCGACGAGGCGATCGGGCTGAAGGAAGTGCCGAAGTCCATCGTGATCCTCGGCGCAGGCGCCGTCGGCGTGGAATTCGCGTCGATCTTCCGGCGCTACGGCAGCGACGTCACGATCGTCGAGCTCCTCCCCCGCCTCGTTCCGCTCGAGGACGAGCAGGTGTCCGCGGAACTGGAGAAGGCATTCCGCAGGCAGATGATCACCGTGCGCACGGGCACGAAGGTGACGTCCGCGAACGCGTCCGCCGACGGGGTGGACATCGAGGCGCAGTTGCCCGACGGGAGGTCGGAGAAGTATCACGGCGACTACCTGCTGGTGGCGACGGGCCGGGGGCCGGTAACCGAGGGGCTCGGCGGCGAGGCGGTCGGCCTGACGCTGGAGAAGGGCTACGTCCGCGTGGACGAGCACTATCGCACGGGCGTCGACGGCATCTCCGCGGTCGGCGATGTCATCACGTTCGGGCAGCCGGGCCATCCGCAGCTCGCACACGTTTCCACGGCGGAAGGCCTGATCGTCGCGGAGCGGGTGGCGGGCCGCGGGGAGCGCACGCTGAACTACGACCACGTGCCCGCGGGCACCTTCTGCGATCCTGAGATCGGCAGCGCCGGGCTCACCGAACAGCAGGCGCGGGAGCGCGGGTACGACGTGCGGGTCGGCGTGTTTCCGTTCACCGCGCTCGGGCGCGCGAAGATCGCCGGCGAAACCGAGGGGTTCGTAAAAATCGTCGGCGAGAAGAAGTACGACGAACTGCTCGGCGTGCACATTATCGGGCCGCGCGCGACCGAGCTGATTGCCGAGGCCGTGGTCGCGCTCCAGACCGAATCGACGGTCGAAGAACTGGCGCGCAGCATCCACCCGCACCCGACGGTGTCCGAGGCTGTGGGCGAGGCGGCTCACGCGGTGCACGGACTGGCCATCAACGTCTGACACCCAGGGGTCGGGAGCCCCCCGGCGGTCGTGATCTGGTTGAGCCCCCAGCCCTCCGAACGAGCGAGGAAGCGATGCCTACCAACGTCGTCATGCCCCAGATGGGGGAGTCGGTCGCCGAGGGAACCATCGTTCGATGGATCAAGAAGGTTGGCGACCGGGTGGACCGCGACGAGCCGCTGTTCGAGATCTCCACCGACAAGGTCGACGCCGAAATCCCTGCGCCGGCTGCCGGGATCGTGCGCGAGATACGAGCCAAGGAAGGCGAGACGGTCCCGGTCGATACGGTCGTGGCGGTGATAGGAGATCAGGGCGAGGCGATTGCCGCTCCTGCACCTCAGACGGCCGCGCAACCCGCCGCGCCGCCCCCGCCGCCGGCCACGCCGCAGCCAGACGGCTCGACTCAGCCTGCGTCGGTACCGTCGCCAACAACCGGCGCGCCGCAGGCGCCGTGGTCACCCCAGGCCGCCGTTCCCTCAGCAGCCCCCGTCCGGCCGCCGGCGACTCAGGCGGCAGTCGCGCCGAGCGCCGAAGATCTCCGCCGCCAGAAGTCCTCCCCGCTCGTGCGGAAGATCGCACGCGAGCACAACGTGGACATCTCCGCGATTTCCGGCAGCGGCATCAACGGCCGCGTCACGAAGCAGGACATCCTGGAGTACCTGGCGAAAGGAGCGGAACCAGGGACGCCTGCGCCGACTGCATCGGCCGCAGCTCCGGCGACGGGCGCCGTCGCGCATGTCGAGCCCGGGGTCGAGGGCGCGCCGCACGCAACTGCGCCGCCGGCGTTCCGCCCCGGCGAGAACGTGGAAGTCGTGCCGATGTCCGTGATGCGAAAGCGCATCGCCGAGCACATGGTCCTCAGCAAGCGCACCTCGGCCCACGTGCACTCGGTCTTCGAGGTCGACTTCACTCGGGTCGCGCAGATCCGCAGCAGGAAGAAGGGGGAGTACGAGCGCGTTGGCGTGAAGCTGACGTTCATGCCCTTCATCATGAAGGCCGCGGTCGACGCGCTCCGGACCGTGCCCGTGGTCAACGCCTCGGTGGACGGCGACACCATCGTCTACAAGCGGGACATCAACATCGGGATGGCCGTCGCGCTCGACTGGGGGCTGATCGTCCCGGTGATCAAGCACGCGGACGAGAAGAACATCCTCGGCCTGAGCCGCGCGATCAACGACCTAGCGAACCGCGCGCGTGCCAAGCAGCTGAAGCCCGAAGAGGTGCAGGGCGGCACCTTCACGATCACCAATCCCGGGGTCTTCGGCGCGCTGTTCGGCATGCCGATCATCAGCCAGCCGCAGGTGGCCATCCTCGGTGTGGGCGCGGTCGAGAAGCGCCCGGTCATCGTTGACGATGCGATCGCCATCCGCCAGCGCGCGTACCTGTCGCTCGGCTACGATCACCGGATCATCGACGGAGCGGTCGCCGATCAGTTCATGTCGGTGGTGAAGAAGGCGATCGAAGAGTTCGACGAGGGGATGGTGTGAACGACTTCGCAGACCGCAGACCGTAGAACGGCCGTCGGCGTGTCAGGCGGTATGCGGCCTGCGAACTGCGTTCTACGGCTCTGCACTTTGGTATCGTGCGGACAATGCGACACCTCGAAGTCCGGCGGCTCGGCACGGTTTCGTACGGCGAAGGGCTGGACCTCCAGAACAGGCTGACCGAGGAACGCCGGTCGGAACACATCCCGGACGTCCTGGTCCTGCTACAGCACCCGCACGTGCTGACGCTCGGGGCGCGCGGAGACGGCGGCCGCTCGCACATCCTGGCGACACCCGCCCGGCTGGCGGAACTCGGCGTCACGGTGGTCGAAACCGGCCGCGGCGGCGACGTCACCTACCACGGTCCCGGTCAACTGGTTGGATATCCGATCCTCGACTTGCGGCCGGATCGCTGCGACGTGCACAAGTACGTGCGCGATGTCGAAGAGGTGCTCGTCCGGACCGTGTCGGACTACGGCATCGAGGCGGGGCGCATCAAGGGACTGACCGGGGTGTGGGTGGGCCACGAGAAGATCGCGGCGATCGGCGTTCGCATCTCCCGGTGGATCACGAGCCACGGCTTCGCGTTCAACATTTCGACCGATCTCGACTACTTCAGGCTGATCGTGCCCTGCGGCATCTCCGATCGCGGCGTCACTTCGCTCGAGAAACTGCTCGGGCACCCGGTGTCGTTCGGCGAGGTCGAGGATCGGGTGGCCGCGCACTTCTGCGAGGTCTTCGGCTACGCGTCGCGGGCGCCGTGTGATCAGCCCTGAATCCCCAGATCATCAAGCGATCCGATCACCACCGTTCCCGCCGGGAGATCCCGTCCTTTGAAGCGGCCCTTGCGATCGACGAGCACCGCGGTCATTCCCGCCGCTCTCGCCCCGTGCACGTCGTCCTCGATTGAATCGCCGATCTGCACCGCGTTCGCCGCCTCGACGCCGTGGCGCGCGAGCGCGTAGTCGAAGATCGCGCGGGCGGGTTTCGCGGCGCCGGCCAGCGCCGGAATCGTAACGGAATCGACGAAGCGGCCGAGGCCGAGCGCGTCGATCAACGGAAACACGCGCTGGTCGAAATTCGTGACCAGACCCACGATGATGCCGTCACGCTTCAACCGTTGCAGCGCAGGGACGACGTCCGGATAGACGAGCCAGCCGTCGGCGGTCGCGAAGTACGCGTACAGACGCTCGAAGTAGCTGTCGAATCGGCTGCCACCGAACTGGCCGAGCAGACCGATCCGCGCGAACACCAGCTGGACGAGGTTCTTCCAGAATCCCTTTTCGAGGGACGCAACCTCGGCGGCATCGGGACTGGCAAATCCCATCCGCCCGGCCGTGCCGAACGCCTCCGGGAAGGCGGCGTCGATGGCCTGCGGATCGGCATTGACGCCGAACTCCGTCGCAATCCTCGCGTACTGGGTCCCGACGCCCCCCTGCACTTCAATCAGGGTTCCGGCAAGGTCGAAGAACGCCGCGCGCGGTAAGTCGCTCATAAGAAGTAACTTACTTAATGCGGAATAAAGTGGTCGCCAATTGTGTTCTATGGCCGTATCGCTTCGGAGCGCCCAGGTATCCTACCCGGCCGGCTCGTCTTCGGTAAGCCCGAGAGACAACTGTGCCGGTTCGCCAAAGAAGGCCGTCATGCGAGATTCGGCCGAACGACAGCTCGTCGAAGGCATCCGTTCCGGCGACGAGGCGGCAATTGCCCAGCTCTCGTCCTTCTACGGCTCCAGGATCTTCCAGCTCGCGTTCCGCTACACCCGCAACCGGGAGGACGCCGAGGAAGTCGCGCAGGACGTGTTGCTGAAGGTGTGCCGCAACATCGGCGCGTTCCGGGGCGACTCCGCCCTCTCGTCCTGGATCTACCGCATCACGTTCAACACCGCGATGTCGCGCCTGCGCGCCTCGCGGGCGCGTTCGGTCGAGGTTTCGGCAGACGGTGGGTGGGCTTTCGCGGCCGACGCAGAACAGAAGAGCACCTTGCCGCGAGACGTCCCCGACTGGTCCCCGCTCGCCGACGATGAGATCATGAGGGCGCAGCTTCGAAAGAGGCTGATCAAGGCGCTGCGAGAACTGCCGGAGATCTACCGTCTGCCGGTGTTGCTGCGCGACGTGCAGGGGCTCTCCACCGAGGAGGCGAGCGCCGTGCTGCGGGTGAAGGATCAGACGCTCAAGTCGCGTCTGCATCGCGGGCGCCTGATCCTGCGCGACGAGCTCGCGGAATTCGCCGGAGGCCTCTCGCTGCACCGCCCGGGCGGCGCGAGCCGCCGCTCAGAGACGCTTCACTGACCCATGCCCTCCACTCCGCCACTCCAAGGGAAAGTCGCGGTCGTGACCGGCGCAACGCGGGGCATCGGCCTCGCGATCGCCGCCGCCTTGCTCGACCAGGGAGTTGACGTCCTTGCGACGGGGCGCACCGAGGCGCACCTGGAGCGGGCGCGCCAACAGCTCGCGGGCGCCCCGGGCGCCGGGACAGACGCCACGCGGGGCCGCTTCGACGCGCGCGCCGCGGACGTTCGCGACTACGCGGCGATCGAGCGAGCCGTCGGGGCCGCGGCCCAGCGGTTCGGCGGCCTCGACATCCTCGTGAACAACGCGGGCATCGGTGCGTTCGGCGAAGTCGCGGCGCAGCCACTCGAGCAGTGGCACGACACGATCGACACGAACCTGACCGGCGTCTTCTACTCCTGCCGGGCCGCGATTCCGTACCTGCGCCGGCGTGGCGGCGGCTGGATCGTGAACATCAGCAGCCTCGCATCCGACAACCCGTTTGCCGGGGCGGCGGCCTACTGCGCCTCCAAGGCCGGGCTGAACGCGTTCAGCCACGCGCTGATGCAGGAAGTGCGATACGACAACATCCGCGTCAGCTGCATCCTGCCCGGATCCGTGCAAACCGAGTTCGGCGGCACGCCGGGCGGTGCGGGGACCGAGTGGAAGCTGGCGCCCGACGACATCGCTCGAGTCGTCGTCTCCCTTCTCCTCTGCGATCCCCGCAGCCTTCCCAGCCGCGTCGAGATTCGCCCATCCAAGCCGCGGAAGTAGTCGTCACGCGATGAGCGGAAGGACGGCGTGTCGGCGCTCCCGGGTAAGTGTCCGGCGTCCGACACTCTCACTTCTGCAGCGAACGAGTGACAAGGAGTGAGCCACGCCCCTCGACCTTGCTCGGGGCGTGCAGGGGGGGGCCGGCGGGGCGAAGCCCCCCGGCCAAGTACCAGTATAATGCGCGCGGCACCGGGACCACTGTTCGATGGAATCTGTCGCGCAATACCGCCTCGGCGAGCACGTCGGGAGGGATCGCATCTCCGACGTCTACCGCGCAACCGACACCACACTCGGCCGCACCGTCACCGTCAAGATCCTGCGTGAGGAGGTCGCCGCCGACGTGCCTCGGCGCGAGGCACTGATGGAATCGGCGCGTCGATCCGTGTCGCTCTCGCATCCCAACATCGCCGCGCTCTTCCACGTGGGCGAGGAACACGGCAAGCACTACCTGGTTTTCGAGCACACGGCCGGACAGACGATCCGGGCCGCGGTGGCGGGCAGCCCGATGAACGTCCGCCGCGCAGTCGACCTGGGCGCGCAGATCGCCGATGCGCTCGCCGACGCCCACGCCCAGGGTTTCGTCCACGGGTCGCTCAACGCCGAGTCGATCGTGCTCACCCAGACCGGGCGCGTGAAGATCCTCGGTTTCGGCGTGCCCGCCAGCGTGTCGGAGCTCACGACGCCGGACGAGGTAGAGTGCCTGGCCCCCGAACGCGTGCTCGGCGAACGCGGCGACCAGCGTGCCGACGTCTTCTCGCTCGGCTGCATCTTGTTCGAGATGCTGACCGGCACGCAGCCGTTCGCCGCCGCGACGGCGTCGGACACGGGCGTGGCGATCCTGAGCCGTACGCCGCCTCCGCCCAGCCAGATGAACGCGGCGGTGCCCGAATCGCTCGATCGTGTCGTCGAGCACTGCCTGGGGAAGAGCATCGACCGCAGGTGCGACAGTGCGGCAACGGTTGCCGCGGGGCTCCGGGAAGTCGGCGAGCAGTTGCAGGCGGGTGAGAGAACCGACGCGCCGCCGGCAATCTTCGGGCCGCCCCCCGCACGACGGCGCACCTGGTTGGTGGCGCTGCTGATTCTTCTTGCGCTGGCTGGTCTCTCGGCCGGCGCGTTCTGGCTGCTGCGCTGAAGAGGCTCAGGACTCAGGGCTCAAGCCGGCTCGAGCCCGAAGACTTGAGACCCAAACCTTACGACCTACGACCTACGACGTGCGACCCCCTAGGACTTGAGATTCAACCCTCAGCCCTCAGCCGAGAAGCGCGCGCAGCCGCTCGACGTCGATGTTCGCCCCCGACACGATGACCGCAACGCGCCGGCCCTTCAGGTGGGTGCGCCCGGCCAGGGCCGCGGCGACGCCCGCAATCCCGGCGCCTTCCGCGATGAGATGTTCGTTGGCCACGAGGCCGCGAATCCCCTCCTCGAGATCGCTTTCGCTCACCTGCACCAGTTCGTCCACGTATCGGCGCACGAGGTCGAAGGTGATCGTGTCGGGATCGATGTTCCCCGCTAGGCCGTCGGCGATCGTCGGGCCGACCTCGACCTCGGTGATCCGGCCGGCGCGTACCGACGCCGCGAACGCGTGCGACGCCTCCGCTTCCACACCCACGATCTTCACGCCGGCACGCCGCGACCGCGCGGCTATCCCGACTCCGCTGATCAGCCCGCCGCCGCCGACCGGCACGACGAACGTGTCCACCGCCGGGAACTGCTCGAAGACTTCGAGCGCGGCCGTGCCGAAACCGGCGATGAGATCCGGGTGGCTGTAGGGCGAGGTGTAGGGAAGCTGGTTGCCGGCGGCGAACGCTTTCGCCAGCCGTTCCGAGTCTTCGTAGTTCGCGGCTTCGTCGCGCAGGTCGGCGCCGTGGCGCCTGATGGCGTCGAGCTTCGCGCGCGGCGCGTCGCGGGGCGTGAAGACGACCGTGCGAAGGCCGAACCGCTCCGAGGCGTAGGCGAACGCCCGCCCGGCATTTCCCGCCGATGCGGTCACGATCACCGGTGCGCCGGTGCCGGCTGCGAGCCGCTCGAGCAGCGCGAGAGCCAGGTTGACCGTACCGCGCGCTTTGAACGAGTTCGTCACCTGCAGCGATTCGAGCTTCAGGCGGACGTCGGCGCCCGCGCGGTCGGACAGCCAGGACGACTCGATGAGCGGGGTGCGCCGGATGTGAGGGGCGATGCGCTGGAACGCCCGCTCGATGTCGGCGGGCGTCACCTCTGACTGTGCGGCCATCGGGTTCCGGGTGCACGGGCACGAAGGCGGTCGCCCTGGTCCGGCCCTGCTATGGCGACGTGGCCCTGGCCCTACAACGGCTATTATACGAGCATGCTCCTCGAATCACGGGCGGTTGCGCCGTTCTTCAAGAACGGGTTCGTGCTGGGGTGCGAGGAAACCCGCGAGGCGGCGATCGTCGATCCCGGTGACGAGGTGGAAGATCTGCTGGCGTTCGTCGCGGAGCACCACCTGGAGGTGAAGCACATCCTGCTGACCCACGCGCACGTCGACCACGTCTCGGGCGTCGCGCGCGCACGCCGGGCGCTCGGCGCGCCCGTGTACCTGCACCCGGAAGACCTGCCGCTCTACGACGCCGCGGACCGGCAGGCCCGCTTCTTCGGCCTCTCCGTGGAGGCGCCGCCACGCGTCGATCGTACGTACGTCGAGTATCCGGAGTTGCGGTTCGGCCGCTACGTGGTCCGCGCGCATCACACGCCGGGGCATTCGCCGGGCGGCGTCTGCCTGCAGGTCGGGCAGGACGGTTCCGCCGGCCGGGACCTCTTCGTGGGAGACACCTTGTTTGCGGGGTCAATCGGGCGGACGGATCTGCCGGGCGGCGACTACCCGACGCTCATCCGATCGATCAGGGAAGTGCTCTTCGCGTTCGGAGACGAAGCGAAAGTCTACCCCGGCCACGGTCCGAGGACCACGATCGGCGAGGAGCGGCGAACGAACCCGTTCCTTCAGTAGCGAGCAGCGCTACTCACTGCTGCCAGAGACCACCATTTCCACGCTGCCGACGCGGACACGGTCCCCCGCTTCGAGCACCCGCCGGCGGATGCGGCGATCGTTCACGAACGTGCCGTTGGTGCTCTCCAGGTCCTCGATCTCTATCTGTCCCGACGACGTTGCCGAGACGCGGCAGTGGAAGCGTGACACCAGGCCCGCGTCGAGCACGAAATCGGCGGTCGTCGCCCGGCCGATCGTCTTTACCGCACCCGGCATCAGTCGAAAAGTGAAAGGGCCGCTCTCGGAACGTTCGGTCGTCTGAAGAATCCACATGGGTGTCGGCCCGCCTACTTCTTCGGGGGCGCCAGGGTCTTCTGCAGCCAGTTCGCTACGGTTGACAACACGTCCTTGCTGACGTTCCTGTCGCTCAGCTTCTGGTACTCGTCGTACTCACCCGTCGTGGCCGGCACGAGAAGGTGATTGACGCCGGGGAGGCGAACGACGGTCACGGTCCTGCTGGCCGCGCCTTTTCTCGCCCTGGCCAACTCGCCCAGGCGATCCGCCTGCCACGCGAACACCTGCCGGTCCAGCTCTCCTTGCACAATCAGGATCGGCTGCTTCAGGTCGCGCATGATGACCGCCGGGTTGAACGCGAGGAGGCTGCGGAACCACGGGGTGTCGGCCTGCCTCCGCAGGTCGGGCGGGACGCCTTCCCATCCGCTTCCTGTGAGCACCGCGTTCTGGACCTTCTTCTGCAGTTCGGTCTTCGCCTTCTGCTCGGCGGGAGGCAGGCTGGACCTCTGGAGCATGTGTTCCTGCTGCTCGAGTACGAGCTGCGCGCCGGATACGCCAGGCGTTTCCATCAGCACCAGGGCTGCGACCCGGTTGTTCTTGCGCGCCGCCAGCATCGCTGCCCAGC
>Ga0316628_100000957_pt1 | contig 19455 bp, 13 predicted proteins | sample OWC_Aug_M2_C1_D5_FD_207648 | JGI IMG/M metagenome (GOLD analysis project Ga0316628, IMG submission 207648) | Wetland soil microbial communities from Old Woman Creek delta, Ohio, United States - OWC_Aug_M2_C1_D5_C | ecosystem: Environmental > Terrestrial > Soil > Wetlands | place: USA: Ohio... | reverse complement strand
CCCATGACCGTAGCGACGTTGTTGCAGAATACACTTTATGCGGCGGAGCAGTTGCACGCGAAAAAGTGACGCATCCGCGTAGCGTGAACCGCACACATGATCTTTTATCTATTCGGAATCGCCTGCGGCGATAGATTTATTTTGGGCGGCATCCGCGCCGCGGGCGTGTGACTTTTCTTTGCTTGTCCAAAGAAAAGTCACCAAAAGAAAAGACACCCGGAGACTACGCTCCGCTGCGCGGAGTCCCCTGCGCTTCTCGCAAACCTGGGCGCTCGCTTAACTCGCGCTGCGCTCAGACAGAAGCTCGCTTCATCCCAGGTTTGCTGCGATGCTCGGCGCCGTCTACGGGGATCGCGGATGCCACCCCGGAGAGAGTCGGTCCTTGTTCACCCTCCCCTTCAAGGGGAGGGTTGGGAGGGGATGGGGTTTTTAGTAACACATGGAACGTCGGGCTTGTTAACCCCACCCCCATCCTGTCCTTCCCCCTGAAGGGGAAGGAACGAACAATTTAAGTCCTATGCACATCTGAGATACCGCCCCGGTCCCCGTCGGCGCTGCCGAGCACCGCAGTCATTTTGGGGAGAAGCGCGCGGCTGTTTGAGCACAGCGAGTTCCGCGCGCGCCCAAAATGGCGAGGAGCTCAGGGAAGTCCGAAGGACCAAGCCGTCGGGCGGCCTTTTCTTTGGTGACTTTCTTTTGGCCGCGCAAAAGAAAGTCACACGCCCGCGGCGCGGATTGCCGCCCCAAGTCAACCCGTCGCCAACGGCGACACAAAATTCTTGTCGTTAGAAATTAGCTACGCCGCCAATCCGTCGTGCCGTCGGGGCGGTCTTCCAAGATGACGCCACGCGCCTTCAACTCATCGCGGATGCGATCGGATTCGGCCCAGTTCTTGGCCTTGCGGGCAGCGAGGCGTTTGGCAATTAAGGCGTCAATTTCATTATTACTAAGACCAACAACACCGAAAGCAGAAGCGACATCATTAGCATTGGCAATATTGCCTGTACCACTAATCGCAACTGTTGGCTTAAACCAACGATCCGAATCAGATTGCAATATTCCGAGCACATCGCCTAGGTGACGCAATATAACAACTAGCAGTTGGACCTCATTCAGCTTGCCCTCCGCCTTAGCGCGATTGATATCCCGCGCCAAATCGAACAATACCGCCACCGCCTCCGGCGTATTGAAATCATCATCCATCGCAGCACGAAAGCGTTTTACGTAATCACTGTCATCCATAGTGACATTCACAGCAGTCACTGGCACATCGCGCAACGCCGTGTAAAACCGATCCAAGGCCGCCTTGGCGCTGTTCAAATTCTCCTCGGAGTAATTAAGCGGGCTGCGATAGTGGCTGCTCAGGATAAAATAGCGCACCACCTCCGGCGGGTAATGCTTCAACACCTCGCGCACCGTAAAGAAGTTGCCCAGCGACTTCGACATCTTCTCTTCATTGATCTGCACGAAGCCGTTGTGCATCCAGTAATTGACGAACTTGTGGCCGGTGGCGCCCTCACTCTGGGCGATCTCGTTTTCGTGGTGGGGGAACATCAGGTCCATGCCGCCGCCGTGGATGTCGAAATGATCGCCCAGGCATTGCGTGGACATGGCGGAGCACTCGATGTGCCAGCCGGGCCGTCCCGGATCGAAGGGCGAGTCCCAGCTCGGTTCGCCGGGCTTGGCCGCCTTCCACAGCACGAAATCCAGGGGATCGTCCTTGGCCTCGTCCACCGCCACCCGCTCGCCGGCGCGCAGATCCTCCACGCGCTTTCCCGACAAGGCGCCGTAATGCGTGAAGCGGCTCACGTCGTAGTACACATCGCCGTTGTTGGCTTGATAGGCGTAGCCGCGCTCGATCAGCGTCAAAATCATCTGGACCATGAGATCGATCGAAGTCGTGGCGCGCGGCTCGCGGTCCGGGGGCAACACGCCCAGCGCCGCGGCATCTTCGTGCATGGCGGCGATGAAGCGTTCGGTCAACGCGCCGATCGGTTCGCCGTTTTCCTGGGCGCGCTTGATGATCTTGTCGTCGATGTCGGTGATGTTGCGCACATAGGTCACGTCATATCCGCCGGCGCGCAGATAACGCGCCACCACGTCGAACACCACCATCACCCGCGCGTGGCCGATGTGGCAATAGTCGTACACCGTCATGCCGCAAACATACATGCCCACCTTGCCGGGCACGCGCGGCACGAAGGTTTCTTTTTGTTTGGTGAGACTGTTGTAGATCTTCAGCATAGTCAGCCGCTGTTCGCGGATTCAATCAATGTAGGGCGGATTAGCGCAGCGCAATCCGCCGATATCTTTTATCCTTTACACAAGGCCGCGGCGGCCGCGAATCGCCGGCGCGCCCGCTCCGCCCCCAGCAGACGCCAGATCTTGTCCATCTCGGGGCCGTGGGTCTCAGAGGTCAAGGCGGCGCGCAACGGCAAATACAGGGCCTTGCCCTTCCTGCCCGAGGCCGCGGACAGCGCCTGGCAAAACGCCTTGAAGTCCGTTTGCCCGGCAAACTGCGATGCCGTATTAAAAAAGCCTTCACCGGCCTCGGCGATGATCCGGCGGACTTCTTCGCCGTAGTTGGCTTGCGCGCCGAACAACTCTTGCGCATAGCGAAAGGCATCGGTGGGCAAAACGATATTGTCGCGCACCGCATGAATGAAGGCTTGCAACTGTCCTGCCGGAACTAGTTGCTCAAGTTGCTGTTCATCCACTTCGTAGATCGCCAGCCACCGAGATAATTCCTCGTCGCCGCACGCCGCCACCGCGAGCTTTTGCCAATGCAGCAACTGCGCCGCATCGTAACGCGCCGGCGAACGGCCCAGATGGGGAATCGCAAACTCCTTGGCCAGGCCGTCCAAATCCATATAGGAATTGTTCTCGTAATGATGGCCGAGGCGCGCCAGGTAATTCACCACCGCCTGAGGCAGATAGCCCTCCTCGCGCAATTCCTTCACGCTGCGGCTGCCGGTACGCTTGGAGAGCGGCGCGCCGTCGGCGCCCACAATCATGGCGATGTGGCCGTACTCCGGCACCGACAAACCCAACGCCCGTTGCAGCAATATCTGCCGCGGGGTATTGGTGAGATGATCCTCGCCGCGCAACACATGCGTGACGCCCATCAAGGCATCGTCGACGGCATTGCTGAAGAAGAACGCCGGCGAACCGTCGGCGCGGCGCACGATGAAATCGCCGATGTCGTCGGTGGCGAAAGACTGCGGTCCCCGCACCAGATCATGAAATTGCACCTGCTCGCCGGCCGGAACCCGGAAGCGCAGGGAAGGCACAATACCCTTGTCGAAGCGTTTCTGCCGCTCTTCGGCGCTCAGGTGGGCGCAGGTCCCCGTGTAGCGCGGCGGCCTGCCGGAAGCCAATTGGGTCTTGCGCGACAGTTCCAACTCGCGCGGCGAACAGAAGCAGGGATAGGCGAGGTCGCGCTGCGCCAAACCGTCGAAATAGCTTTGGTACAGCTCGTAGCGCTGCGATTGATAATAAGGACCTGCCGTTCCGCCGACGCCGGGACCTTCCTGCCAGTCCAAGCCCATCCAACGCAGGTCCTCCTGCAAGGCCGCGCTGTGTTCATCCTGGCTGCGCTCCTCGTCGGTGTCCTCGATGCGCAACAGGAATACGCCGCCGGTGTGGCGGGCATAGAGGGCGCTGAATAAGGCGGTGCGCACATTGCCCAGGTGCAGCAGACCGGTCGGGCTGGGTGCAAAACGGGTTTTAACAACTGTTGCGTTCATGGCGCAGCATGGTAACGGAAACCGGGCTTCTCCACAAAGGCGTCCGGCGAAATCGTCTTTCTCGTCGAAGGTAAACCCGATATCATTTATATCTTCTCACCGACTCCCCCTCTCCCTCCGGGAGAGGGTTAGGGGTGAGGGATGCCCAAGCCTCGTAGTCACTAAAAAGGATCACCCATGAAGAGAAACGCCCTGTTCGCCGCCCTGAGTTTTTGCACCCTGTGCGCCGTCGCCCCCCAAGGCGGGAGCGCCGCCGAACAACCGCGGGTGCGCCTGCAAACCAACATGGGGGTGATCGTGCTGGAATTGAATCACGACAAGGCCCCCAAGAGCGTGGACAATTTCCTCCGCTACGTGCGCGAAGGCCATTACGACGGCACGATCTTTCACCGGGTGATCCCCGACTTCATGATTCAAGGCGGCGGCTTTACCGCAGACTACACTCAAAAGGCCACTCATGAGCCGATCGGTAACGAGGCAAACAACGGCCTCAAAAACAACCGCGGCACCATCGCCATGGCCCGCACCAGCGATCCGCAATCCGCCACCGCGCAATTCTTCATCAACGTGGCGGACAATGACTTTTTGAATTACTCGTCCCCCACCATGCAGGGCTGGGGCTATGCCGTGTTCGGCAAGGTAGTGGAAGGCATGGACGTGGCGGATAAGATCGTCAATACCCCCACCGGTCCGGGCGGCCCTTTCCCTAAGGATGCGCCGCGGCAGAAGGTCATCATCGAGAAGGCGACCATCGTCTCCGAAGCCGGGGCCAAAAAGCCCTGATGCGGGCAATTGTGACGCGAATGCCGTGACGGACACCCTGTTCATCTCCGACCTGCATCTCAGCGACGAGCGGCCGGAGATCACGGCGTTGTTTCTGCATTTTTTGCAAAACGATGCGGCACAGGCGCGCGCGCTCTACATCCTCGGCGACCTCTTCGAGGTGTGGCTGGGCGATGACGCCGTCTTGCCGGCTTATCAGCCGGTGCTGGAGGGACTTCGTACGCTAATCGGCAGAGGCGTACCCGTGTATGTGATGCACGGCAATCGCGACTTTTTAATGGGCGAAGGCTTCGTCCGGCAAAGCGGCTGCCGTTTGATCCCGGACCCTACCGTCATCGAACTCAACGGCGAACGGACGCTGCTCATGCACGGCGACACGCTGTGCAGCGACGATGTGGAATACCAGCGGTTCCGCATGCAGGTGCGCAACCCCGACACGCAACGGCAATTCCTCGCCTTGCCTCTGGAACAGCGCACCGCCGTGGCCAAGCAGTATCGCAGCGCCAGCCGCGAGCGTACCCGTTACAAGGCGGAAGAGATCATGGACGTTAATCAGCAAACGGTGGCGGGAGCCATGCGGGAATATGGCGTGCAACAATTGATTCACGGTCATACCCATCGTCCCGCGGTACACTCCTTTTCCCTGAATGAGCGGCCCGCTCGCCGCATCGTATTGGGCGACTGGTATGATCAAGGCAGCCTATTAAAATGCGATGAAGCGGGGTGTCGTCTTAAGGCGATTGCCCGTGATTAAACGGCCCATGCGTCATCCACAAACTTTCTGAGCCGCAGACTCCTTTTTAGGCGTGAACGCATCCATCCCCGCCATGGGGATCGAAATCTGCCAAAATTTTCGGGAAACCAGCCGGCGGAGGCTAGCGGCTGACGGGAATACCCAGGCGCTGTCCGGGCCGGAGTATGGAATGTCGGGTCAATTGGTTGCTGGCGAGCAGCAGCTTGACGGGAATACCGTAGTTGGCGGCGATCGACCAAAGGTTATCCCCCTTGCGCACCACATGAATAATCATGTCGCCCTCTTTGCTGTGGCCCACCACAGGCTCAACCGCATCCCTCACCCGCAGCTTCTGTCCGACCCGCACTATATTCTGCCGGGCGGACATGTCGTTCAAAGCCCGCAGGGTTTTGATGCTGAGATCATAATGCCTGGCGATGGTCGACAAACTCTCACTGGCGCGCACGATGTGATAAACGGTTACGGGAGATGGCGCCGGCGCCGTATCCGACTTGCTCGGCGCATTTAACGGCTGAGACACGGTCTCCGCTTCCGCTGTTGCATTTGTCGTCGCGGCCGCCGGTTTTTCTTCGGATGTCCGGTTCAGCGTCCCGGCAGGCAACCACACCTCCGCCCCCGCGGGGATGGCGATATCGCTATGTGCGGCACGATGCGTCCATGCAGGATTCAAGGCCACCAGCTCGGTATGCTTAACCGCGTAATAGCGGGCGAGTTCATGCGAGCGCGTCGGCTTGTCCAGAACCACGCTGTCCAGCGCTAACGGCCGCTGTACATTCAGCCCATCGGGAAAGTATTGGTCGCGATTGCGCGCGACTTCGCGCGCGGCGAGAAACTCCGCATAGAAATTGCGCGAGGCAAAGCCGAATGTCCTGGAGTCATATTCGCGCACGATGCGGTTGAAGTCGCCGCCGAATTGGTTCTTGGCGCGCATCATGCCTTGAATGCCGTGATTGTAAGAAGTGATGGCCAACGGCCAATCGCCCAGCATCTCGTAGGCTTGCCGCAGATAGCGGGCCGCGCCCCGTGCCGCGGCCACCGGATCCATGCGCTGGTCCACGGCGCGATCGATGGTCAAAAACAAGCGTCCCGCCGAACGGGTAAATTGCCACATGCCCGCCGCGCCTACGGAAGAACGGGCACGGTTCTGATACGATGACTCCACATGGGGCAGATAGACCAAATCTTCCGGCACGCCCTCTTCCCGGAACACTTCACGGAAGGCGCGATCGTAACGGCCGCTGATTTCCAAACCCTGTTGAAAACGCTCCCGCAAACCGCGCTGCACCCGTACCCGAGAAGCGGCATCGGCAAGGGCGCCTTTGCCCGCCACATCGATAATATATTGCCTTAACGAGCGATCCTCTTCGGACAGCGCAGCGACATCCTCTCCCGCCGCGGCCAGTCGCGCTAGCCTTTTCTCCAACGCCTCGCGATGCTGCTTGATTTGCTCGCGCTGGGCCGAGGTAAAAGAATCGGCCGTGTCCCCATCGAGATCGACGACTTCGTAAACCAGCCCGGGGTAATCGGTGTCGTGCAGGGCGACCTGATTCAAGTGCCATTCGGAGAACACCTTGCGCCAAAAGGCTACGTTATCCTTCAATGCCTCCGGCGTCGGGAAGACATCCTGGCGAATGTCCAGATCATTGGCGTGCGGTTTGGGGCTCGGATCGATGGACGCATCGATCGACCCCATCCAAAAGACCGACGAGGCGAGCAACATACTTCCAGCGAATAGCCGAAAACTCTTGTTTTTCATATATCCCCTAGTCATATGCCACGGCACTGTATCACTCCGGCCGCCCTAACACCAATAAAAAACCTGCCGCTGGCAGGGCTTTCCGCTATATCAAAGCACACAACCCACTGACCTACAAGTTATCGACCGCTTATCTCGACTCTATAAGAAAAATTTAAGGGAGATACAGCGGCTAAATTCGAGCATTTTCGCCTCACTACTGCTCCGCTCCCAAGGCGCGGGCCCGGCGCAGACTTGCCTGAGCTTGTTCCCGAGATATTACCGCATCTTGGCCCGGCGCAACTTCGGGCCAGCCCTGGATATGCCTGCTCAGCAAGTTTGCCAACGCCTCTATGTGGTCGGAACGATCATTCAAGGCCGGGATATAATGCAAACGTTTGCCGCCCGCCGCGAGAAACGTCGCATTGTTCTGCATGGCGATCTCCTCAAGGGTCTCCAAGCAATCCGCGGCAAAGCCTGGACACACTACATCCACCTCCTTGATCCCCTCGCGCGCCCACTGGCGCAGGGTCTGATCGGTGTAGGGCTGCAGCCATTCGGCGCGGCCAAAACGCGATTGAAAAGACACTTGCCAGCGCTCTTGGGGCAACGAAAGTCTTTCCGCCGCCAAACGCGCGGTCTTCTGGCAAAGGCAATGATAGGGATCCCCGGCCTGCAACGTCCGCTTGGGCATGCCGTGAAACGAAAACAACAAGCGCTCCGCTCGACCGTATTGCGACCAACTCTCGCGGATACTGTTGGCCAGCGCTGAAAGGTAGCCTTCGTCGTCATGGTAATTGCTGATGAAGCGCAGCTCCGGGAGCCAGCGCCAGGTCTTGAGTTCATCGGCCACCGCATCGAACACGGTCGCGGTGGCGGCGGCGGAGTATTGCGGATAAAGCGGCAGCACCACGATGCGGCGGGCATGCGCCTCGCGCAGTTGGGCCAGTCCCGCCGCGATGGAAGGATTGCCATAGCGCATGGCCAGCGCCACCCGTATCTTTTCGCCGTAACGGACCGCGAGCGCCTGTTGCAAGGAGCGGGCCTGTCTCCGGGAGATCACCACCAACGGCGAGCCCTCATCCGTCCATATTTTTTGATAAGCATGGGCGGAGCGGCTGGGCCGGGTCCTCAGCACCATGCCATGCAAGATCAGCCACCACAAGGGACGGGGAATTTCCACCACGCGCGGATCCCAGAGAAACTCCGCCAGATAACGCTGCACCGCGGCCGCGGTCGGCGCGTCGGGCGATCCGAGATTGACCAACAGCACGCCGAGGCATTCCGCCGCATCATGCCGATAATCCCGTTCGCCTTTATATCCGCTCATGCCACGGTTTAATCCATTAGTGCGCTGCCGGCAAGCAGTATACCGAAGCCGCCGCGGCGGGTCAGCGATAAAACACCATCATTCCCGACGCAGGGGTGCAACCCGGCCGCTTCGCCGAAACTGCGCGTAGTCCGCGACGATCAACGCATGATCGAAGGCCAGGACATCGGGCAAATCTTCCAAGGCAAATACGTCCACGTGCTTGGCGTCGTCCCGCGCCTCCGGCTCGCCGCGCGCCTCGGCGATATAGACCGCGCTCACGGTATGACCGCGCGGATCGCGCCGTGGATCGGAATAACACCCCAGCAAAGCCGTGAGAGTCACCCGTAAACCGGTCTCTTCCAGCGCCTCGCGCTCCGCCGCTTGCTCCAAGCGCTCCCCTACATCCACGAAACCGCCGGGCAGCGCCCAGCCGTAGGGAGGATACTTGCGTTCGATGAGCACGATGGGGCGTTCCGCACGATCCGCCAGCTCGATGATGATGTCCGCCGCCAACAATGGCGTCACCGGCGTTGCCATAGTGGCCTCCCTCAATTCACTCGCAACAGGATAACTCATCGAAGCGATACATCAAGCCGCGGGATATTTCCATCCGGCGCAAATAAAAGCGGCGGCACCCTCGCGGATACCGCCGCCTCGTCCCTGTTACCCGGACGTCCCTATCCTTCCCGTCCGAGACTTGTGCTCCACTATCCAGCGCTGAGCAGCAACAATAAATCATTTAGGCGGCGGACAAAGGCGGCCGGGTCCTCCAGCTGACCGCCCTCCGCCAGCAGGGATTGATCGAACAAGATGCTCGCCCAATCGCCGAAGCGCTGTTCGTCCTGCTCATCGTTGAGGCGCGTCACCAAACTGTGTCCGGGATTGATCTCGAGGATCGGCACCACCTTGGGGATATCGTGACCCGCGGCCTTGAGGAGATTGCGCAGGCTGGCGCCCATGTCATGCTCTTCCACCACCAAGCACGCCGGCGACTGCGTGAGCCGGTGGCTGATGCGCACTTCCTTGACTCGATCGCCCAAGACCTTTTTCATCCTCTCGAGCAAGCCTTTGTACTGCTCCTCGGCCTTTTTGATCTCCTCGGCGCTGTCCTTATCCTCCAGCTTTCCGAGGTCCAAGGCTCCCTTGGCTACCGATTGCAAGGACTTGCCGGCGAACTCCGGCAGATTGCCGACCAGCCACTCATCGATGCGGTCGGACAACAACAAGACCTCGATGCCTTGCTTGCGAAACACCTCCAGATGGGGGCTGTGCTTGGCGGCGGCGAAGGTCTCGCCGGTGATGTAGTAAATCTTGTCCTGGCCCTCCTTCATGCGCCCGATGTAATCGTCCAGGGAAACGATCTGCTCCTCGGTATCGCTGCGGGTGGAGGCAAAACGCAACAGCTTGGCGATCTGCTCGCGGTTGGCGAAGTCTTCCGCCGGCCCTTCCTTCAACACCCGGCCGAACTCCCGCCAAAACTTGGCGTATTTCTCACTATCATTTTTTGCCAAATCTTCCAGGAGGCCCAGGATCTTTTTCACCGACGCGCTGCGGATGATCTCGACCGTGCGGTTATGCTGAAGGATTTCACGCGACACGTTGAGCGGCAGATCGTCCGAATCCACCACGCCGCGCACGAAGCGCAGATAATTGGGCAACAGCTGTTCCGAGGCATCCATGATGAACACCCGCCGCACGTAGAGCTTGATGCCGTGGCGCTGCTGGCGGTCCCACAGGTCGAACGGCGCGCGCTGCGGGACATAAAACAAGGTCGTGTACGACTGGCGCCCTTCCACTTGGTTGTGGATATAGGCGAGCGGCGCCTCGAAGTCGTGGCCAACATGTTTGTAGAATTCGTGATACTCCTGCTCGCTGATCTCTTTCTTGGACCGCGCCCACAAGGCCGAGGCGCGATTGACGGTTTCGTCCTCGTCCTTGTCATCCTTCTTCATGACGATGGGCAGCGCGATATGGTCGGAATACTTACGGATGATGTTGCGCAGGCGGAAGCCGTCGAGAAATTCGTCGTCACCCTCACGCAAATGCAAGGTCACTTCGGTGCCGCGTTCGGCCTTATCCACGGTCTCGACGGCATAGCTGCCCTCGCCGTCCGATTCCCAGCGCACACCATGCTCGGGCCCTAAGCCGGCGCGGCGGGTGAGCACCGTGATCCTGTCGGCGACCACGAATCCCGAATAAAAACCCACGCCGAACTGGCCGATCAGCTTGGCGTCCTTGGCCTGCTCGCCGCTCAACGATTCCAGAAATTGCCGCGTCCCCGACTTGGCGATGGTGCCCAGGTTCTCCATGACCTCGGTCCGGCTCATGCCGACGCCGCTGTCGCTCACGGTGACGGTGCGCTTGTCCTTATTGAAGGATACGCGGATGCGCAGCGCGGCATCGCCCTCATAAAGTCCGTCGTCGCTCAGCGCCTCGAAGCGCAGCTTATCGCAGGCATCCGAGGCATTGGAAATCAGCTCTCGGAGAAAGATCTCCTTGTTGGAATACAAGGAGTGAATCATCAATTTTAAGAGCTGCCTGACCTCCGCCTGGAAATCCAGCGTCTCTTTGTGCGCGGCAACCGTCATAACTTAAGCCTCCCCTTACTCATCGGTTGATATTCCGGTACGGAATTGGATATCCCCTGTCTTGGGGCAAAAACCGCGTTTTCAAGACCTCGTGTTCGAATCCCCGACACCGCCAATCTCACATGACCCCCTTCACGATCAGCCTGGCTTCGGTTAGATTGAATCTTATGCGAACACACACCATAACAACAAAGCCCTTCGACGACCAACGTCCGGGCACCTCCGGCTTGCGCAAAAAGGTCTCCGTCTTTCAACAGCCCCATTACTTGGAGAATTTTGTCCAAGCGATCTTCGATTCGCTGAGCGCTTATCAGGGCCAAACCCTGGTGCTGGGCGGCGACGGGCGCTTTCACAACCGCGAGGCCGTTCAGATCATCCTAAAGATGGCGGCGGCCAACGGTTTCGGCCGGGTGCTGGTGGGGCAAGGCGGCATCCTCTCGACGCCGGCGGCCTCCTGCGTGATCCGCAAACACGGTGCGTTCGGCGGCATCATCCTCTCCGCCAGCCACAATCCCGGCGGGCCGGACGGCGACTTCGGCATCAAATACAATACCGGCAACGGCGGCCCGGCGCCGGAAAAGCTCACCGAGGCCATCTACCGCCGCAGCCGCGAGATTCATTCCTATCGCATCGCCGAGACATCCGACATGCCGCTGGATAAGCAGGGGCTGTTCCGCATCGGCGACATGCAGGTGGAAATCATCGACCCGGTGGCGGATTACGCGCGCCTCATGGAAGAACTCTTCGATTTCGATCTAATCCACGGCCTGTTCAACTCCGGTTTATTCACCATGCGCTTCGATGCCATGCATGCGGTGACCGGCCCTTATGCCCGCGCCATCCTGGAAGAGCGTTTGGGCGCGCACCCGGGCACGGTGATGAACGGTACGCCGCTCGCCGATTTCGGCGGCGGCCATCCCGACCCCAATCTCACCTATGCCGCCGATCTGGTCGCGACCATGAACGACCGTTCCCTCGCCCCCGATTTTGGTGCCGCCTCCGACGGCGACGGCGATCGCAATATGATCTTGGGCCGCCGCTGCTTCGTCACGCCCAGCGACAGTTTGGCGATCTTGGCCGCCCACGCCACGCGCGTGCCCGGTTATGTCGACGGCTTGGCGGGCGTCGCCCGCTCCATGCCGACCAGCGCGGCGGTGGATCGTGTGGCAGAGCGATTGGGAATCCCTTGCTATGAAACGCCCACCGGCTGGAAATTCTTCGGCAATCTCCTGGACGCCGGCATGGCCACCTTGTGCGGAGAGGAAAGCTTCGGTACCGGTTCCAACCACGTGCGCGAGAAAGACGGTCTGTGGGCCGTGTTATTCTGGCTCAACATCCTGGCGGTGCGCCGCCAGCCGGTGGAGGAGATCCTGCGGGAACATTGGGCGCGCTACGGGCGCAATTTCTACACGCGCCATGATTACGAAGGCGTGGACGGCGCGCGCGCGCAAGAACTCATCGAAGCCTTGCGCACAAAACTCTCCGGGCTGGCGGGCGCGCAGTTCGGCGGCTATCGCGTTACACAGGCCGACGACTACAGTTATACCGACCCGGTGGATCACAGCGTGAGCAGCGGCCAGGGACTGCGCATCCTGTTCGAAGGCGGCGCGCGTATCGTGTACCGCCTGTCCGGCACCGGCACGGAGGGTGCGACGCTGCGGGTGTATATTGAGACCTATGAGCCGGATAAGGCCAATCATACTCAAGAAACACAACAGGCATTGGCGGCCCTGATCGCCGTTGCCGATCAAATCGCCGGCATCCGCGACCGCACCGGGCGCCGCGCACCGACAGTGATAACCTGATAAGCTGATAGCTGTCCGTTTTCAGTTGCTCGCAGGACAAAGGGAAGATGACGTACATTCTCCATTTCGCCGAACTGGGCATGCGGGATGTTCCCCTGGTCGGAGGCAAGAACGCCTCCCTGGGCGAGATGTACCGCGCGCTGGCCGCGCAACAGGTGAAGGTGCCCAACGGCTTCGCCACCACCGCCGCGGCCTACCGCTACTATCTTCACCACAACAAATTGGATCAACGCATCGGCGAGGCACTCGCCGCGCTTGATACCCGCGATGTGCGAGCCCTCGCCGTCACCGGCGCCAAGATCCGCCAATGGATCATGCGCGGCGAACTACCCGACGACCTCGCCGCCGAAATCCGCACCGCCTACAAGGAACTCGCCGCCGAATACGGACCGAGTCCCGACGTGGCGGTGCGTTCTTCCGCCACCGCCGAGGATCTGCCCACCGCCTCTTTCGCCGGCCAGCAGGAGACCTATCTCAACATCCGCGGCACGGACAATCTGCTCGCCGCGTGTAAACGGGTGTACGCCTCGCTGTTCACCGACCGCGCCATTTCCTACCGTGTCGACCAAGGATACGCCCATATGGATGTGGCGCTCTCCATCGGCGTGCAGAAGATGGTGCGCTCCGACAAAGGCGCCTCCGGGGTGATGTTCACGCTCGACACCGAGACCGGTTTCCGCGATGTGGTGTTCATCAACGCCGCGTATGGCCTGGGGGAAAACGTGGTGCAGGGTGCGGTGAATCCCGACGAGTTTTATGTGTTCAAGACTACGCTCGCGCAGGGTTTCCGTCCCATCCTCAAGCGTCAACTGGGCAGCAAGGAGCGTAAATTAATCTACGCCGCCGATGCCATGGCCGGGGTTTCCACGCGCAATATCCCGGTGAAGCGCGAGGAGCGCGAGCGTTTCGCCATCGGCGATGACGAGGTCTTGCAACTGGCGCGCTATGCGGTAGCCATCGAAAATCATTATTCGCAGCAAGCCGGTCATCCCATGCCCATGGATATCGAATGGGCGAGGGACGGCGAGAGCGGTGAACTGTTTATCCTGCAGGCACGGCCGGAGACCGTGCATGCCGCGAAGCAGGCCGTTCTGGAAACGTATCGCCTGCAGCAACGCGGTACCGTGTTGGCGGAGGGCAGGAGCATCGGGCAAAAGATCGCCGCCGGCCGGGCGCGAGTGATACTCGAGGCCGAACACATGGCCGAACTGCGGCCCGGCGAAGTCTTGGTCACCGATATCACCGATCCCGACTGGGAACCGGTGATGAAGATCGCCGCCGCCATCGTCACCAATCGCGGCGGGCGCACCTGTCACGCCGCCATCGTCGCCCGCGAATTGGGTATTCCGGCGGTGGTGGGATGCAATGACGCCACCCAAACTATCGGCGACGGCGTGGAGGTCACGGTGTCCTGCGCGGAGGGTGACGCCGGTTATGTCTATGAAGGCAGTTTGCCCTTCACCAGAGAAATAGTGGACACCAGCAATCTGGCGCGTCCCCGCACCCACATCATGATCAATGTCGGCAATCCGCAAGTCGCTTACGAGGTCTGCCAGCTCCCCAATGACGGCGTCGGTTTGGCGCGTATCGAATTCATCATCAACAACGCCATCCGCATTCATCCCCGCGCGCTCTTGGAATATGACACATTGGATAGCGCGACACGTGGGCAAATCGATCCGTTGATCGCGGGCTATCCTGATCCGCGCAGCTTTTATATCAACCGCCTCGCTGAAGGCGTGGGCACCATCGCCGCCGCCTTTTATCCCAAGCCGGTGATCGTGCGCATGAGCGATTTCAAATCCAATGAATACGCTGCGCTGATCGGTGGGAGCAACTATGAACCCCGCGAGGAAAACCCCATGCTCGGCTTTCGCGGCGCCTCACGCTACCCCAGCGAGGAATTCGCGGCTTGTTTCGCCCTGGAATGCGCGGCGATGCGTCAGGTTCGAGAGATCATGGGCCTTACCAACGTGGCGCTCATGATCCCATTTGTGCGCAGCGTCGAGGAGGCACAGCGCGTATTGGCATTGATGGCGGAGCAAGGATTAAAGCGCGGCGCACAAGGTCTGAAGATACACATGATGTGCGAGATCCCCGCCAACGCCCTGCTTGCCGATGAATTCCTCGAGCACTTCGATGGGTTTTCCATCGGCTCCAACGATCTCACCCAACTTACCCTGGGCGTGGATCGCGATTCCGGACTCGTTACCGGTTTCGATGAGCGCAATACCGCAGTATTAAAACTGATGGAGATGGCCATCGCCGCGTGCCGCGCTCGCGGCAAATACATCGGCATCTGCGGCCAAGCGCCATCCGATTATCCCGAGATCACCCGCTGGCTGGTGGAACATGGCATTGCTTCCATCTCGCTCAACGCCGACAGCGTGCTGCACATGACGCGCTTGGTCTTGGAGGTGGAGAAAAATCTCGTTCTTCCTCATTAATAATTATTTCGCTTAATCAAGCGGCAAGAGCACGGCACCCAGAAACAAGTCGCGGGCCATAGCGGCCCGCGACCTTAAACTACATAGCAAGCTAATTATCAAAGCATCATGAAAGCCCATTGCAAGGCATAGAAGGTGTAGCTCTTATTGAGCCCTGTATTATTCACGTTAGCGGCCCCGGAGTTCGTGGTCTCAAACCGCCCGATCTCGAATTTGAGGGCATTGGTGTCGCTGATGTCATAACGCAAATCAAACACGTGGCGGGTGCCTTCTTCCGTTCCCAACATTTGGAAATACGGGTCCGCATATGAGTAGTCAACGTTCTCATAGCGATAGATGGGCTTCAACTTATCCGTCACTCGGTAGCCGAATTGCACAAAATAGGCCGACGCCTTGTGCTTGCCGGTATTACCGATCTTATCGTCGTCACTCAGATTGTAGGACTCGCCGAGCACGTCGAACTTGGATGTCGCATAACGGAAATGTCCTCCTGTCACTCTCTGGGAAATCAGGTCGCTGCCGTAGCCGCCCGGAGTCGCTCCACCGAATAAGGTTCCGCCGCCATCACCGGATTGGACCACGGGATTATTAAAAACGAATGCGCCCACTTCCAAGGGGAGTGCCGACAGCTTATAGGTCAACTTAAGAGCGGCCACCTTCTTGTCGCTGGGATCGACCGTACTATTCACGTCCATGGTGGATTGGGTAGCTCCGCCAAGCGCTACTCCATCGGTATTGACCGAGGTACTGTTGCCCACCATCACGTCATAGTACAGTCCGCCGCCGCCCGTGGGGATTTTACCGTCGCCCATGATACCGATAACATGCATAGGTACGATGGCTCCGTAGCCGTCCTCAAAGTTGAGAAAAGTGGGACGCGAAACCGTATCCTGTATCAAGGCGCCATGGTGATAAGCGGTGCTCCAGTATCCCACAGGCGTATGGAAACGTCCGGCGCTGATCGCGAAACTGGAGGTAAGTTCACGGGTAATGTACAAGCGTTCCAGATCCACGCCGTAGCCGTCACCGCCGTCTTCGAAGACCAGCTCAAAAAAGGCCTTGGTCTGAGGGTCGATCTTTTGAGTTCCGTAGAGATCGAATTGCCCTTGCGCAAAGGTGTCGGACAATCTGTGATCTCTTGCTCTATTGGTCGGTGAGTAACCACGGTAACCGACATCGCCGAATACGCCAAAATCGACGGCTTGAGCGGCGGATGTACCGATGATCAATGCTACCCCAACCACCATACACTTCTTATTTATGCTCATCATCATGCTCTCCTTAAATAGCCGATTCTTAAGTTCCATCACTTAGCCTCGAACAATACTTTGACGGATTTATCCACCGACCCATCGCTGACGTAGCCAATTGCACCAGGCGTTATCGCTACGCGATCTTTGACGGCCTTATCACCGGCATATTCTTTGGGCGGAACTCCCTCACCAGTAAACACAATCTTGGCCCAGTAAGCTTTCAGCTGACTGGGGCTCTTTCCCACAACTTTGTCGTAAAATTCGTCTTTGACGGTATCGCCGTCTTGGTGTTCAATGACCGTGATCGGAGTCCCGTCCGCCAGCTTCGTCATCTTTCCTAAAAAGATGTCCCCCACTTCCGCAGCGGTAACCGATTTGATAGTCAAATCGGAATTTCCAATCACCACAACACCGGCCGACGCCGTTTGCGTAATAAAAAACAACAATGACGCCGCAAGGGCAGCCATATACTTCGATTTACATAATAGATTTACCATCTCTTGTCCCCTTTTCCATTGCTGATTGTTTTTACTACCTCCTAAGCGCCCGCCAGATGACGACAAACCATCATCCATCCTCATGCGATGAAATTCACTCCTCATGCTGCTTTCCAAAGAGCTCTGTGGAGAAATTTCTTTTCCCTTTAATGCCTCACACCCAGCATTACGCATGTTTTACGGCCGAAAATCTTAAACCTTAAATTGCCCGACCAACCCTTGCAAACGCACCGCAAGCTTGGCCAATTCTTCACTGGCAACTGCGGTCTGCACGGCCCCTTCCGCCGTTTCCTGCGCAATAGTGTTAATATTGGTAATGTTCTTGTTGATTTCTTCAGCCACACTGGTTTGTTGTGCCGCTGTCAGCGCCATTTCTGTATTCATTTTATTGATGCCGGACACCTTGTTCGTGATCACCTCAAGCGCGGTCCCGGCGCGGGCGGCCTGACTCGCGCTTTCCTGAGCCTTGCCTCGCCCTGATTGCATGACTTGCACCGCATCGCGCGCTTCGCTTTGCAAACGTTCGATAATCTCGCGAATCTCGTTGGTCGATTGCGAGGAACGCTGCGCGAGCACTCGCACTTCGTCAGCCACAACGGCGAATCCCCTGCCCTGCTCGCCAGCCCTGGCCGCCTCGATAGCCGCGTTCAAGGCCAACAAATTGGTTTGATCGGCAATGTCTCGAATCACATCGAGCACCTTTCCGATATTGGTACTCTCTTGCTCGAGCTTGTGTATGGCCACAGCGGTTTTTTCCACTTCGGAAACCAAGGCGTCAATGGTGCGTATGGTACCGGACACCACTTCTTTACCGCCCGCCGACTCTTTGTCGGCATGCTGAGCCGCCTGAGCCGCTTCGGACGCATACTGAGCCATATTTTCTATGGTCGCCGTCATCTCATTGGTCGCGCTTGCCAGTTGTTCGGTTTCCTGCTGTTGATGACCCGCGCCTTCTTTGGCTTGCATGACGATATGCGACATTTCTTCGGCTGCCGACGCCAAATGTGTCGTGGAGTTCACCACCTCGCCGATAATGCCGCGCAGACGCTCTACAAACGTATTGAACCAGCGCACCAACTCTCCCACTTCATCCTGTCCCTTACTCTTCAACTGTATGGTCAAATCCGCCTCGCCGCTGGCAATATTCTTGAGCGATTTGGCTACGTCCTTAATGTCGGAGGTAATCATCCCCGCCACCCACAAGGCGACCCCGAACAAAAGGATCATAACGATGACGCCCATGATCATGCCGACAGCCAATACTTCTTCGCTCCGGTGATTGACCTCTTGAACAGCCTGAATAAAGTCATTACGACTTTCGTCGCGAAATTGCGCTAATTCCTTTTCTAGCTCCTGCAGGCGATCCTTCATCTTCCCCATGGTTGCTTGCGCCTGCCCCATGTCAGCCGTACCCGCCAACATGGCCTTGGTCAGGGGAATCACAGTGTCGAGATAGTCAGACAATGCCATGCTAATTGCGTGTACCTGGTCCTTTTTCGCGCTGAGGTCCTCGAGGTCTGTCACGCTTTTTTTCATGTCCGTCGAAAGGGCCGTTGTCTGATCGAGCATCGACTGTTCTCCTGTCGTTGCTGCGAAGACGAGATCCTGCTTGATCTTTTCAAGAATACTGATGTTTTTGTCGGCGTGTTCCAAAACGGGGAGATATCTGTTCTCAACCTCACCTAACATTTTGGAATTAGTTGCTGAAGCGGAATAGTTGACTACCAGATAAATAGCAAAACCGACTACACCGATAATTCCCGGCAAGAGTATTTTGTATTTCAGCGAAAAATTTCTTAGTGATTGCATATTCTTTCCCCTAATCTGCAAAGGCCACTCTGCCACACATCATCACAGCGTCCAATTCCTCGATCGTCAACTCTTATCGACTCGAGATGTTTAAGCTTTAACATTGGTTTTAGAGATCAAAAGTCATTCAGAATGGTGTCTTACGAATAGCGGCAGATTCTCATCTTCATTTATCTATTGATATCCAGAGCAGCCCCCTTGCCTCCTCTGATAAATCGGCATGATCGGGATTACACATTACTATCGATCGTCACCGCGACATCCCCCTACCCCACCTATCGACCGGATTCAGTCACGGCACATGGTTGTTCGGCGATTTTTTGGCATTCTTCGCATCTACCGGTTTGGCACCTGCCGCGAAGCCCAGTATTCGCTGTGCTTCACCACACACCAGCCTTCGCCGCCGATTTCGGCTGGAGGATTTTTCCATTACTGCGGGATCGGACGATACCAATGCCAACCCTCGACCCGATTGAACGGGCACCTAGGCGACAGTTGGAATACATCGTGACGACAAGGCGAACATCGCCATCCACGAATTCAACGGTGATCCATTTGGCTCGAATATGGAAGCGGCGTTTAGGCCAGGTACTCGGTCGATTCTGTGCAATCCCCGCCGCTCACCTATTTCGCCTCCATCGAAATCCCTCGAACGGGAACAGGGGTACTGCAGGCCGCATTGCGAAGATTATTCAAAAACGAGGATGTCGCGCCTATCGTCAATTC
>Ga0316628_100000956_pt1 | contig 19456 bp, 16 predicted proteins | sample OWC_Aug_M2_C1_D5_FD_207648 | JGI IMG/M metagenome (GOLD analysis project Ga0316628, IMG submission 207648) | Wetland soil microbial communities from Old Woman Creek delta, Ohio, United States - OWC_Aug_M2_C1_D5_C | ecosystem: Environmental > Terrestrial > Soil > Wetlands | place: USA: Ohio... | reverse complement strand
CCGCTCCGGAACCGGCGCCTTTACACCGTCGAGGTCCGCGTCCTAGCGCTGCTCTTCGTCGTCCTGGCCGCCCTCTCGGCTTTCGTCGTGCTGAAGTACGGCGGCGAAGCGGCCCGGCTCAAAGCCTCGATGGCTGAGGCGCGGAAGTCCCAAAGCGAGGCCGCCCGCGACGAGAGGCGCCTCGCGGCCGACATCCTGCAGGCGGAGCGGCTCAGCCGGGCGCGCATAGACCTCGTCAACAGCATCATCCTGAGGAAGACGTTCCATTGGACGGCGCTTTTCGCGGAGTTCGAGAAGGCCCTCCCCGGCCCGAGCTACATCACGGCGCTCACTCCGGGCTTCACAGCGGACGGGGCGGTCACCATGCACATGCGGCTGACCTCGCGCAGCCTGGAGGACCTGCTCGCCTTTATCACGGAGCTCACCGCCCGCGGCTTCAAGGACATCCAAGTCTTCGGCGAGACCCGGAGCCAGGAAGGCCGGCTCATCACGGAGATCTCCCTGACCTATGAACGCGCTCTTTGACCTGTTCAACGACACGGAGCGGCGGACGCTCGGCCGTCTCGGCCTGGCGACGCTCCTCGCCTTGGTCGTCTTCATCGTCCTGTTCGCGCGGCTTCGCGGCGGCCTGGAGAGGGAAAGGACGGCCTCGCTCCGCCTTCGCGAATCCGCCCAGAACGCCGTCCGGACGCGCGACGAAGCCAGGGCCGAATGGAAGCGCTGGGAGGATGCGGGCCGGGACCTCATGGAGCTCCGGACGGGCTATTTCTACGACGAGGAGGCAGGGGTCCAGACCTTGCGCCAGGACCTCCAGCAGATCTTCGCCCGGGCGGGGACGCTCATCACCGACCTCAACTACGGCTATTCCGACTTGGAGAAGGAGCAGGTCCGAAAGACGCTCGTCACCTTCACCTACACCGGCACTTACGCGGGCTTGAAGAAACTCCTGTCCGTCATCGAAGCGTTCCCCAAATTCCTGGTCATCGAGAAGGTCGATTTCCCGAGGACGGGCTCCGGCGGCGAGCGCCTGAACGCCAAGCTGACACTGGCGGGGTATTATGGCATCTAAGAAGGCGGCGGGTCTCATCCTCTGCGGGGCCCTGGCCCTCAGCGCGGCCCAGGACCCGGCGACGACCAGGCCCCTCGTCCGCAAGGACCTCCTCGTCTTTGGCAGCGGCGAGATTGTCCCGCCGATCCGGGATATCTTCCGCCCCAAGGCCGCGGCCGTCGCCTCGGCCGTCCCCCGGCCCGGCGGGCCCGCCGTCAAGCCCTCCGTCGATATCCCCCGCCCCGAAGCGCCGCCGGCCTTCGCCCTGAACATCAGCTACATCGGGTCGATCAAGGCCGGAGGCAAGACGATCGCCCTCGTCCTGCGCAGCGGCCAGACCGTATCCGTGGGGGAGGGCGACGAGATCGCGCCCGGCTACAAGGTCGTCGGGGTCACGGCCGAGGCGATCATCGTCCAAGGTCCGGACGGCGAGAGAAGAACGTTCCCGAGACAAGGAGACCGGCCATGAGAAAATGCGCCCTTATCTTGGCTCTAGCCCTGGCGGTCGGGGCCTGTCAGACGCTCAGCTGGGACTATCGGCAGGGCGTCAAGGCCGAGATGAACCAGCAATACGAGGATGCCGTCAAGTTCTACCAGCAGGCGGCCATGGACCAGCCCAAAGAGGCGGCCTACCGCCTGGCCCTCGTCCGGGCCAGGGCCTCGGCCAGCCTATTCTTTCTCCAGACGGCCCGGACCCTCGTCGGCCAGAACAAAAAAAAGGAGGCCGAGCTCAACTACAGGAAAGCCATCTTTTTTGACCCCCAGAACTACTTGGCCGCGGCCGAGCTCAAAGCCCTGATCTCCCCGCCCGAGAAACCGCAGAAGAACGGGGAAAGGCTCGAGGGACCGGTCCGGCTCAAGGGCTCCGGCGAGCCGCTCAACCTGAGCTTCCGGAACGAAGTGTCCCTTCGTTCGATCTTCCAGACGCTCGGACGCGTCGCCAACGTGAATTTCCTCTACGACGACACCTTCCGCGACACCAGTCTGGCCATCGACCTGACGGGCAAGGACCTCCAGCAAGCCGTCAGCTTCCTCTGCGTCGCCAGCAAGAATTTTTCCCGCGTCATCGACGAGAGGACGGTCATCATCGTTCCCGACAACGTCCAGAAACGGATGCAGTACGAGCTCAACGCCATCAGGACCTTCTACCTGTCCAACATCGACGCGAGCGACGTCCAGATGCGGCTGACCCAGATGGTCAAGACCATGTACAAAGTCCCGGCCATCCAGGTCGACAAGAACCTCAACTCGGTCACCATCCGCGACACGCCCCAGGCCGTGGCCCTGGCCGAGAAGCTCCTCCGGTCCTGGGACAAGCCCAAGGGGGAGGTCATGATCGACATCGAGATCATGGAGATCAACCGGATGCGGGAGAAGAACCTCGGCATCGACCTCAGCAGCGGCGTCCTGGGCATCCAGCTCAACCCCGCGGACGGCTCGATGACCGACGACGGCTACTTCCGCTTCAAAGGGCTCGATTTCGGGGACCTCGCCAACTACCAGATGACCGTGCCCTCGGCCGTCGCCTCGATCCTGGCCGCCGACTCGGACACCAAGATCATCGCCCAGCCCAAGATCCGCGGCCTGGGCGGAGAGAAGATCGAATACATCGTCGGCCAGAAGGTGCCCATCGTCAATTCGACCTACGCGGCCTATGCCGCGGGCGGCGTCGCGACCCAGCCCATCGTCAACTACACCCTTACGGACATCGGCATCACCATCAAGATCACGCCCCGCATCCACCTCGAGCGGGAGGTGACCCTCGAGCTCGAGCTCCAGGTCTCGTCGATCGCCGGCACGGGGACCGCCGACATCCCCATCATCGCCAACCGGGAGATCAAGAACACCGTCCGGCTCAAGGACGGTGAGACCAACCTCCTGGCCGGCCTGCTCCGCGACGAGGAGCGCACGTCCGTCGGCGGGATCACCGGGCTCAAGGACCTGCCCGTCCTGGGGAACCTGTTCGCCGCGACCAAGAAGCAGGTCGAGCAGACCGACGTCGTGATGACCATCACGCCTCACATCATTCGCGCCCTCGAAATCTCCGAAGAGGACGCCAAACCCCTCTGGGTCGATCCCGACAACCTCTCCGGCGTGACCGGCGCTGGCGCGGCCGCGGCGGCTACGGACCTGCGCGAGGAGGCGGCTAGCCCCGACGAGGACGCCGCTTCGCCGGAGGACACGGGGGAGAGCGTGGTCTACCTCTCGCCGGCGAGCTTCGAGGCCCCCCGCGACCGGGAGTTCCGGATGAACGTCGAGCTCTCGAGCGAGAAGGAGATCGGAAACGCTTCGCTCGTGCTGACCTTCGATCCCCGTGTCCTCAGGCTCAAGGATGTCCTCGAAGGCGGCGGCCTGCGGCAGCTGGGGGAGAAGGTGCCCTTCCTGAAGAACATCAGCGGCGGGACGTGCACCATCGGCTTCTCCAGCCCGCCCGGCGGCCGCGGCTTCAAGGGGCGGGGGGTACTGGCCGTGCTCGTCTTCGCCTCCGTGGGCCCGGGCGAGACGTCCCTGGGCTTCACCAGCGCGACGGCCGGGAGCCCGATGGGGCAGGCCATCCTCTTGCAGACGGGCGAGGCGAGCGTCAACATCCGATAGGGACGCATGATCTTCGTCCTCTCCGGGCCCGTCCACGGGGGCAAGACGATGTTCCTCGAAAGGTCCCTGCCGCGCTGGACGGCGCGGGACCTCCCCTGCGGCGGCTTCCTGAGCCTTTCTGCGACCGACGCGGACGGGGCCAAGGTCTACGACCTTCTCGAGGTCAAGAAGGGACGCCGGCATCCCTTCTTGCGCCGCGAAGGCGCACCTGACGCGGAGCGGACCGGCCCGTTCGTTTTCGTCCCCGCGACGCTCGAGCTGGCCCGGGCGCTCATCCGCGACGCCGCGCCCGGCGAGCTCCTCATCGTCGATGAGGTCGGCCCTCTCGAGCTCGAAGGGGGCGGCCTCTGGCCGGCCCTCCGCGAGACGATCGCCCGGCCGGACAGGAGGATCCTCCTCGTCGTCCGGGAGGAGATCCTGGAAGATCTCGCCGCCGTCCTCGCGCCTGTCGTCCCCCTCGTCTTCGATGTCCGTGACCCCGACGCGCAAGAGCTCCTGGATAGGAAGCTCCTCAGGACGGGCGAGTCCGATGACGGTCAGAGTTAAGCTCTTCGCTCATTTCCGGGACCTTTTCCAGGGCCGCGAACGGAGCGTTGCCGTCGGCGAGGGGGCGACCGTCGGCGACGCCCTGAGCCTTCTTTGCGACACGTCCGAACGCCGCCGGGAGATCTTCGCCGGCGAAGATCTCAGGCCCCACCTCGTCGTCATGGTCAACGGGGTCCACGTCCGATCCCTCCAGGGACTGGCGACCCCTCTTGCGCCGGGCGACACGATCGCCGTCTCCCCCATCCTCGGCGGGGGGTAGGCCTCGGGGATCAGTTGAGCAGTCTGTTAGGACGGAAGCGCAGGGGCGATGCCCGAAGGAGGCCGCGGACAACGGGGCTGAGGGGTATCGTCGGAGGGAGCATAAAGCGGTGATTTAGCCTTTACGGGACGGAGACGCGGATTCCTCCCATCGGCTCCGGACCGGGAAGGCGTGAAGAATCACCGCAGCGAACGATGACGATACCCCGAGGCCCCTCAGCGATCCGACGGAGTGGCATGCTCGAAGCCTAAAAAGTCTCAGAAGTGAGCCTTGAGGCCTTTGCCGTTCCTTGCGGGCCTTGGGGCGTTTTGATATCTTAGGCATTGGACATGCCCGAGTTCCCGATCTCCGGATACCACGGACGGATGCTTGTCGTCGACCTCAGCCGAGGCGAGGTCCGGACGGTCGCTCTCGATCCCGGCACGGCCCTCGATTACCTAGGCGGCCGGGGATTGGCGACGCGCATCCTATACGACACGATCGACCCATCCACGGACCCCCTCGGCCCCGACAACGCCTTCGTCGTCGCGGCCTCGCCGCTCGTCGGCTCCAGTGCGCCGACCGCCGGACGCGGTCACATGGTCTTCAAGTCCCCTCTGACGGGCGTCCTGGGAACGTCCAACTCCGGCGGGACGTGGGGCGCGGCCTTCAAGTCGGCCGGCTTCGACGTCCTCGTCGTCAAAGGCGCGGCCGCTTCGCCGGTGATGATCGACGTCGCGCCGGACAAGGCCGAGATCCTGGCGGCCGACCACCTCTGGGGCAAGACGACCCACGAGACCAACGATGTCCTCGCCGCGGCGTCCGAGCCGGGAAGGCCGGCCCGCGTCCTGTGCATCGGGCCGGCGGGGGAGAACCTCGTCCGCTTCGCCGATGTCGCCAACGACCGGAACCGCGTCTACGGCCGCTGCGGCCCTGGCGCCGTATGGGGCAGCAAGAAGCTCAAGGCCGTCCGGGTCAGGGGCCGCGAGAAGATCGGCATCGCCGACAGGGAGAAATACCAGTCCGGTCTCGACCAGGCCCTCTATCTCATGAAACAGGCGCCGGTCACGAAGCGCCTGCTCCGCGACCTGGGCACGGCCGGCCTCGTCGAGCTGATCAACCTCATCGCCATGCTCCCCCACAAGAACTTCCAGGATTGCCTCCACCGCGAAGAGGACATCGAGCGGATCTCCGGAGAGACCCTAGCCAAAACCCTGCTCGAAAAAGCGGGCTCCTGTTATCTCTGCCCAATCGGCTGTCAGCGGCACACGCGTGTCGCCGGGCGTGACGGAAGGGAGGAACGGGGGGAAGGCCCGGAATACGAGACCGTGGTTCTCCTGGGGCCGCTATGCGGCGTCTACGACCTGGCCGCCATCACCCGGGCCAATTACCGCGCCAACGAGCTGGGCCTGGACACGATGAGTTACGGAGGGACGGTCGCCTGCGCCATGGAGCTCGCCGAGCGCGGGCTCATCGGGCGTGGGGAAACGGGCGGGATCGACCTCGCCTTCGGCAGGGCGGAGGCCCTCGAATCCCTGGCCGGGATGACGGCGCGGCGGGAAGGCCTCGGTGCGGCCTTGGCCGAGGGCTCCTACCGCCTGGCCGCCGGCCGAGGGCACCCCGAGTACGCCATGACCGTCAAGAAGCTCGAGATCCCGGCCTACGACCCCCGGGCCTCCTATACCCAGGCCCTCGGCTACATGACCTCGCCTTCCGGCGCCTGCCACTTGCGCGGCGGCTATGCCGTCTCCTTGGCCTTCTTCGGCGGAGCCAAGGAGATCCCGCGCTTCAGCCTCCTCCAGTCGCCGATCGCCATCCGGAACATGCAGAACCTCGGCATCCTCCAGGACAGCCTCGGGGTCTGCCGTTTCACCGGCTACGCCTTCTCCTCCGATCCCTGGGCCCGGATGGTCAGCGGCGTCACGGGCCGCGACCTCTCCGTCGCCCGCCTCGAGGAGATCGAGAACCGCATCGCGACCCTGGAGCGGCGGTTCAACCTCGAAGCCGGCGCCACGGCCGAGGACGACGCCCTGCCCGCCCGATTCGCCGACGTCCCCATCGTCGTCGAAGGGAAAGAGCGCCGGGTCTCGCGGCAGGACCAGGAACGCATGAAACAGGATTACTATAGGGTCCGGGGCTGGGACGCGGCCGGCCGGCCGGCGCCGGAGCTCGTCCGCTCCCTGCGGATCGAGGAGAGCAAGAGATGAGCGCCCAAAAATGGCAGGCGGCGGGGGAGCTCCTCAGCGAGTTCCAAGCCCTGGGACGGGCTTCCCTCGTCTACGACATCCAGGACAGCCACAGCGGGAACATGGCCGTCCGCCGGACGAACGAGCGCGGCGAGGACGAGATCATCATCACGGCCACGGGCTCGCAGAAGGGCGACCTCGAGCCCAACCAGATCTGCTTCCTTTCGGCCGCGGGAACCGATTACGGTTACTACAAAGCATCCTCGGAAACGGACGTCCACGCCCGGATCCTCCGGCTGCCGGGCGTCCGGGCCTCGATGCACGCCCACGTCAAAGACCTCATCCTGGCGACGCTCGACGACCTGCCCAAGCCCGCCAAGCCGCCGGATTTCATCCCGGTCGACCCGCTCGGCTGGCACCACCTCGGCGGCGCCATCCCGGTCGACTGGTTTGCCGTTCCGAGCGGCTCTCCTGAACTGGCCCGGGTCATCCCCGAACGGCTGGCTGAACACGCCCTGACCATCATCTTCGGGCACGGAGCCATGGCCAAAGGCCGAAGTCTCCGTGAGGCCTTTTTCCGGCTCTGCGTCGGCAACCACGCCGGGGCGGTCGTCCGGGCCATGGAGAAGCTCCGTGTCGACGTCGGCGCCGTCCGGCGCGCGATCCTGGCAGATCCCGGCCGCGCTTTTGCCGGACCGCCTCCGGCCTACAATGTCGAGGACGATGCGCGCTCAGATTTCCGGGAGGAGGAGGAGATCCTCAAGGAATTCGTCAAGGCGGGCCATCGGATCTTCGAATCCCGTCTCTCGCCTTTCCACACGGGCTCGATGTCGGTCCGCGGCGTCGATGCGATGCTATATGCCCCCAAGGCCTCGATGCCGCGGGACGTGGGCGGACCCCTGCTCCGTATCCCCCTCGCCGCGGCCCCGGACGAGGACGCCGAGACGGCGCTCCACAAGGCCATCTACGCGGCGAGCGACTTCCAAACCGTCATGCACTGCTATGTCCCGGAGGCCGAGGCCTCGGCCCACTTCGTCTATCCCGGCGACGCCCGGCCGGCCGACCGGATCATCCCCATCGACGCCGAGGGCACCTTCCTCTATCTCGTCATCCCCATCCTGCCGCCGGACGTCGGATCGGCCGGCCTCATCCGGTCCCTGCACGACTACAAGGTCGCCGTCGTCAAGGGCGGAGGGGTCTGGGCGGTCGGGGCGCAATCTCTCTCCGAGGTCCTCCACCACCCATCGTCGCTCCGCGAGATCTGCCTCTACAGGATCGGCGCCGTGGAACGCGGCCTCGATCTTCGGCGCATGGAGCCTGACAAAGCCAAGCGCTGGTGACGGCCGCCGGTCCGGCCCGTTCCTCACCCTTTCCCCCCCCTGGGGGTGAAGCGTTACCCCATAAAATCACCCCCAAAGAGTATTGCCCGCCATGGGCGTTCCGCTAATCTGGAATGGAAAATAGGGATAGGCCCAGAAATCACGATGAGTCGCAGCTTCCAGGACAGCCCGAACCTCTCCGGCGGCGGCCCCGGTCCGCTCGCCAATCTCGGGCCGCGCAAGATCCGGACCAAGCTCTTCCTGTTCTTCGGCGTCCTGATGGCCGGCTACCTCGGCCTGTTCCTAACCCTGAGCAAGGCCAAAGGGATCATGTTCTTCGCGGCGCTCGCGGCCCTGCTCGTCGGCGGGTTGATCGTCCATCTCATCGGCGGGACCATTACGCGGCCTCTCGTCCAGATGACGAGGACGGCGGAGAAGCTGGTCAACGGCGACCTCAAGCAACGGGCCCGGGTTTACGGCCGGGACGAAGCCGGGCTCCTGGCTCGGACCTTCAATGCCATGGTCGACGGCTTGGAGAAGGCCCTCTGGGACCTGGAAAACCGCAACCGCCTCCTCGAGGACGAAACGGCGAAGCGGGCCGTTCAGATGGCCAACGACTCCACCGAGCGCATCCGCATCGAGAAGGAGCTGCGGCTGGCCCGGATCGAGCTCGACCACCTCGTCGACAAGAGGACCGAAGAGCTCGCCCGGGCGAACGACGAGCTCCATGGCAAGGTCCTGGAGACGCGCCGCTCGGAGGATTACCTTCATAGCACCCTCGACCGGCTGGAAAGGTCTTTGGAAGGAACCTTCCGGGCCATGTCCATGACCCTCGAGCTGAGAGATCCTTACAAAGCCGGACACCAGCTCCGGGTTTCCAGCCTGGCCGTGGCCATTGCCCGGGAGATGAACCTCCCCTGGGAGAAGATCGAGGGGCTACGGTTCGCCGGGATCATCCACGACATCGGCAAAATCACGGCCCCCACCGAGATCATGACCAAGCCCTGCCGGCTGACGAAGACCGAATTCCAGCTCATCAAGGACCATCCCCGGGTCGGCTATGAGATGATCAAGGACATCGCCTTCCCCTGGCCCGTGGCCCACATCATCCTCCAGCATCACGAGAGGCTGGACGGTTCGGGCTATCCCGAAGGACTCGTCGGCGACGCCATCTTGCTGGAGGCCCGGATCCTGGCCGTGGCCGATGTCGTCGAGGCCCTCTGCGCGCTGAGGCCGTATCGCCCGGCCCTTGGGCTCGAGAAGGGCCTCGAAGAGGTCCGCAAGGGTCGGGGCATCCGCTTTGACACCCGCGTCGTCGACGCCTGCATCAAGCTCTTCCGTGACGGCCGCTTCTCCTTCAAGAAGGAGAACGAGGCCTCACTGTACCAATAACGCTTCCGGGCCGATCCGCCCTTATCTGGATTATTGATACTTTATTGAGATATTTCCCAGAAGTGCAGCTCCGAGTTGCTCCGCTGCACTTCTGACGGTCGCTCCGAAGACTCCGCTCCCCGCCGCTCCCTGCCTTTCGTTGACTTGGGGGGTCGATTCGGCTAGAATTTTACGCACCCTGGCGGCGTAGCTCAGTTGGTCAGAGCATGCGGCTCATATCCGCAGTGTCGGGGGTTCAAATCCCTCCGCCGCCATTCTCTGATTTCCGGACCACATGACCTGAGCGTAACGATGGCAGCCCGAAAGACCGCGAGCCGCGTCTTTGCGGCCTTCAGGAGAACGGCTCTCGACGGTCGGATGATCGTCCCCGGCGACCGCGTCCTCGCGGCCGTGTCCGGCGGTCCCGATTCGGTCGCCCTCGTCGCCCTACTCCTCAAGCTCCGCGAGGAGATGCCCCTCGAGGTCCGCCTGGCCCATTTTAACCACCGGCTGAGGGACGAGGCCGGCGAGGACGAGCGCTTCGTCGAGGGCCTGGCCCGGCGCTGGGTTCTGCCGCTCGCCGTGGAGGCGGCCGACGTCAGGTCTTTCGCCGCGAAAAAGAAGCTCAACCTCGAGGCGGCCGGCCGCGACCTCCGTTACCGCTTCCTGCGCCGGGCCGCGTCGGCCTCGGGGGCGACCAAGATCGCCACGGGCCACACCATGACCGATCAGGCCGAGACCGTCCTCATGCGCCTGATGCGGGGCGCGGGCCTTTCCGGCCTGGCCGGGATCGCGCCCGTCGTCGCCGGCGAGCCCTGTCCGGTCGTCCGGCCGCTCATCGCGATCGCCGGGCCGGACATCCGCGCCTGGCTCGAGGCCGAAGGCATCCCTTTCCGCGAGGACCCGTCCAACCGCGACCGCCGCTTCCTCCGCAACCGCATCCGGGCCGAGCTCCTGCCCGAGCTCGAGCGCCACTTCGAGCCGCAGATCGTCGGGCATCTGGCCCGGCTGGCGGCCATCGCCCGTGAGGACGACGAACTCCTCGGCGGTTTCGTCAACGAGCTCGCCGACGAGTTCATCGTCCGGAAGGGACGGGACGTATCCCTGGACCTGAAAAACCTGCCTTCTCTCCTGCCCGCCCTGGCTCGGCGCGTCGCCCGCGAATACCTGCGGGCGCTTACGGGCGGCCTCAGGGACGTCTCTTACGACGATGTGGAGTCGCTCCTTGCGCTCGGCGAGGGCAAGGACCTGCCGCTCCGCAAAGGGCTTGTCCTGCGGCGGGAAGCGGGCCGGATCGGCCCCAAGAAGCGGAGGCCTCCGGCCGGATCGTACGAGGTCCGCTGGGACGGCCGCGGCGAGCTCGCCCTTCCCGCAGCGGGCCTGACCCTCAGGGGCGTCCGCCGGAAGGCGGACAGAGCACGGACCTCTTTCAGAAGCGACGACAGAACCGGCGCCGACCTCGATGCGGCCAGCCTCGAGTTCCCGCTCGTCGTCAGGAGCCGGAGGCCCGGCGATCTCTATCGTCCTCTTGGCGCCCCGGGCCGGAAGAAGCTCAAGGAGCTCCTCAGGGCCAAGGGTATCCCGGCCGCGGACCGAGACCGTCTGCCGGTCATCCTCTCCCGCAGCGAGATCGTCTGGGCGCCGGGGCTCCCCATCGGCCAGAAATACAGGATAACGGGAGCGACGTCGTCGATATTCTCGATCAGGCTCGAGCGAGGCGGAGGGCTCCGCCGGGTCCCGGGATCCTAGCGCTTGTACAGGCCCAGATAGGCGCGGACGATCCTTTCACCCCAGAGCATGGCCACGAAGGCCGTCGGGGCGATGAACGTCCCAAAGGGTAGCGCGAACTGGAAATCCTTGCCCCGGCGGAGGATGAAGTAGACGCCGACGAGGGCGCCGACGAGGGACGCCAGGATGAGGGTCAAGAGCGTTCGCATCAGGCCGAGATATGCCCCGACCATGAGCATCATGGTCACGTCGCCCATCCCCAGTCCTTCCTTTCTCCGGATGAGGAAATACGCGCCGTAGACGAGGAGCAGGAAGCCGGCCCCAGCGACGGCTCCGAGAAGCGCGCCGCGGAAGGTCAGATCATCCCGGAAGAACGAATAGACGAGGGCGAGGATAAGGCCGGGCAGGGTGATGGCGTCGGGCAGGATCTGGTGGAAGGCGTCGATGAAGCCGAGGACGATGAGGGCGCTCGTGAAGACGCAGCCGGAGAAGAACTCGAGGCTGAGGCCGCGGCCGGCGTTGAAGTAGACAAGGACGAAGCCGAGGCCCGTCAGGGCCTCGACGGCTGGGTAGACCGGCGAGATCCTCTGCCCGCACTTCCGGCACTTGCCGCCGAGAGCGAGGTAGGACAGGACGGGAACGTTGTCGTAGGGCTTGATTCGGGCGCCGCACCCCGGGCAGGACGACGGGGGCCGCATCAAGCTCTTTCCCCGCGGCAGGCGGTAGATGACAACGTTGAGGAAGCTGCCGAGGACGAGGCCGAGGACCGCGATGAAGATGACCGTCATCGTCGCCATGGGCTGATCACCGTTTTGACCTTTCCCGTAGCCGGGTCTAGGACATAGTCCTTCCCGTCGAGGTCTCGCGGGAGCTCCCGGACGAGACCCGTCCGCGCGAGCGCCCCAAGGTCCGCCGGCAGGCGACCGAAGCGCTCGCGGTATCTTGCCGCCGCGTCCTCGAGGCCGGCGATATCGATCGTCGCCTTGACATTGTAAAGGTGGTTCGAGGCGATCTTCTTCGTCCGCTCGTCGGGGGCCTTCCGATAGATGTCGAGCCAGGTCTCCCAGGAGGTCTTGAGATCGCCCTTCTTGAAAAGGGCGTTGGCTCGGAGCCTCTCGACGAATTCCGGCGCGCCGGGGATCTTCATGCACTGCTCGAAGTACCTCTCGGCCAGAGCGAAGTCTTTGAGGGTCATCATGGCTACGTGGCCGGCGTTGAACGGATAGACCCACTGGTCAGGATTGTTCGCCGCGCCCCGGTCGAGGATGGCAAAGGCGGCCCGGACATCGCGGGCTTCCTGCACGGCGATGAGGGCGCCGACCTCGTAGGGATCCTGGTAGCGGGGGTCAAGCTCGTTGATGATGGCAAAGATGTGGTCGAGGTGATCGAAGCGATCGTCGATCGTCGGCGTGCTGTAGTACTGGATGGCCCAGAGGTAGATGGCGTCGGCGGCCAGGGCCCGGTAGCCGAAGGTCGCATATCTCAGCAATTTTCCGGACGGGATGTAGATGATGGACGAGCCGGGGACCTTCTTCCGGACGACCCTGTCCGTCGCGACCTTGAGGGCCATGAACCCGGCCGCGCTCGCCAGAAGAAAGAAGGCAAGGAGGACCGTCGCCGAGCCTTTCTTCGAGGACGTTCGTTCGACCATGTTCGCCGCCGTGCCGCCGGCCCGCCCGGTCAGATGAAGTCCCGGCGCCTGAAGATAAGGACGGCCAGGCCGAGGATGAAGGCCGTGTAGCAGACGCCGTAGAGAAACGCCGAGAGATAGATCGCCGGCGGGATGGGCAGGCCGTGGACGACCTCCGTCTTGAGGTTGAAGTTCTCGAGGTCCGGCAAGAAGACGTAAAGGGCGCGGACGAGGGCCTTGCCCGCGCCCGGCCGCATTTTCTTGATGATCAGCTCCAGGCCCCAGGAGAGGTGCCCGATGAGATAGAAGGCCAGGGCGAAGAGGGAGCTCAGGATGGGGGTCGAGAAAGAGGAGAAGAGAATGGCCACCGCCGTGATCAGGACGAGCTCGAGGAAGATATAGCCGACGGCGACGAGAAGCGATCCTTCGACCTTGAGCGTATGGGCGTAGACGATGGCCAGGAAGATCAGCGTCATGGCCAGGGTCATGACGAAGAGCGTCAGGACGAGGCCGAGGAACTTGCCCAGGATGAACTCGGCCCGATGGAGAGGCTTGGCGAGCAGGGTGAAGATCGTCTTCTTGTCGATCTCCTTGTAGACGAGCCCGGTCCCGATGAGGATGGCCATGAGGACGCCGAAGACGGAGATCGAGGCCAGGCCGACGTCCTTGATGATCTTGATGCGGTCGCCGACCGTGAGGACAGCCAGGACGCGGGAGGCGACGATGCCGAGGGCGGCGAAGAAGAAGAGGAGGTAGAGGATGCGGTCGCGCTTGGCCTCCTTGAAGGTGATCCCGGCGATGGCCCCGATCTTCATATGCGCGTCACCGTCTCGACGAAGATGTCTTCGAGCGTCTCGGTCCGCGGGCTGACCGAGACGAGCCGGCCTTTGCGGCCGCGGACGAGGTCGAGGACCTCGTCGACCTTGGCCTCCTCGAACACCTTGAGAAGGATACGGTCGCCCTGAGCGGAGACGCTTTCGCCGAGCCCCTGGAAGTCCGCCGCGGCGAGCCCGGAGACGGTCACTTCCGTGAACAGGACCTTTTCCGAGACGAGGTCCCGCAGCGCGCCCTCCTTGACGATGCGGCCGCCGACGATGATGGCCACGCGGTCGCAGATCATCTCGATGTCCTGGAGGATGTGCGTGGTGAAGAAAACGGTCTTGCCCTCGTCCTTGAAGCGGACGATGATGTCCCGGATCTCCTTGCGCCCGAGCGGGTCCATGCCGCCCAGCGGCTCGTCGAGGACGACGAGCTTGGGGTCGTTGACGAGGGCCTGGGCCAGCCCGGCGCGCTGGAGCATGCCCCGGGAGAATTTCCGGAGCGGGAGGTCAGCGGCCCGGGCGATACCGACGAGCTCGAGGAGCCGGGCGATGCGCTCCTCCTTGTCCTTCCGGGCGAGGCCGAAGAGGTCGGCGGTGAAGGCCAGGAATTCCCTGGCCGTGAGATAGTCGTAGAAATAGGGATTTTCCGGCAGGAAGCCGAGCGGTTGGCGGGAGCGCGGGGAAAGGTGGGGACGGCCGAAGATCTCGATCGTGCCGGCGTCGGGGCGGATGAGGCCGAGGAGGCACTTGATGGTCGTCGTCTTGCCGGCCCCGTTCGGCCCCAGGTAGCCGAAGATCTCTCCTTCCCGGACGGAAAAGGTGATGCCTTTGAGTATCTGCCGGGTCTTGGGAATGAAGCCGAGCCGGAAATTCTTCCGGAGATCGTCGATCCTGATCGCGTCGGCCATCGCTCCCTATTTTAAAGAATGGGGCTCGAAAGTCAACCGCGCCCCGGACCTAGACGATGCCCTTGATCCTTCTCGCGTTGGACAGGAGCTTGTCCTGGGTGAAGACATGCTCGCGGACGAGCGCCAGGTGGAGCTTGAGCTGGGCCTGGATGTCCTCGGCGAGCCCGAGCCGGAGGGCGGCCTCGTACCTGGCGACGAGCTCACGCTCGATCGCGGGCAGCGTCTCGAGGGCCGAGATGCGGCCGGTACCGGGGTACGCGAGCGGCATGGGCCGCAGGCTGCGCTCGACGCCCGCGGCGTCGGCCGTCGCGTTCTCGATGGCGATGACGTCGCCGAGCCTGACCAGGATGCCGGCGAGCTTGTCCCAGTGGCGCATGTGGTTGACCGAGTTCTTGAAGAGGCGCTGGCTGAGGTCCTGGTGCTCGTTGAACATCATGACGTATCGCAGATAGCGGTGCATGGCCTCGTTCTCGAGCCGGCAGATGTCCTGGAGGGAGGCCAGGTCCTCGCGGCGGGGCCGGTCGGGGTGGGGCCGGAAGCACTCCGCCGCGGCCCCGCCGGCGGACTCGACGGCCTCGATCATGGCCGCGAACTGGCCGATGTGACGGACCTCGTCGAAGGAGATGTTCCAGACCATGTTTTCGACCTCGGGGAAGGCCCCCGGCTCGAACCCGGCGGACTGGTAGAGGTCCGTGACCATCTCCTCGGTCATCTTGTCCCTCTTGAGGTTGTCGATGATCCGGGGGTGGCGCACGACCTCGTCGGTCCCGAAGCTCGGCTCGACGCCCGCCCGGGCCAGGGTGATGCCCAGTTGAAGGGCATGGTACATCTCGTCGATGCCGATCTGGATCGTCTGAGCCCGGGCGTCGGTCTTCTGCTTCAGGATGGGGTCGTCGTAGAGGAACTTGCCCTTCGGCATGGAGTAGGCGTGGATGACATATTCAAAGCTCACGGCCCATTCGTGCCGAAGGGCCGCGGAGAGAAGTCGGGCGACGTCGTCGCGATCCTTGACGGTCTTGACCTTGTCCATGGGACCTCCTGGCGTTCGTCGGGGATGGCCCATTATAGCCGCGCCCGGCATAAAAAAGAAGCCGCCTTCGGATCACAAAACCGCCGATCAAGGCCCGCCATGACCGATCGGATACCCGTCATCGCGGAATTCCGCGCGGCCGTTGACCGGCGTTTTGGCCGCAGCATCGCGACAGCTAGCCTTGGGGGGTGAGAAACGGCCCGATTTCTCACCGCCGGAATCACCGCGGCCGGCGATTGACCCCCGCTGGGCCACATGCGATTCTGCTCCTGGTCGCAGCCTAAAGGTCGCGACGGCCTCGAAAGAGGCGGTGCCAAGGTTGTGAAAAGGGAGAGGGAGGATCTCTCTCCCCCCTTTTTTTTATCCCCCCTCGCGCGCCTGGCTTCGGGGCGCGGTCCGCCGATGATCGCCGCGCGGAAGAATCGGTCGGCCGGTTGCCCGGCGCGATCTACGCCTCGCTCGATTCGCAGAAGAGGCGCGGCTACTTCGCCTCCCGGAGCTCTTGGATCATCCCCTTGATGGCCAGGATGACGGGCTCGGGCTTTTCCAGGTGCATATGATGGCTGAGCTCGTCGAAGACGATGAATGTCCCGCCGAGCTCGGCCGCCATCTTCTTTTGTAGGTCAATGCCGAGTTGGGCCATCTTCTTGCGGGCTTCCGGGCTGAATCCCGGGGGCACCCCGGCCTCTCGATTGGCGCCGGCGATCAGGACGAGCGTGGGCACGTGAGGCAAGGGGCCCATCTCCAGTTCCTGCGTCAGGGACTCGAGGCTATAGTCCATTTCCGTCTGCGGGTTGGCCGGAGCGGTCGCTCCGGACGTCATCCTTTCTAGTCTTTCGAGATCCGCTCCGGTCAGGATCTTTTTCTGGGCCTCCACGATCGAAGGCGGCACCCCGTCCATGAGGACCATCCCGCCCACCTTGTCGGGGAACAAGGAAACGAACAACTTGACGACCTTCACGCCGTAGGAATGCCCGACAAAAAGGACGGGCGTCGGCGGGTTCAGCTCTTTGAGAATGCCGTGGAGGTCAATCGCCGATTGCCTGGCGTGCGTGGGAAGCTCCCCGATCTCGCTTTTTCCGACGCCGGCCCGGTCATAGGTGATGAGGGTCGCCTCCGCGGCCAGGGGATCGATGAGCGGGGTCCAATTCTCCTGAGGGGCGTTGCCGGTGCCGGAGACGAAAACGACCGTAGGCGACCCCTGGCCATAGAGACACGCATGGAGCTTTCGGCCTCCGACGTCGACTATGCGCTCGGTCTTTGGGGTGGTGACGTCGGGGACGGTGAAGTGATCCTGGGGCGGTCTCAGACCTCCCTGCCGATTGGGCCGGACGGCGTACTCATCATGGGTCGTTTTTTGGATCTGGGAAGGGGGATCCGCCTGCGGCGCGGCCCGGTCCTTGCCGGCGGCTAAGCCGGCCGGTCTCGCTTCTTTAAGGAATCTCGCCTCGACCCAGTAGATGTCGCTTTTCCCCCGCTCCCCGGCGGTGAAAAAGAGATATTTCCCGTCGGGCGAGATGAAGGGCAGCCCGGCTGGAAACCCAAGGTCGATGGCCAGAGGCTCTCCCCACGTCTGGTCGGGATTCCTGAAGGACACGAATAGCCCTGAGCTCGAACGGGGCGACTGCCTCCGGGAGGCGAAGATGAGATAGCTCTCATCCGGGGCGACAAAGGGATACATGTCTTGGGCCCCGACGTTGATCGGGGCCGGCAACCGTTCCAGCTTTTTATATTTGCCGTTGACCAGTCTGGCCACGGCGATCGCCTCCGTCCCGGGGCCACCGGATATATCCGAAGCGTACATGGTCCCGTCGAGCGTCACGGACACGCACATGGCCTTGTCCGGGTTGAGGAACCGTCCAGGATTGACCGGGTTGCTCCAGCCTTTGCCCTTGCGCTCCACGCACCAGATGTTCATCCCGAATCCCTCCTGGCCGAGGACGGGCTTTTCCCAGGTGAAGTAAAGACGTTTCCCATCGGGCGTCACCCGGGGCTCGAAGGACATCCGGTTCTGGATGAAGGGCACGACCTCGGGTTTGGTCCAGGATCCGTCGACCCACTTCGTGACATAGATGAGATTCAACCTCCGCTTGGCATCCATGCGGGTGAAATAGAATTCCTTCCCGTCGGGCGTGAAAGAGCAGGAGAACTCGTGGGCGTCGGTCGAGACGATCCCGGGCGCAAAGATCTGCGGGATGGCTCCCGGCGGCTTCTGGCCGAGGTAGGGCCCTTGGCCGGCCTGGACGGTCGGGGCCGGGGACCCCGCAGCGAAGATCAGGGACATGGCCCAAATAAACGCCGCCGCGGCAGTCCACCGGGGCGATATCAGGCGGTTTGTTCTAAGGTTCATCGGCCTTCCTTTCAATGGCTCTGGGATTCTGGTCCGTTCCATGGTGAGCCGCCGGGCATGTTAGACCATGGCGGAACGATTGTCGCCCGCATTTATGAATCGGGGCCAAGTTGACCGTAACGGGCACTATTCAAATGATTTTTGTGGGTCTCTTTTTATCAGGGGAGACGTCCGCCCGGGGCCGAAGACGCGGGAGCTACCGGGACACGGTCTTTTTGAACTGTGAAGGGGTCATCCCCGTCGATCTCTTGAAAGCGCGATTGAATGCGTTCTTGCTGTTGAATCCGGCGTCCAAGGCGGCCTGGAGAATGGACGTGTGGTTGACGGACGGATCGGACAGACGGCCCTTTACTTCCTCGATCCGATAGCCATTGACCAGCGCGAAGAAGGAGAGATGGAGCACCTCGTTGATGACCCAAGACAATTGATGGGGTGAGACCGCTAGTTTTTCGGCCAGCGTTTGAAGGGTCAAGTCCTCTTCCCGGTAGATCCTCTCGGTCTCCAGCAGATCGATCAGCTTTTTCCTCGTCGCCTCCACTGCGTCCGCCGGCAACAGGGCCCTCTTGGGCGTTAAGCGCCGTCGCGCGCGCCGCTTCCCATACAGGCGTAATCCGATGATCGCGGCAGTCAGGATGACGGCGCCCGCGACGATCCAGAAAAGATGGGCGTATAGGAATAGAACGAATTTCGCCCGGCCCGGCTTGGTGAAAGTGAGGGTCACGGGGACGCCCCGGAAGATTTTGAAGCCCTCCCCGGACATGTCGACTTCGATCCGAAGGGAGTTATCGGCCAGGACGACGCCCAGGGCTTCATCCCAGGGGATGTTCCGGATCCGGTAGGTGACCCGCTCGTCGATGGCCGGGTCCATGTCGAGGCGGAATCCACCGGCTTTTTCGAGCTCGGCGATGACGGTCCGGAGGCGGGCGTTGGCGTGGAGAAGGTCGATCGGCTTGCCCGAATATGTCTTTGCCTTCAAGTTTTCCAGCAGGCGCTGACAGGAGGGGACGCCCCCGGCGGAGGCTTCCTGGCCGGAAGCGATGACGGCGGCGGGGAGCAGCAGGCCGAGGAGGACGAGCGCCGGGGCGCCCCTGTGCGTCCGTCCGCTCCTCGTCGCCGCCCCGCTCCACTCGGCCATCCTGTCTTTATTATAGGCCCTTCCGATTCGATTTCAATGGAATCCGGGGACAGGCCTGGGCGGAAGCCAAGGTGTTATTAAGCGGAACCGCCGACCTCTCATCGATTCGGCCGACCGTTTATCGAATATCCCGTTAATCTCCCCTTTTTCCCAGGTTTCCGCGGCAACCTTTTCGCCGCAACCCACGTCTTAATAAGTGAATACTAAGAAACGAATACTATGAAGAGGAGGCATGAATGAAGAAAAAACACGTCATCTTGGGCCTTGCGCTGATGATATCGATGGGGCCGCGGGCGCTGCCGGACGAAGCGCAACAGGACATGATCCGCAAGGTCGAAAACGGCCTTTTACGCAGGATCCAGGTCGGGGCCTCGTCCCCCATGAACCTCCAGGAGCGGATGAAATCCCTCAAGGTGCCGGGATTGAGCATGGCCGTGGTCAAGGACTTCGAGCTCGATTGGGCCAAGGGCTACGGCGTCCGGGATTTCAGGACGGGGGCGCCGGTCACGGAAGAGACGCTTTTCCAGGCCGCTTCCATCACAAAGAGCGTC
>Ga0316628_100000955_pt1 | contig 19463 bp, 20 predicted proteins | sample OWC_Aug_M2_C1_D5_FD_207648 | JGI IMG/M metagenome (GOLD analysis project Ga0316628, IMG submission 207648) | Wetland soil microbial communities from Old Woman Creek delta, Ohio, United States - OWC_Aug_M2_C1_D5_C | ecosystem: Environmental > Terrestrial > Soil > Wetlands | place: USA: Ohio... | reverse complement strand
CGGGGTCTTCGAAGTATGGCACGATGCGGCGCAGCCAATCGGGCTGCACGATGTAATCGGCGTCGAGCACGCCGATGATCTCGGCATGCGGATCGGTCATGGCAAGAGCGAAGTTCAGCGCGCCAGACTTGTAGCCCGGCCATCTATCGAGGTGCAGGCACTTGAAGCCGAGCTCCCGGCAGACGGCAGCCAGCGGCTGCCAGGTATCCTCGCGCGGCGTGTTGTTGTCGACCAGGATCACCTCGTAGTTGGGGTAATCCAGCCGGGCGAGCGCACGCAGCGTCTGCTCCACCAGCTCCGTCGGCTCGTTGTAGGCCGGGACGTGGAGCGACACCATAGGGATATATTTGTCCAGGAGCTTGACCTGAGGATGCCGGCGCCAACGCGCCCGGCACAGGACGTCCAGCACCTCGTAGGCATAGGTCAGCGACAGGCTCAGGGCGCACACCTCTAGGAACAGCAGCAGGAACGAGATAATGAAGGCAATCGGCGAGACCGGACTGAAGGCGGTTACCAGGAAGGCGTAGACCAGATACGTCATACTGGCCGCGATGGAAAACAGAAAGAACGTTTGCCCGAGCGCATTCCAGTCGCGAAAGATGACGATGAATGGGATACCGATGGCCACGGCGGCAATGCTGGCAAAATAGATGGTCTGGATGGGGATGCCCAGCAACCAGCACACCAGGTCACCCAGGCCGATCACCATGCCAAGGTACATCAAAGAGGTGAAGAAGTCGCTGTGCCGGACGCGCGCGCCGACGAGCAGCACAAGTACAAGGGAGATGGCGAGCCAGACGCCGACCAGGTAGAATAGATGGGTGAGCATGTCTATCCGAGCAACAAGTGAAGCAGTAGAAGCGCTGCAAAGAACACGCCCAGCACGCCGAGTGCGAGGGCAACAAGGATGCCCGTCCATGCCATGCGGTGCTGTCGCGGATCTTGATTTTCAGTCTGCAGAGAGCGAATCCCATGGCCAAGAGCGATGGGGCTGAGGATGATGGCGCCCAACCCTGCAGGGATAAGCCCCAGCAGCATCCACCACATCATGCGCAGCGCCTTTTCAGCCTCGGTGCGGCGAACCGGGGGATAGGGCTCCTGCTCGGCACGCGCCTTCGGCACGGAGAAGGGACGCGAATCGCGGAACTCGACCACATAACGGTTGGCTGTCTCCGCCAGGAAGCCCAGAAAGGCATCCTCGCTGAGCTTGTCGAAAACTCTCAGCTGGACCGTGGATTGAACGCGCGGGTCGTTCGGCAGCATATCAACGGCGCGCTGCGCGTACTCCAGCGCCTCTTCAGGGCTGTGCGCGGTGCGGGCCTGGTGAAGGAGCATCTCCAGCCTGCTGCGGTCGATCCCTTCGCCGGGATTACGCCTCTTGCTGGGTTGCGTCTCTGCAATGCTGCGTTCGTTTCTGCTCAAGTAACGGTCTGCCATTTCACCGCAATTCGTCTCCCGGTCTGCCCGATGGCCCGTCTCCATCAAAGGCTAGAACGAGCACATGGGCCGCTTATTATGTGCTTCGTGCAAGATGGCACGAGAACGGCGTCAGGATCGCACACGAAATCACGCCTTGACAGGCTTTGTCTATCATCTGATAATGCCTGCGACCCAATACAGGTATTGCCATGACAACAATCTCAATGATGACGGACTTCGGTATCAAGGACGGCAATGTTGGGGTCATGAAGGGCGTGATCTGGGGGATCTGCCCCGAAGCGCACATTGCCGATCTAAGCCATGTGGTTGGCGCGCAGAACATCGCCGAGGCGGCTCTGATCCTGTTTCGCTCAGCCCCCTATTTTCCCAAGGGCACGATCCACCTGGTCGTCGTGGACCCTGGCGTCGGCACCGCGCGCCGCCCGATGGCTGCCCGGATCGGTGCTAGCTTCTACGTCGGTCCCGACAACGGGATCATCACCATGCTCCTCGATCGCGCTGCCCAGCAAGACCAGCCCTGTGAGTTCGTCGAGCTGGCGGAGCCAAAGTACCGCCTGCCGGTAGTGAGCCATGTGTTCCATGGCCGCGACATATTCGCCCCGGCGACAGGGCACCTGGCGAGCGGGGTGCCGCTCCGCGAATTTGGGCCGAGCTTTAACGATCCTGTGCGTATCGAGCTGCCCAAACCGATCCGCACCTCATCGGCGCTGCGCGGCGAGGTAGTTCACATCGACCACTTTGGAAACGTGGCCTCGAACATTCGGGTCGAGGACATGCAAGCGGCGCTTACCGAGAAAGCACACGTGCGGGTTCGCCTGGGAGGTGCGGAGATCAAAGGCCTGGTCGACACTTTCGGCGAGCGCCCGGTGGGCGAGCTGGTTGCGCTGTTCGGCAGCACCGGTAACCTGATCGTCTCAGTCGTCAACGGCAGCGCCGCCGAGAGACTCGGCTCCAAGGTCGGCGATCCTTTTGAAGCGCTCTTATAGCGACCGAACCGGCAATGAGCAAACCCAGCTTCTTCATGCAGACGGACCGCGCCCGGAGCCCGCGCAGGCTGCCTCCGCAATCCAGACGACCGTGAGATAACGTAGCCATAAACGATGACTGAACTCCCTCTCGTACTTGAAGACGTTTCTTTCCGCTACCGTGATCGAAAGGGTACAGCTATCAATCACATCTCGTTCGAAGCTCATCCGGGCGAGATCCTGCTCATCGCGGGTGCCAGCGGCTGCGGCAAGACCACGCTCGTCCGCGCGGTCAACGGGCTCATCCCCCGTTCGTACAAAGGGGACTTGACCGGCCGCGTCCTGGTCTTCGGGGAGGATACGTCCGGCTGGAAGCTCTCGCAGATTTCTCAGAAAGTTGGCACCGTTCTTCAGGACCCTGAACGGCAGATCCTCGGGACGAAGGTGCTGCACGAGGTGGCATTCGGGCTTGAGAACCTCAACCTGCCGCGCGAGGAGATCTATGAGCGCGTGGATGAGGCGCTGACGCTGCTGAGGATCACCAACCTGCGCGAGCGCGAGACGTTCCTGCTCTCCGGCGGTGAGAAACAGAAGGTGGCGCTGGCTGGCGTGCTCGCCATGCGTCCGCGTATCCTGCTGCTGGATGAGCCCCTTGCCAGCCTTGATCCTGCCAGCGCCCAGGACTCCCTCGACATGGTGCGCAAGCTCGCAGACCAGGGCATGACCGTGCTCCTGGTCGAGCACCGGGTGGAGGACGTGCTGCGCATCCGTCCCGACCGGGTGATGTTCCTGGCCGATGGAAGCATCCGTTACCTTGGACCACTCTCGGGGTTGTCTAAAGCGGTGAACTACCACGAGGTGAAGTTGCCTGCCGAGGATATTGTCGAGCGTGCCAGGAATGATGCGCCTCCGCCAGTGCTGGACATCCTGCCGGGGGTAGAGGCGGCAGCGGGCCGGGCGGAAGCCACCCTACCCCTCGTCCGATTTGAGAACGTCTCATTCGGCTATGACGTAGACGTGGAAGTCCTGCACGGCATCGATCTGGAGATCAAGCGGGGTGATGTCATCGCCGTGCTCGGCCCGAACGGCGCGGGCAAGACCACATTTGTCAAGCATGCCATCGGGCTGCTCAAGCCGCGGCACGGACACGTCTATGTCGACGGACGGGATACGCGTGAAGCGAGCGTTGCGCAGATCGCCAGCACGCTCGGATATGTATTCCAAAGCCCGAGTCACATGCTCTTTGCGCCAACCGTGCACGAGGAGCTGGCGTTCGGCCCCACCAACCTCAAACACCCCAAGGATCAGATCGACAAGGAGGTGAAGCAGTCGCTGAGGATTGTCAACCTTTCTGACAAGGAGCAAGATCCGCCGCTGGCCCTCTCTTTCGGGCAACAGAAGCGCGTTAGCATCGCCGCGATCCTGGCGATGCAATCCCGTATCCTGGTGATGGACGAGCCAACCGCCGGGCAGGATTATCAGAACTACATGAACTTCATGGACGCCATCCTGCAGCTGCCGGGGTTCGAGGCCATCATGTTCATCACGCACGACGTGGACCTGGCTGTGATCTATGCCAACCGCGTGCTGATGATCGCCGATGGGAAACTCATCGCCGACGGGAAGCCCCAGGAGGTGCTGCGCGACTTCGACCGGCTGAGGGCATGCCGCCTCGTGCCCTCCTCGCTTCTGGCCCTCAACCTGAAGCGCCTGCCCCAAACCGGGCACTTCATGCGGGCTGAGGCCCTGGCTCACATGTGATCTGAGGAGAACAAGATATGGATACGAAGAGATTCACCAATGTGGTCATCAGCCTGGCCGTGATCCTGGCGATCTTCGCCGTGATCATGTTCTTGCTGGGCACCACGACTGTCGGCGTGTTCAACTTCTCGGTGGATCAGGCGACCCTGGTGTTGCGGTTCGTGTTCGTGATCATCGGCCTCCTGATTGCTTTCGCAGTCTATTGGTTCACCCGCGACAATGCGGCGTGGGAGATCGGCACCCGCCAGGTCGTGTGGATGGCGATCGGCGCGGCGCTATACGCCGTATTCTCCTGGCTGTTCAACGGAACGGTTTTCGTGGTCCCGTCTCTTAGCCAGGTTTCACTGCGCCCGGCTATCGCGATCCCGATGTTCTTCGGCTACGCCTTCGGCCCTGTGGTTGGCTTTTTCACCGGCGCGGTCGGAAACATGTTCGGCGACGCCCTGACCGGCTTCGGTCTCTCGCCCCAGTGGAGCATCGGCAACGGCCTGGTAGGGTTCATCGCCGGCATGGCGCTGCTCTTCCAGGACAAGAAGAAGAGTATGGATACTGTCCTGTGGATCGGCGGTGTGCTCGCCGTGCTGACGGTCCTGCTGTTCGTGTTCAACCCCAAGACCCCGAACGGGACGTACTTCGATCCGGCGACCGGCAACTTCGGCGAGACGCCGCTGACTGTGTTCGCCGCCATCACCATCCTGATCGGCTTCGTCCTGGTGCTGATCGTCCGCTTCGGGTTCGGCAGCAACATCGACGTGGCCGCGGCCGTAACCTGGGGCATGCTTGGAAATGTCATCGGCATCCTGTTTGCGGCGCTGTCCGATATCTTCATCAACGGCTTCAGCCTGGTCGCTGCCGTCGTTGGCGAATTCCTGCCGGCTGCAGGGCCGAACCTGATCTTCGCCGCCATCCTGGTGCCGCTCCTGGTCGCGGCCTACGCCGCCGTCCAGAGGCAGTCCGGACGGTAGCCAGCGCATTCCTTGATGCTTCTTCAGTGACCGGCGAGTGCAACCCGCCGGTCACTGAACCGGCACGCAGGATCGCAAGAATAGAGGGTCGTCCTTCCCCATGCTTGTTGCCTGGCGTTTTCGGAAGCGTGAGCATTCCCTGATCCAGTGGTTCGATCCGCGGGCCTGGCTCATCTTCTACGCGTGCTTCCTGATGTCCACCCTGGCCTTCTGGGATGTGCGTTACCTGCTGCCGTTCTTTGCCATCTCCATCGTGGTGCTGGTCACCTCAGGGGTCACGTGGGTGGAGATGCGGCGCGCGTTCATCTTCATCATTGGCTTCGTCTTCTTCTTCGCCGTGCTGACTTTCCTTACCGGCCGCGGGGGCACGGAGTTGTACAAGCAGGAGCACCTGATCCGGCAGCTCAAGGCGGGCTTCACGATCCTGGGCTGGCGACCGACGCTCGATATCACTGTGGAGCGGGCATTCTTCGGCGTGAGCCAATTCGTGCGCGTGTTCAGCATCGCCATCATGACCATCCTGATCCCGTACTCGTTGAATCCCGCGCTGTACGGGATCACGTTCAAAGGGCTCGGGTTGCCAGATAACATCGCGTATGCCATGGACCTGACCATGCGCTTCATCCCAACCTTTGGGCGGGACTTCCAGCTGACGATGGATGCGCAGCGCGCACGCGGATATGAGCTGGAGAAGATCAGCGGGGGGTTGATCCAGCAGGTGCGCAAGCTCGGACCGCTCATGGTGCCGGTGACGATCCATGCCATCATCGGCAGCGAGGATATTATCGACGCCATGGACCTGCGAGCCTTCGGCATCGGTCCGCGTCGCTGGCTCGATGTGTTGACGTACCAGAGCCGCGACCGCATCCTCATCGGCTTCGGCGTGGTGATCCTTGCCCTCGCGCTGATCGCGGGTTTCTGGGGCTTGGGCAAGTTCTGGGTTCCGCCCGAGCTGATCCAGTGGGCGGCAGGGCTCAGCCACTAACACTTCGGAATCATAGTTCTCGACACTTTGGATTGTTGCACACAACGTAAAGCGCCCTTCCCGCAGTGGGAAGGGCGCCTGGCTCAGATTACGAGACCGCCTTGCAGATATTCGATGTGCTCCTTCACGACCCGGTGGCTGATCGCCCTGTTGATAGCCTCCTCCACCGCCTTGCGCTCTGCTTCGGGGAGCGCTTGCAGGTAGACCAGCATCTCCTCATATCCCATCTGCCACATTCGATCTAGGAACGCCTGGTCGAGTTCCGCTGCTTCGAAGTTAGTCTTTTTGTCCTCCGTGGTGTCGGTCGGATCCGCAGGGGGCGGATTATACACCAGGAATCCGGAAAGCGGGAACCTCGCCAGACTAAGCATCAGCCCTGGGTGGTCAGTCCTTTCTTCTTTAGCCAGTCCACTAACGGCTCGTAGTGTTCCTCATGGTGGTGCAGGTAAGAGCCGCGCAGCACGGCGGAGAGAGGCGCGTCCTTGAGCCAGGGATAGCGAGCCGGCTGCCTCAGCGCTTCCTGGGGGACTTTGCTGCCTAATTCGATAAACCACAGGTACTGCCTGCGCCAGTTGCCGTAGACTTGGATCCACGGACGACCGGCGTTGGTCTCGTGGATCCAGGCGTTGATACGCTCCAGGTTCTGCTCGTTGTCCGGATCGAGGCCCTCCGGCCCCAGCTCGTATTCGGGATCCCGGTTGTCTAGCGCCGCCTCCAAGCGCGCGACCGACAGGCCCTGCCATGCCCAGAGGTGAGCCACCAAATCCTTTACAGACAGCCCTTCCGGGAGGTCGCGTGCCACGAGTTGCTCCTGCGTCAGACTGCTCAGGAGCTTCTCCCAGCGAGCGAACTCATCCCGCAAGTCGGTCAGCAGCTCCTCTTTCGTGTAAACCCTCTCTTCCGCCATATTTCACCTGTAAGTGGTCGTCGGACCGGACACCGAGCCCAGCTCGTTTCCCGATCTAGCACACTGGACTTAACGTTTCGGTCCGTAGAGTTGCGCCACGCTTTTCGCAGCCGCCTCGGTTCAATTGCCGCCGCAAGCAGGCGACGCTCGCAGCAGAAAACAGAAAGTCCCCGTTCGGAGTCCGATTGCGGGGATCTTGCGGCTCATTGCTCTATCTTACTACGGTAGTGGTGTGGTTCGCGGCTCTTCCGGCTTGCCGAATCTTTCGCCGACCTCGACGCGGATCTTCAGCTCGTTGCGCTTCATCGCAAAGGTGGATGTTGAGTAGGGCGAGAAAGCAGACGGCGGATTGAAGGCACGATTGAAGTCCATCATGACCGAGCCGTCTTCCTGCAGAGGCTCCGTGTAGAGGTAGCGGCCCTCACTGTAGGTCGTGAGGCCATTGCTGCGATCACGGAACTGGATATAGAGGCGACCATCCTCCAGCTCGGAAGCGTCGAGCCGGCGCCCGCGGCCCGCCAAGTTGAACGATACGTAACCGTGCATCATGTCATCTTCAAGCTCGCCGAGGTTGTTTGGAAGCTTGACCTTGACCGGAACGGGGTATGGAACATAGAGCCCCTGGACGTGATAGAGCTCATCCGGCTCGAACCATCTGCGGCCCGGAAAATTCTGGCGTTCAGGGCGGTCATTATCCCACAGGCGGACGCCGACCCCGTGTGCGCGCCGGATCACGACCATGCGCAGCGCCTGGTACGTCACGTAGCTTGGGTCGATGGAGTCATCCGTTTCAAGGGGGGTAGGCGCGGTGGTCGGCTGCCCGTTGACCTCCACGCACTGCCCCAGATCGAGGGTCAGTGTGACGTTGCGCCCGTCGTATTCAAAGGCGCCGATGATGCGCGGGGCCGGTTTTGGCAAGACGATGTCACAATCGCGCGAGGAGCCGAAGGTATTGAAGCCCTTCTGGAGCCAGAACAGCCCTGCCAGCGCCAGCCGGTCATTCTCGCGGCGCAGGTTGGCATCCATCTCCTCCCGCCATGCCCGGAGGCTGCTAAGGTAAGCTTCGTCAACCATCGGGACCATTATAACGAGCGGGCTCTGGCGGGAATCTTGCAGTTTCGGCACAAAGGAAAGAGGCGGGTCATAGATCCGCCTCTTTCAAGTGTCCGGTGCTCCGGCCTACTCCTCCAGCGTGCTCAGATCGCCTTCCGGAAGTCCCTGCGCACGCGCCTTCAGCACCCGGCGCATGATCTTGCCGGAGCGGGTTTTCGGGAGCTTCTCCACGAATTTCACATCCTCGGGGCGAGCGATCGGCCCCATGTGCGTGGAAACATGCTGGCGCAGCTCTTCTGCCAGGTCGGCGGTGGGGGCGTAGCCGCTGCGCAGCAGGACAAAGCAGTGGATACCCTGGCCCTTCACATCATGCGGAAGCCCGATGGCGGCGGCTTCGGCCACCGCAGGATGGCTGACGAGCGCCGATTCCACCTCCGCCGTGCCAAGGCGATGGCCCGAGACCTTGATGACATCGTCGACGCGACCAATGATCCAGAAGTAACCGTCCGGATCACGCCGCGCGGAGTCGCCTGTCAGATACTTGTCAGGGTACTTGGCCCAATACTGGCTGACGTAGCGGTCCGGATCGCCGTAGACGGTGCGCAGCATGGCAGGCCACGGATGCTTCAAAACCAGGAATCCCTCCTGTCCGTCCGGTACGGCATTGCCGTGCTCGTCCACCACCTCGGCCTCCTGCCCGAAGAAAGGGCGCGTGCCGGAGCCCGGCTTGAGCGGCACCGTCGGGGTAGGAGTGATCATGAACATGCCGGTCTCGGTCTGCCACCAGGTATCCATGATCGGGCACTTCTCTTTCCCGATTACGCGGTAATACCATTTCCAAGCCTCAGGATTGATCGGCTCGCCGACGGAACCCAACAATCGCAGCGAGGAGAGATCGTGCTTGTTGGGCCACGCCTCGCCGAAGCGCATCAAGCCGCGAATGGCCGTCGGAGCCGTATACAGGATGGTGATGCCATAGCGCTCGACGCACTGCCACCACCGGTTCGGATACGGATAGGACGGCCCGCCCTCGAACATGAACGAGGTGGCGCCTGTGAGCAAGGGTCCGTAAACGATGTAGGAGTGCCCTGTCACCCAGCCCGGATCGGCGGCGCACCAGTAGCGATCCTCATCGTTGATGTCGAATACGTACTTCAGCGTACTGTAGATGCCGACCATATAGCCGCCGTGCGTATGGACAATGGCCTTCGGTCGCCCCGTCGAACCGGAGGTGTAAAGGATATAAAGCGGATCCTCGGCATCCATTACTTCGGTCGGGCACTTGCCATTTGCGATTGGCAATACGAGCAGCTCATGGTACCAATGATCGCGTCCCGCCTCCATCGGAACATCCTGCCCGACACGCTTGACCACGATGACGTTCTCGACGGTCGGGCAGCGCTTGAGCGCCTCGTCGACCGTGCGCTTCAGCTCCACAACCTTCCCGTTCTGATAGCTGCCGTCGGCTGTGATGACGAGCTTCGAGGCGCTGTCCTCGATGCGGCCTTGCAGGGCGTCAACCGAGAACCCACCGAACACAACCGAGTGGATGGCGCCGACCTTGGCGCAGGCCAGCATGGCGAAGACGATCTCAGGGATGCGACCCATATAGATGGTCACCCGGTCGCCCTTGCGCACGCCCATGGCCTTGATGATGTTCGCCATGCGGCTGACCTCGCGGTTCATCGCGTAGTACGAGTAGGTCTGGTGCAGCTTGCCATCCTCAGACTCCCAAATGAGCGCCAGTTTGTTCTTTCGGAAGGTCTTCAGATGCCGGTCGATCGCGTTGTGTACGATGTTGACTTTTCCCCCAACGAACCACTTGTAGAACGGCTTCTTGGAGTCATCGAGCACCTTGTCCCATTTCTGGAACCATTCGAGCTCTTCGGCCTCTGCGGCCCAAAAGGCCTGCGGATCGCGGCGAGCGGCGTCCGCGAGTGCATCCCAATCCTTGAGGCGCGCAGCCTCCTTCACCGCCTCGGAGGGATAGAAGATCTCGCCCTCCATCTCCTTTGGCTTGCCTTCCGGCTGGACCTTGGATCTGCCATTCCCCTTAATTGGAGACCCCATCGACTCACCCATCACAACCTCCTAAGGTCATTTCCTGCGCAGCGAGACCTGCTTATTCATTAAGTCGGCGGCCCGAGGTCCGCCGAATGCTGTCAATTGTATTCGGATTGGTCCGAAAATGCCATGAAAAGCAGCCGGGCCGCGGACGAGTCCGTGCAGCCCGGCAAGCGGTCATTGTGAGGCCATTAACAACTGCAGCCGCAACTCGCGGCTACCTCAGGCCGTTGCGTGTTCCTCTCGGCGCAGTGTGGTGCCTTGGATCAGCACGCCGGCGATCACCAGGATGATGTAGACGATCCCGGCAGTCGCCGCCGTCATGCCGAACGCCGCAACGATCATGGAGGCTCCCGCCAGCGAGGAGATCGTGATGAGCGCCCAGTTGAGCAGCATAGCAACGAGGATGATGCCCAGGATGCCGCCGACGGCGAAGATTGCCCAGGACCAGATGCCGCCGCGATCCAGGCCCAGCATGCCGGCGATGTTCAGAAGGACGTAGCCACCCCCGAGGAAGCCGGCGATGCCGATGGCGATCGATTCAACGAAGATTGCCAGCAGCGCGAAGATCACGCCGAGCACCAACCCGGCGAGGATCATGGTGAGCTGGTTGCCGTTGAAGAAACGGGTGGCCAGCATGACGCCGATCACGAATCCGATGCCCGCCACCAGCAGCCAGAAGAGCTTGCGACCTGCTACCAGCAGTATTGCTCCGATCACGAGATTGAGAATGGCAAGGAAACTGAACATGGGAGCCTCCGTGGTGAGCCTTGCAGCGTGCGAGCATTCCAGCGTTTCAGGCCTTGCCGCGGATGAACTCGCGAATCTCTTCTCTCAGCTCCATCGGCAGCGAAGGCGAAATGCGCCGGAATGTCATGGCGGTCATCGGATCCTCGGAGTCCAGCAGCACCTGGCGGACGAAGTACGAAGTCTCGGTGGGCGAGGCGCTGTAGAAGGCGAGGATCAACTCTTCGATCTCAGTTTGCAGCTTGGCTGGCGCCGCCTCCACAACCGGCTCAATGACCTTCATCAGTGGCGGCAGGTTGTGGAACTCCGGATCGGAAGCGGCCGAGATCACCGCCTCGATACCATTTGCCCAGAGAGCCGGGCGCTGCGGCTGCAGCCACTCACTGACCAACCCAAGAAACACATCCGGCGCTTCCCTGCGCAGGCGGACAAGGCTTGTGTTGAGCAGTTCAGTGCGCAGGTCGGCATCGAACAATTGCTGCGTCCAGGCAGTCAAGCGGGCCAACAAGCGCTCCTCGCGCGGCGGAATCGAGCCCAGCAGGAAGGCGGCCAGCATGCGTGTCTCAAGCCATTCCTCATCCCAGAGACGATCCGCAAGCTCCAGGGCCGCGTCCGAGTTCTCCGCCTGCGAAGCCATAGCTGCGAGCTCTTGTTCGATCTGTTTAACGACCACGACAGGGGTTCGATACGTGCGCAGGTTTGCCCCGGGCGCGGCAGGACGCGGCTTCCGCACGGTGTAGTTGACATAGAAGTCCAACATTTCGTGCAGGTGCCTGAGGAACTCGTCGGGCACGAAGAAGAACTCGGCCAGGCGAGTCGCCTGCTTGCGCATCCGGGAGAGATCGATGGCGGGCATAGAGTCAGTATTCTGCGGTCAATGTAACGGATCAGCAGGCGGGCATCAGCCTGCCGCCAGTTGTGATCCGGAGCGCCGCCGGAGGTAGCGCACCGGCCAGGCGACCGGGCCGATCACGAAGACCAGCTCGGGCGCCGTCAGCGAGAACTTCGGCACGGTGAAGATACTGGCGACGGCTGCAACTCCTGCCATCCTGGCTGGATAACCCAGCAGCATGACAACGGCACAGACATTCTCCAGGTAGTCTACCAGAAGCTCAGCTAGTGGGATGAGGGCCAGCCAGCGCGTCCAGGGATGGTCCGCGAAACCGCGCCGGAAGCTATACAGAATGAGTAGGCTGAACAGCAGGGCCGTCGTCAGCGGGTAAACCAGGTCGAGCGTGAGCTCGACCAGCAGGTACTGCTGACGCCCCTGCGCGCCGTACGAGGACAGGTAACGATACGCTTCGTCCGGCGTATATAAGGGAAGCGTATCGAGCGTGGGGAAACCTGGATAGAAGACGGGGATGATGACCAGGTCGAAGAGCAGGAATATGATCAGAAGCGCGAGGATGTTCCTGCCAGTGGCCCATTTCGCCAGCATGCCCACACGCACCTCCTGAAACGATCATGAGGGAGCGCTCATGCACATGAGCGCTCCCTCCGCGGCAAGCTTAGTATGCCCGGGCGAAATATACCTTCTTGTCTGCAGGATTACCGCAAACGATACACCTGCCGCCGCCGCCGGGCGGCTCCAGGGGAATGTTGCGAGTCGTTGCCCGGGTGTCTTCCTTGACCTTGGCCTCGCACTCTTTCGAGCCGCACCACCACGCATATGCCCAGCCGTCCTCTACGATTTTCTTGAGTTCGTCGTAGTCTCTGGGTTCGTGGATGTTGGCGTCGCGGAACGCAGTGGCCTTGCGCAGCAGGGAGGCCTGGATCTCGGTCAGCATGGCAGAGACGGCTGCGGGCAGGCCTGCCTGGGGGACGAAGGTCTTGCCCTCCCTGCCAGGCATATCGCGGCGCGCCAGGGCCACCGACTGCTTCTCCAGATCGCGGGGGCCGATCTCGATCCGGAGCGGGACGCCGCGCATCTCCCAGTCGTTGTACTTGAAGCCAGGGGTCACTTCCTCGCGGTCGTCGAGCTTGATGCGGATGCCTGCGTCCTTGAGCTCCTTGAAGAGCCGGACCGCGATCTCCATGACCGCCAGCTTCTCCGCATCGTTCTTGAAGATCGGGATCAGAACGACCTGCGTGGGGGCGACACGAGGAGGGATCACCAATCCCTGGTCGTCCCCGTGGACCATGACGAGCGCCCCGATCATGCGGCTCGAGAGACCCCAGGAGGTAGTCTCGCAGAATTGCAGCGTGTTGGTGCGATCCAGGTACTGGATGTTGAAGGGCTTGGCGAAGTTCTGGCCGAAATAGTGCGACGTGGCACACTGAAGCGCTCGCTTGTCCTGCATCATACCCTCGATGGAGGTCGACATGACCGCGCCGGCGAACTTCTCGGTCTCGCTCTTGCGGCCCTTGATGACAGGTATGCCGACCTCGTTGATGGCAAAGTCGGCATAGATATCGAGGATGCGATACATCTCCTCGAGCGCTTCCTCGCTGCTGGAATGGGCGGTATGACCCTCCTGCCAGTAGAACTCAGCGGTGCGCAGGAAGAGCCTGGTGCGCAGCTCCCAGCGTAGGACGCTGCCCCACTGGTTGATCAGCATGGGCAGGTCGCGCCAGGACTTGATCCACCTGGAGTACATGTATCCGATGATCGTCTCCGAAGTGGGACGGACTACCAGGGGCTCCTCGAGTTTCTCGCCGCCGCCGTGCGTGACAACTGCCAGCTCCGGCGCAAAGCCCTCGACGTGCTCCTTCTCTTTCTCGAAGAACGACATGGGGATCAGGGTGGGAAAGGCCGCGTTCACGTGACCGGTCTCCTTGAAGCGCCGGTCGAGGGCGGCCGTCATGTTTTCCCAGATACCCCAGCCATAGGGCCGCACGACCATGCAGCCGCGCACGGGCGCATAGTCCGCCAGCTCGGCTTTCTGGACCAGTTGGTTGTACCATTCGGAGAAGTTCTCACTGCGGGCGGGAAGCTTGTCTTCAGCCATTCTTGCTCCAATCTCATGCGATGAGCGCTATCTGTCGGTCTGCCGATAACGTCCGGACGCCGGATGCTCCAGGCACCTGAACGAATGCGCCGCGCGGAATTGCGCGAGGGGGCTCTTCCTTGACGTTCCCGGCGGTCAGCTTGGAAGCAGAGCGACCGCCGCGGCCGGGTCCGGGGCGAAACGCAGCAGGCCCCTCTGGTTGGGTGGAGAGTAGGTTCCGAGCTGATGGAAGAAGCTATCGAACACCAGCCGCCAGCCGTCGCCGATCAGGATGAGCGGGCGGCGCTCCAGCGCGCCAATGATCATCAGGTTCCACATCAGGGATATTTCGGTCAGGGTTCCAGGGCCGCCAGGGAGCGCCAGTGCCACATCTGCGCTGCTAATCAGGGCCTCAAGCCGCTCCATCAGGCTCTCCCGACGCCACTCTTCCTTGACCCACTGGTTCGCGCCGAGCGCGCGCCATTTCTCGATCTCCGCGCACGTCACGCCGATCACGTGCCCACCTGCCTCTGCCGCGCCGCGCGAGACCGCTTCCATCGTGCCGATGTAGCCGCCAGTGAGGACGACGTGTCCTTTTTCTGCGAGCAGGCGCCCAAGCTCCGCAGCCTGCTCATAGGCAGGCGAGCCGGGCTGAGGCTGAGAACCACCGAAAACCGAGATCTTCATGCTGCACCTGATGTGACTGCAATGCTCCCATCTGTCTTGGCTCCAGATCGCAATCGAACAGCGCCGTGCAATAAAAAGCGGCTCGCCAGGTCTGGGAGCCGCTCGCAAGACGCACCGAACCGAACCTATCCAGACAAGGCAGGCTTAGCGGGGCGCGGGGACGGGTCCGGTCTCAACAACATGGCGCACATTATACACGATTTCATGCGTTACAATCCGAACATGCAAGGGAACCTGGCTCAACGCCTGCAAACGGTCCTGCCCCGCGAAGAATGGGCGCTGCTGCAGCGCGTTGCGCAGGCGGCTGGCAAATTGCGGCTGCCGCTGTACGCGGTGGGAGGGCTGCCACGCGACGCTATTCTGGGTAATCCCGGCAAGGACTTCGACCTCGTGGTGGAAGGGCCAGCCGAGGGGCTCGCCCACTCGCTGGCGCGGCAGTATGGTGGCCGGGTGGTTGTTCACCGCGCTTTTGGCACGGCGAAGTGGGAGGTGCCTGGGCCCAAGCCCAGGAGGACGGCGGCGCTGGGCCCCGGCGGCGCAATCGAGGCTCTGGACTTTATCACGGCACGCTCGGAGAGCTACAGGCATCCCGGTGCGCTTCCGACGGTCGCACCCGGGACGATCGCCGATGATCTGCGCCGGCGCGATTTCACAATCAATGCAATCGCTATCCGCCTGGATGGGACGCACCTGGGCGAGGTACGCGACGATCTCGGGGGCCGGAAGGACGTTGAGGATGGCGTGGTGCGCGTGCTCCACGCCCAATCCTTCATCGACGACCCGACGCGCACCTACCGAGCCGTGCGCTACGAGCAGCGTTACGGATTCCGGATCGCGAAAGAGACACTGGAACTGCTACCGGGCGGGCGCGCAGGCGTGAAAGGCTTGTCAGCGCAGCGCATCCGCCACGAGCTGGATCTCATCCTGGATGAGGCGCGCGCGCAGGCCATGCTGGAACGGCTGGCTGAGTTGGACCTGCTTGCGCCCATTCATCCATCCCTGTCCTACGACGATGAAGCCGCGCGGCGGCTCGTTGCAGCGGACCAGGCGCCGCCCATGCCGGTTCCCGCCATGCCGCGTCGCGGGCTGCGCTGGCTGCTATGGCTGATGGGCCTGCCGGTCGTGGAAATCACGTCGATCAACGGCCGACTGCATTTCACCGCGGGGCTATTGCGGGCTCTGGTTGCGGCCTCACAGCTGTTGATGGAGATCGATTCGATGGCTGAGCTGCAACCCAGCGGCTGGGATAAGCGACTGGGAGGCGTTCCGCCCGCGGCAACTTATGCGGTCTACCTGGCTCTGAGCAGCGGGACAGCGCGAAGCGCGTTGGGACGTTACCTCGGCGAGTGGCGGCATCTCCGTCTGACAACGACGGGACGCGACCTGGAGCGGCTGGGGATCAAGCCGGGGGCCGAGTACAAGCGCATCCTGCAGGAGCTGCGCCGCGCGTGGCTGGACGGGGACATCAGGAGTCCGGAGGATGAGCAGGCGTACCTGCACCGGATGCTGAACCGGTAGATCCGGTGGCCGGCGTCAGACGCGCATTATTGCGTTTCTCGCGCACCTGTTCTATAATCGTACCGATGACAGAGCCAATGGCGGGCAAGCAGGTCGAGGCGGAGCGCGCGCTCCAACCATACCGCCTCAAAGAGCCTTTCCTCACCACGCCCGAGATCGTACTATACCGGGCACTCAAGGAGATGACGAGGGAGCACTATGTCATCTTTGCCAAGGTGGCGCTCAACGATATCTTCTACATCGTTCGCCCCAACGAGAACGTCCACTACTTCAACAAGCTGTTCCGCAAACACGTCGACTTCCTGCTGTGCGAGCCCAAGTCACTGAAGCCGGGGATCGGTGTGGACCTGGTAAGGCCCGTACCGGCAGGCGGCACGCGCAGCGCGGACCAGTTCGTTGAAGACCTGTTCCTGACCGCGGGGCTGCCGCTGGTGCAGGTGCCAGCTGACAATCGGTATGAGATTAGCACGCTGGTGGCGTTGTTCCAGCAGGCGGTCGCCAAGGCGAAGCAGATCGAACGCAAGCTGGCAGACGTGGGACGCGACTCCATCCCGATGTGCCCGGTCTGCGGCAAGATGATGGTCCTGCGCACGCATCGGTCGGGACCCGAGGCGGGGCAGCTGTATTACGGCTGCATCGACAATCCCAGTTGTCCTGGGACGCTACGTCTGAGAGAGTAACCGCCTGGCAGATGCCAGGCGGTTACTCTTCTGTCAGCATCCTGCGAGGACGACTACTCGTAGTGGCGGCGCAGCTCCGAGGCGTAATGCACGCCCACAGTGCTCCGGCTATGCTCAAGCCAGTCTGCCAGGCGCGTCTTTCCGAGAGGCGGCTGCGAGGACACCAGAAGGCCTGCCATCAGCCCGTCCACTTCCTCCTTGGTGAGGACGACGTCGCCAACGAATAGGCTGATGAACCTCGCAGCCAGCAGCGCAAGGCTGGGCGGCACCGAAATCAAGGGGCGCGGCGAGCCGATCTTCCTGCCGATCAGTTCGACCATCTCCCTGAAACTCAAGACGTCCGGCCCGACCGCGTCGGTCACATAGCTGTCGCGGGAGTAAACGCCCTCGACGGCGAGATCGGCAACATCTCCAACGTAGACCGGCTGCAGGCAGTAGCTACCATCGCCGGGGAGAGCGAAGAGCGGGAAGCGCCTCAAGAGGTAAGCGATATTGTTGATTAGGATGTCCTCCGGGCCGACCAGCACCGTCGGACGCAGGATGGCATACGACATTCCCGACTCGATGACCGTTTTCTCGTTCGCGGCCTTGCCCCAGAAGTAGGGAAGAGGCGATTCTGCCGATGGATTGGTGATGCTGATGTGAACGACCCGGCGCACACCAGCCCGGCGAGCGGCCTGAATGAGCGTGCGAGTGTTCTCCACGGCGTGGGGCTGGGTATTGGCGCCACGGTCGAAGCGCACCCAGTAGGTGTTGACCAGCACGTCGGTGCCTTTGAGAGCCTGGGTCAAGCCACGCTCATCGCGGAAGTCGAGGGGTAAGGCCGGTACGCGCCCGCCGAACGGATCTGGGCGATCGGGGTGACCCGTGAGCGTCACAAGGTCCTCGCCGCGTTCCAGCAATCGACGCGCAATGTACTTCCCGGTATAGGAGTAGGCACCCGTAATGGCGATTCTCATCAGGCGTTCTCCTTGCGCGCACGCGGAGCGATGGCAGCGAAGAAAGTGATGACCAGGCCGAGCCCCGCCACGACGACAAGCAGGCTCATGATGTTGCGGCTCAACTCCTGGGCGAGGGCGAAGTACCATGGACCCATGTCACCGATGTCCGGCCGGTAGCTCAGCGCCGTTACCACGGGCATGCCGACCAGCAGGACCTTGGAGAGTGTCAGCCAGAAGCGGCCGCGGTCCTCGGTGCCGCAAAGGTCGACGAGGATACGAAACAGAGAGGCGCCCAGGTACGTGATGACGAGGAAAGTGATGAGCAGGGTAAGCACGAGATTCAGGGCGAAGGCAGCAATGTCGTTCATGGTTCACTCCTTATTTCAGCACGGATAGGACTCTACGGACATTGGTAATACCCAACTTGTCAAGCTTCACGACAGCCTGCGTGAGACTGTCGATGGCATCGAAGAAATCCTGCAGGGTCTGCAGGCGCTGCACGAGGAACGCACGCTCCGCCTCATCCACCGAGCCGCGCGCTCCTTTGAGCTGCCCGAGCGTGCGGCGGATGCTCTGGATGGAGCCGGCGAACTCAGCATTCTGGCGCTCGCTCAGGATGGAGCGCACCGCTGCGTAAAAATCCGTCTCGGCAACGTAGTAATCCTTTCGATCTCCAAGGCGGGACGAGCGATGTACAAGCCCCATACGTGCCAGCGCGCGCACATTGGTGCTGATCGCGCCTTTGGTCAGAGCGGTGCGTTCTACGAGCTCATCTAGCGAGAGGGGCTCGGGGGCGAGGTAGAGCACGCCAAACACCGCTCCGACGCCCTTCGGGAAGCCCCAGAAACGACTGATCTGGCTGACGGCTTCAACGAAATCCTGCTTGAGCTGCTGGCTGAGGTCGGACATGAGCGCATCCTTCTGAATGTTTAGTATCTACTAAACATAGTATACAAAACACGAGGCTAGTTGTCAAGAGGCAGTCGGCGCCAGAGTTGCACTCGCCGGCTCGCCGCACCTGGTTGCGGCAAAATCAGCGCCTCCAGGCGAGCGCGGGGCTGAGGCAAGGCGCCTTGCGCATAGGTACCTAATGGCAAGAAAGAAGGAATATCGAATGTGAGGCGGTAAGAGGGAAACAAAACAAGCGCCTAGCCGGGGCCAGGCGCTGCTATCGTCGAATCAGGGGTTGTTGTAGAACAGGCGAAAGAGGGCAGCGCCTCTCAGGCCGCTGGCCTGCAACCGATACTTGTCAATTGGCACAGTGACGAAGACCTCTGCCGGATCCGGCTGTTTAAAGTCAAAGTCGACACGCCCGGCATGCGGCCCCTGAAGCTGATCAGGTGGAATCTCGAGGATGACCGTCATGACCTTGGCGATCCAGTTGCCCAGGGCATCCTCATCTTTGGCGTTGGAAACCTTCACGCCCACGCGGAAGTCGGTCTCCAACGCGCTGAACGTGCTGTGCCCGTCGCCGTAGACGCAGTCCTCGCCGTACGCGTACGCCAGGCCGCTCACATCCATGCTGATATTCTGCAATGAAGCATTGAGCTTGCGCGACAACTCCGGCATGTCTTGCGAAGCCCAAACGTACGCGCAGCCCTCATAAGTCGGCGTGATTGGCAGCGGGGTCGGGACGTATTCGGTTGGAGTAACAGGCAAGGGGCGGGGAGTAGAGGTTGGCGGCTGGGATGCCTTAGGCATAGAGGGCACACATGCCATCGTCGTGAACCACAGGGTGAGCAGCACCGCGGCCAGAGGCTGTTTCATGTTTCGCTTCCCTGGCCTCATTGTACTTGAAAAGAGCGCAGGCCGATGCAACATCG
>Ga0316628_100000954_pt1 | contig 19466 bp, 10 predicted proteins | sample OWC_Aug_M2_C1_D5_FD_207648 | JGI IMG/M metagenome (GOLD analysis project Ga0316628, IMG submission 207648) | Wetland soil microbial communities from Old Woman Creek delta, Ohio, United States - OWC_Aug_M2_C1_D5_C | ecosystem: Environmental > Terrestrial > Soil > Wetlands | place: USA: Ohio... | reverse complement strand
TTGGTCTGTGATTTTGTGGCTTATCGGGTTATTTAACTTATCGGCAACACGATCAAGATTCAAAAAGGGTCCGATTGGATCGGCAGCAAAGTAGTTAAAGACTTCGTCTATTATTGTAAATGAATTGATGATCATTTAAGTTATTAGTTCAGGAGAAATGATTTATGTAGCGTCTTCGATTGTGCCAATTCTACGCTTTATTGTAGCTATAGTGCAAGAGGTTTCGACGTTTAAGCATCACTTAACATTAAATGTGGGGCCGGTTATACCTTTCTGACGATTGTGCAGTCATAATATCAGGTCACAATCCTCGGTTTTGTGCAATTCTGCTGTCTCAACCTTCGACCAATAACATCTTGACTGAAAGGACTGAACGAAGTATCTTTCTAGTCGTCGACCGCTTGTTTCTTTGATCGTTCTTTAAGGCTGCAGTACGTTTCATGGTGAATTCCAAGGAGGAAGAAGATGGATAAACTCCAAAGAACGCAGCTCCTCAACGCAGGCGTCTTTTATCTCAATTCTGGGGATTCACAGTCAGCACTCAAATGTTTTAACACAATATTAGCGGAGGAACCTAATGACGCTGAGGCTTTGAATAACAAAGGGGCTCTCTTACTTGACCAAGGACATTTAGCAAATGCACTTAGCATCATTGAGGCAGCCTTACAGCAGAATCCAGATAACGCAGAGAGCTGGAATAATAGAGCGTTGTGTCTCTTTCACATGCAGGAAGCAGGAGTTGGCTCAGGTTTACAGGAAGCAATCGAGAATCTCAATAGATCCATAGAACTGAAGAGTTCCTACAAGGCCGCATGGGAAAACAAATGCATCATACTCATACGTGTACAGCAATATGAGCAGACGCTCGAATGTGCCAACGAAGCTTTAAATACTGGAATTGTGACCAGCACGATTTTCTCATTGAAAGGAGAGGCACTTTATCTCTTGGGTAGATTTGATGTCGCATTATTGAATTTCAACTCAGCACTTTTTCTAGATAGTCGAAATACTCGTGCTGCCCGCCTGCAGAAGTACTGCCTTGATGCTATTAACCAGTTACCCAGCCAATGGCGAAACAACATGTTAGTGTACGAAAACCTTATCGATGAGCGTCATTTGCCAAACCTCAACCGAGAGTTCGAAAGGAAACAAGAAGAAGATGATGACTGGTGGGACGAAACCCATATTGACACCGGGAAGCTTATTGCCCGAGGATTTGACACGTCGACGCTCAAGCTAAATGTGCCTGCGGAAGCGATTCAACGGATCGAGAGGGTACACAGTGCATCAGAAGTTAGAGAGATGGCTGATCGAACGACAAAGCTTGCACTCTTGTGTGGTTCAGGAATCTCTGCGGATGCACCCTCGAATTTACCAACAGGCAGACAGTACCTCGAGGAACTGATAAATGTCCTAGTACCACAGTCCAAAGCGCGAAAGCAATTACTTGCAGATGTTCTTGAAACTCCCGAACACAAAGTTCCCCCGATTAGTTTCGAAGGCTTTCTCCAAATTATCCAAGAATTAGTTGATCAGAACATACACTTTCTTGATATATTCAGTTTCTGCGATGTCCCCAATAGAAATCATCTATTTCTTGCTCAGATGATTAAAGATGGGCACATTGTATTGACAACGAATTTCGACAACCTTATAGAAAAAGCATTTGACATACTCTTTCCCAACGATCAACTATGTGTATTAGTTACAGATGAGGATTATAGTCAGTTTTTAGTCAACCCAGAAAGACCTAGATACGTATTGTGCAAACTACACGGCTCTTTGACAGACCGTTCAGGAAGAGACACTCGCGATACTATCCGAGCTACCGCTTTTCAGGTAGGGAAAGAAGGATTCGCGTTTATGTCTGAGCCCAATAAGAAGAAAATGATCGAAGATGTCATGGAGTGGCATCCATTGGTAGTCATGGGATATTCAGGATATGATGAAGTTGACATTGTCGCGCTTCTAAAAGGAAATGTCCGCAGTGACAAGAAGATTATTTGGGTTAGCCATAAGCAACCGGGGTCTCTTCTGAGCACAGGTGTAAGCCGATGCGAAATCATAATGGCTCAAATCAAGGGGATACCATATGCTGGCCCCGAAATCAACGAGCCGAGGTTTTACATCTGTCGAATAGAGACGGCTAAAATAATTGGTGAGCTATCAACGTATAAACTTGGTCTTAGCAGAAACTGGTATGAAGAAACAACCTCATGCAAGTGCCAACATGAGTTCAGACTTAACTTAGCGCATTTCCTCAAAGAATGGCGCGACCTTACCCTATACGAATCATGGATGATTCCGTCCTTGCTCAGTATGATAGCTGGCCTTACAGGTGAACAAGAAGAGCGAATATTTTATGGCGAAGAGAGCCTTCGACTTCTCCCCTTTTATGAGAAAGAAACCGCCCTTGAAGCTTCGATTCAGAATAACCTTGGTGTTGCTTATCAAGGAGCAGGGAATCGCGATAAAGGTTTTCAAAATATAAAACGCGCCCTCGCTATTTACGAAAGTATAGACGATTTCTACAGTGCTGCAACTGTTGCTACAAATATGGCAGTATTTAATGCCAACGAACATGATTATGAACAAGCGATGGAATATGCCAAGAAGGCCGAGTCACTCTTTTCAGGTGCTGCTGTTGAGGATCCCGTTACAATGGGACAATTACTCAATTTACTCGGAGGACTTGCGTTTATACGCGGAAACTTCCTTGAGTCTCTTGACTATCTTAAGCAAGCTGAATCTTACAGAAGAAAGGTGGGGGATTTGAAAGGTTTGATTGTAACTATTAATCATATGATCGCGACTTTGGATCGCTTGGATAGACGAAGTGAGGCTATTGCTTATCAATCCGAAAAATATAGCCTAGAGAAAGCCCTAGTATCCAAGGACATCGTCATTCAGTTCACGCGATCACAATCAGAAGATTCTGCATAACACTTTTCGGACGTGATAATACATGTTGTGCCAATCCAGACCGCAGACCCTGCATTTTAATCCTTGTCGCGGCGGCTCAATATCAGTAGACTTTGCAAATGCTGAGGATACGCTCAATATTTAGTAGGTTGTTGGGTGACTTAAACTTTTTGTTATCGTGGGTATGGCAAATGAGGTAAGGATATCCTGATACTTGCTTGCTAAACAAATGAATCTAACCCCCTAAAAATCTCCCTCAATAGCGAATGGACTAGCTGAACCGTAGGTCAATCAAGCTCATGATCGCGGCGGTAGACTAACTCTTCGAGCATCCAATCGAGACCGAGAAATTCGTGGAACAATCTAGCGTTCTGTTGACCCTAATCTTGTTACTCCGTTCAGGATTCGGCCCAATCACATTGTCGAAATACGAATCAGGCGGTCGTGGTAGATTTAGAACCCTGACTCCTTGCCTCTTAATTAAGGTGTTGCTTAGAAGTTGTTGGTGGTGGAGCAGAGAATCGAACAAACCGAGGTGTCCAGGTACAAGTTAAACGGTCGCCATAGATTCGAGAGAGCGACTCCCTGATTCCTAAACCGTTTGTCGGGCGTTCGAGTCGCCCCAGGGGTACCAGAAGCTAATTTTGCCACCAAAACGGGGGTTCACCACAAATCTGACACCCTGTTGCGGACACCCTGTTCGGTCACTTCCTGGTCAATTGCAGGTCAATTTCAGTTCATACACCTCCAAAATCGGCTATTGGAGACTGGCGATCTTCTGATCAGGGTGTCATTCTTACTCTTTAACCAAATACTAGTAGAACGACCCCTAACCTCCCGTCATTGATTGTTCTTTCTCAGAGTATGAATTTTTTAGTAAGTTCAATAGTGGCAACCGCGTCACCCGTAGACTGAGCTTTCTCGAGTTCCTTTTTGGCTGCATAAATTAGCAGGGCTTTTTTCATTACGTTCACAAATAATTCTCTGGATAGTGCCATCGACTTCACAGGATCGGTGCGGTATGTGAACTGATCCTCCCCAAACCAGCCGTCGTAACCGGTATCAATCGCAGCATAACAGAAATCGGCTAACCGCCATATGTCTCCCGTTCCAGCAATTCTATCTTCGTCATTGGAATGAAGTTTGGCATTGTTCATGTGGAGATTGACCACAGGCACACCAAACTTCCCGGCGACGTAAAGCATGGATGCCGGTTCTACTGCATACATCTGTTCATGGCCATAATCAATGGTAACACCCATATTCTTCCCACCACATTCTTCATTGACCATCCTTGCCAGCAGGATTGCCATATGAGTTGTGGGAATGACCATATTGCCTTCGCGTGGTTCGTGGAGCTTCGCTTCTATCCCAAACTGGAGTCCTCTAGATTTCGCCTTTTTATTTATCGCTGTACAGCCTTCAATGAACCGGCCCAGCAATTTACCATAGTTCACTTCAAAATTATAGTCCCATCCATCAGAACCAGGCCATAAAGAAACGCTTTTGCAACCTACTTCTTCTGCAATATCTACGCTCTGTAGAGCGATGGCAAGTGCATTTTCACGAATTGATTTATCGGCATTGGTTATGCCCCCAAGTCTCCATTTCGAATCTGAAAAAAGGTTGATGTTCATATTTGTGGGCTCTATTCTATGTTTAATCAACGCTTTTTTCACTTCAGCAACCTTGCGTTTATCTTTCCTGTATTTCTCATTGAGAAAAAGGGCCTCGTGAAATTCCACACCTTTAATTCCTGCTTTTGCCACCCGTTCAATCTGAGCAATAATACTGCCATCGAGACCGGGATCGTATCCACCGGGTGCAAAACGGTCGGCAAAACCGCCGGCCGCCCAATGGCCGCAGGCGACCCTTATTCCGAACTCTTCACAAAACTCGTCCAGTATTTTTCCCTCTAAATAGCCACTGTACTTACTCTTTAACCTCTTCAGCCCCTCTTTTGTTACTTTCATGGATTCCACCCTCTTCCATTATTAGTTTTATTTCTTAGCAGTAGTATAGCAGATATGTCCGAATGCTCCATCTCAAAAGAATAGAACTCGTGATGCCAAATCCGGGCAAGAGAACAGCGCAGATGTAACAGCAAATGCCTATTTCGTCGCTGTTTAGCCTGATTATCAGTTGATAAATTCATGGCTCCCGCTGAAAAGTGCGGAACGGTTGACAGTGACACTATACTGCCATAGACTACTGAGACACTGATAGTAGAGCATGAGGATAAAGCATGAAAGCACTTGTACTGGAAAAAGCAAAGCACCTCACACTTCGTGATATTCACATAGAGGAGCATCTCGGGACCGGTGATGTCCGTATCAAAATACATACCGTAGGAATCTGCGGGAGTGACGTGCATTATTATCAGCACGGTGCGATAGGGCCTTTTGTAGTGAAGCAGCCTATGGTTTTAGGCCATGAGGCGTCAGGTATAGTTATGGAGGTCGGTAAGGAGGTTAAACACCTGAAGGTAGGGGATAGAGTCTGCATGGAGCCAGGTGTTCCCGACCCAAATAGCAAAGCAAGCAGGTTGGGAATGTACAACCTCGATCCGGCCGTTCGCTTTTGGGCGACACCACCGGTGCACGGTTGCTTGAGGGAGACCGTAGTCCATCCAGCGCTGTTTGTGTTCAAACTGCCCGAGAGGGTTGGTTTTGATGAGGGAGCGTTAGTCGAGCCTTTTGCAGTTGGGCTGCACGCAGTTCAAAAAGCGCAGGTAAAACCAGGTGACATAGCTCTAGTTATTGGTGCCGGAACCATCGGGCTCGTTACTGCTAAAGCAGCAATGGCGGGAGGGTGCAGCAAAATAATCATTGCTGATATTATTCAGGAGAAGCTAGACTTGGCCTCGCGCATGGGTATGATACCCGTCAATGTGAAACGAGAAGGCTTGAATGAAAGGGTGAGCGGCATTACAAATGGATGGGGCGCGGACATCGTTTTTGAAGCCAGTGGAAGCGAAACTGCAGTATCAAAAGTGTTTGAGCCTTTATGCCCTGGTGGGCGGGTCGTATTTATCGGCATGCCAATACGTCCAGTGGCAATTGATATTGTCTCAGCCCAGGTCAAGGAAGCTCATATCGAGACAATATTCAGATACGCTCACGTCTACCCCAGGGCGCTCTCCCTCATGGAATCCGGGAAGGTCAATTTGAAGCCATTGATAACTGACAGATATAGATTCAAAGAAAGCATAGCTGCCTTTGAATATGCTGCAAATCCGAAACCATCGAGCGTCAAAATCGTCATTGAGTTCTGATGGCTCTGGCATTTATTGGGGAAGACAATCCCTTAATGAAATCTCGATCTTTATTGCTAAGCAAGGAGTGTTTATGTTTAGATTTGGGGTAGATTCACTTATATGGACAGAGGACTTTGGGGTAAAGGACTTGCCGCTAATCCAGAAAGCGAAAGCACTGGGATTCGAAGTGCTTGACATCAATGTAGCTTACCCGGAGAGGATCCCCACAGAGGCGGTCAAAGAAAAGGTGAGAGAAGTGGGAATTGAGGTGGTAACCACAATTGGTCTACCCTCGGACTCCAACCTGATTGCCCCAAATCCTGAAACAAGAAGAAACGGAGTTCAGACGCTGAAGAAGCTGGTTGATATCAACATTGAAATAGGCTCGAGCATACTGGGTGGTGTGAACTACGCTGCCTGGGGTTATCTCAGCGGCAGACCAAGGACGGAAGATGAGTGGGGCTGGTCAGTGGAGTCTATGCGTGAAGTCGCTCTATATGCCAAGAACAAGAGTGACATGATCATTGCAGTTGAGCCTGTTAATCGATTCGAAACCCACTTTCTAAACATTGCGGAAGACGCCGTGAAGTACTGCAATGATGTGGGCACCGGCAACCTCAAGGTGCATTTGGACTCTTTCCACATGATCCGTGAAGAGCAGAGTTTCATGGGAGCGGTAGAGGCGTGTGGAAAGAAGTACCTAGGCTATATTCATGCTTGTGAGAATAATCGTGGAATACCCGGTACTGGACTGGTGCCGTGGGAGGAATTCTTTGCGGCACTAAGGAAGATTAATTACAAGGGCCCAATTGTCATTGAGTCGTTTGACCCAGGTTTTGTGGAGTTGAACAGACTGTGCGCCATGTGGCGGAAGTTTGCTGAGACAGGAGAGGAGCTGGCACTCAAAGGACTGCAGAACTTGAAGAACATTGAGAAGAGACATTCCTGATCAGCTGAAAGCTTAGAGCACATTTATGGCCTGTATCATGTCAGAAGGAGGGGAGCGTGAGTTCATTCAATCTCTTTGATGTCACAGGGCGCAAGGCGCTGGTGACCGGCGCTGGACGTGGCATCGGACGAGTGCTGGCATTGGCTCTGGCTGAGGCTGGTTGTGATCTATCTATCCTGGTCAGAAACACAAAGGACGCTGAGCCCCTGGTCAAAGAGATCCGGCGGCTGGGGCGAAAGGGCATAGCGGTCCAGGCAGACGTTAGAAAAAAGGGGCAGGTTGATAGAGCTTTCGCCGATACTGCAAAAGAACTAGGTCGTCTGGACATCTGTGTGAACAACGCAGGAATCAGCATTCAGAAGCCAGCCGAGGAGATGCTTGAAGACGACTGGGATAACATTTTGGATACTAATTTGAAGGGTGTTTTTTTCTGTTGTCAAGCCGCAGCACAGATAATGATTCCCCAGCGGCAAGGGAGCATAATCAATATCGCTTCACTGTCAGGCACCGCTGTAAATGTACCCCAGAAGCAAGCAGTTTACAACACTTCTAAGGCAGGTGTTGTTATGTTAAGCAAGTCTCTGGCTGTGGAATGGGCAGAGTATGGTATCCGGGTGAATTCAATCAGCCCGGGCTACATCAAAACAGAGATGACGCTGTCAGCCATGTCACACCTCTTTCCAACATGGGAATCCCTGACTCCGATGAAGCGCCTGGGCGAACCTGAAGATCTGCGGGCTGCGGTGTTATATCTGGCTTCAGACGGCTCAAGCTATGTGACAGGGCATGACTTGGTAGTAGACGGAGGGTATACAGCAAGGTAGCAGTCCGCCAATGCTATTATGCATTGGAAAGAGAAGCTGAGCATCTCCGTGAAAATGGAGAGTTTCAATAGTGTCGCCAACTCGAGTAAGTGAAGGCACCGTCTATGCATTGGGTCTTGACTTCAGCACCCAGTCGGTCAAGGCGTTGGTTCTAGATGTCCGTGGGGCTGGGGTCGTCCTTACGGATTCTTTCGACTACGACACCGCCTTCCCAAACTATGGGACCAATGGAGGCGTGCTCCAGAACAGGCTTCCAGCGATAAGGCACACTTCACCTTTCATGCTTCTCGAGGCACTCGATCTCGTCTTTAGCAGATTGCAGAAGAGCGGTGTGGACCCGGGCCTCATTGGGGCAGTGAAGGTCGATGCCATGCAGCATTGCACAATGTATACCGATACGTCTTTCGGAGATCGAGTGCAGTCTCTGGATGAAGGCTATAACCTGCTGGCCCAGCTTGAAACCAGCATTACTCGAAAGACGTCACCCATCTGGGAAGACCGGTCTCCCGTGAAGGAAGCGAAGAACCTGGCGAACGAACTGGAGAAATATGGTTCCATACTGGCTCTTACTGGAAACCGAGCGGAGTTGCGTTTCCCCGCAGCTCAAATTCTGAAGTGGGCCAGGGAGTCCCCTTATGAGTATGACCGCACTGACCACATATTTCTATTGAGTGCTTTCTTGATTTCCATCATAGCCGGTAAGGTGGCGCCGGTCGACACCGGCGATGGCTGGGGCACTAACCTAAACACTCTGGATATCCGTCAGCCAGGCTGGAGTGATGCAGTGATTAAAGTGGCAGATGAATACCTGGGAAACCGAAATTCCATATTATCCCTGCGAGGCAGGTTGGGTGAAATGGTACAATATGATACGGTGCTGGGGCCGATTGCCCCCTATTTTGTCCGGAGATATGGGATTAGTCCCCACGCTGTAGTGCTGGCAGGGACCGGTGATAATCCGGCCACGTTGCTCGGGTGTGGCGGGCAGGCGGTGGTCTCTCTGGGTAGCAGCTATACCGTCAACGGCCAGATGAGAAAGATTGTCCCATCTGCAAGCGGAGAATATAATGTGTTCGGCTATACGCCAGGCAACGCTATGGCTCTGACGGTCTTCACCAACGGAGCCAAGGTGCATGAGTTCTTCCTGGACAAGTACTTTCCTAAAAGGACGCCAGGCAGTGAAGATGGTAGATGGGAAGTATTTGTATCCACAGCCGGTGAGGCTATCCTCCAAGAAGATGAACCGCTGATGCTGCCATATCTCAGAGATGAGTCACTGCCTCTGAAACCGGCCGGTATATACCGTAATGACTTCGATGATCAAGACGCGCGAGTGAATATCCGTTCCCTGCATGTCTCTCAGGTTCTCTCCTTGAAGCTTCACTCCGGCCATCTGAGCCATACAGACGCGCTTTGTGTGGTCGGTGGTGCCGGCAGAAACCGTTTTCTCAGACAACTGATCGCCGACGTCTTTAACTCGAAAACATACAACATCCAGCATGCCGGTTTCGCTGCAGCCCTGGGTTGTGCGGTAAGCGGGGCCAGAGCGCTTCTCAACATATCGTACGAGGAAGCGGCCAGCAGATTCGTGCAAATCGACAGAGCTTCCTCGGCCAGTCCTCTAGAGGCGAATCGTCACACTGCTCGTAGTCTGCTGCAAAGATACGAAGCACTGGAAAATAGTGCTGATACACAATGAAAGCCTGAAGCTAGACTCTGCCAGCGAAAGGAGGCTTGGAAAGATGTCAGGATTCAAGGGGACTGGTAAGTGGGGTTCACTCAAGGAAAATATGCCTCTCACCAAAGAACGTGTTGACGAAAAGGCCAGACACCTGCTGACTCAGATGAGTCCAAAAGAAAAGATTCAACAGATGTCAGGCAGTACACCGCTTTTGCGCGGCTTATGGGATGCGTGGTTAGCCTACAACATGCGCCCGTTGCCAGCAGGTGAAAATAGGCGACTCTCTATACCCGCTCTCTGTTTCAGTGACGGCCCGAGGGGGGTGATTATGAACCACTCAACATGTTTCCCCGTAACCATAGCCCGCGGTGCCTCGTGGGATACCGCGCTCGAAGAGCAGATTGGCGATGCTATGGGCGTCGAGGCGAGGTCCCAGGGGGCCAACATAATGGCCAGCGTGTGCATCAACTTGCTGAGACATCCGGCCTGGGGCAGGGCTCAGGAGACCTACGGGGAAGATCCCTGGCATCTGGGAGAAATGGGAGCAGCCCTGGTACGTGGTCTTCAGCGCCATATCATGGCCTGCGTCAAACACTTCGCCGCCAACAGCATCGAGAATTCGCGGTTCCGCGTTGATGTCCGCATAGACGAAAGGACATTGCGTGAAATATATTTGGCGCACTTCAAACGCTGCGTCGACGAAGGTGCAGCCTCCGTCATGAGTGCCTACAACAAGGTAAACGGGCATTATTGCGGTCACAATTCTCATCTGCTGCGTGACATACTGAAAAAAGAATGGGGGTTTGATGGCTTCGTGATGTCTGATTTCGTCCTTGGTATCCGCAACGGAAAGGCTGCGAATGCCGGCATGGACGTAGAGATGCCTTTCACGATCCATTTTGGGAAAAGGCTGATGAGGCTAGTACAGAAAGGTAATGTGTCAGAGGAAGTAATTGACGAAGCCGTGTTGCGTATATTAAGGCAGAAGATAAGGTTCGCCCAGATAGGTAAGCCGGAACGCTACCGGCCAGAGGCTGTTCTAAGCCCGGAACACAAAGCTCTGGCCCGTGAGGCTGCTCAGAAATCCATAGTGTTGCTTAAGAATGAACCTGTCGGGGATGGCTCTCATCGCGTGTTGCCGATTGATACTGCAAGGATTAGAAGAATCGCATTCATTGGAAAGCTCGCTGCCAAACCTAACATCGGTGATAAAGGCAGCAGCATGGCAAGGCCACCCTATGTAATCACACCGCTTGAGGGAATTCGCGCAGCGGTGCCACGGGACTGTGAGGTTATTTTCAGTGATGGAAGAGCAATAAAGAAAGCCGTCGATGTTGCACGCAAAGCAGATATATCATTGGTTATTGTTGGATACACTCACAGAGATGAAGGCGAATATATGTTTACCAGAGGTGGCGATCGCGATATCCTCACCCTCAAACCACATGATGAGACTCTGATCTTAAAGACTGTTGCTGCAAATCCGAATACAGTAGTAGTTATCATGGGAGGCAGCGCCATAATCACCGAGGCGTGGCGTGAAAAAGTTCCTGCGCTATTAATGGCGTGGTATCCAGGCATGGAAGGAGGACATGCTTTAGCGGATATCCTTCTGGGGAAGGTGAATCCGTGTGCAAAGCTGCCATGCGTCTTCCCGAGATCCGAGAGCCAACTCCCATTCTTTGATAAACGGGCAAAATCCATAGAGTACGGATATTTTCATGGCTACCGGCTCATGGACAGGCAGGGGCAAGAGCCCGCCTTCCCCTTTGGTTTTGGCCTCAGCTACACCACCTTTGCATACAAGAACCTTCAGATTGACCGAAGTGAAATCAGCCCGGATGAGTCCTTGAAGGTCAGCGTGGATGTTACCAACACGGGTAATGTCGCCGGCGAAGAGATAGTACAGCTCTACGCCGGATACAGTGGTTCCAGTGTGGACAGACCGGTCAAAGAACTGAAGGGCTTTTCGAAGGTTCATCTTGAACCAGGACAAACAAAACGCCTGGATTTCTTGCTAACGGCCAAGCAGCTGGCCTACTATGATGAGCAACAAGGCAAATGGATTGTGGAACCGCTCACTTACTCCGTTTATGCAGGTCCATCTTCCAGGACAGAGGAATTGCTGAGCTCCAAGTTCCGCATTCGCGCATGACATGCATTGAGCGCCACGGCTCTCAGTCGTTCGCCGCAATCATAACGCGAGGGTGCGTCGGGTGACTCCCTGGAAGGAGGAGGTCGATGGAAGAGAAGACCGGCCTGATGAAAATCAGCAAGTCCCGTGTGATAATCAACATGATCCGAGAATTCCTCCGGCATCCCTTTCTGAAGGCCAGCGGTGTGTTGGGAGAGGCCGAGCCTAATGTGTACTTCGGATACACGGATCACCCTCTGGACAAAGGTTCCACTGCGCTTCTCACAGCGTACGGCTACCTAGGCAAGCACGCTGGGAAGAAAGCTCGGTGCGTGCTTCAGGTTGCTCTCAGAGAACGTCAGGGCAGCTCCTTCGTCTTTTCGGCGCGGGGATACAATATCTACAAGATCGCCGATGTCATGGGCGACTTCAGCCAGACATACAAGATTACGCCGCACACGCCGTATGCTGAGATGACCCTGCGTCTGGACTTTCTTCGGGACAGCGTCTACCGGATCAGGTTGGCCGAAGGACCGGCTGTGCCCGAGAATAACACGCCGATGGTGATCAAGGACATCCGCGATCCTGACATCACGGTACAGATACTGGAAGAACTAGACCGTTATCTCCTCACCACTTCTGTACTGCGCCTAGCGGTGTACAAAGAGCGTTTCCGGATCGAGATCTGCGACACACGTGGCTCCCTGATCACCACCTCCGGCGGACAGACCCGCAACATGTTTCCCATCGCCATCGATGCCTTCCCTATGGGATTCATTAAGATGAAAAGGAAACATCTTTCATATGGTGTAGAGAACTTCGTACTTGCGCCCGGCGAGGCTGTCTTCGGCCTGGGAGAGCAGTATGGAAGTGTAAATAAGGTGGGCAGCACGGTCGGTTTCTGGAATGTCGAAGGCTCCGGCAACACCTCAGGCCGGAACTACAAGCACATCCCATTCTTCATGAGCACCCAGGGGTATGGCGTATTCATCAATGAGAGCCGGCCCATCACGTGCTGGGTGGGGAGCCGGGAGACTTGCACGCACCAGATTGCCATTGAAGGGAACCTGATCGACTACTATTTCATCTACGGCCCGGCCTTCACCACCATCCTCAACACCTACACGGACTTGACGGGCAAGGCCGCAGTCCCTCCCAAATGGTCGTTTGGCACCTGGATAAGCCGGATGACCTATTTCTCGCAGGCGGAAGTCATTGACGTAGCCAGGAAACTGCGCGAGATGCGATTCCCCAGTGACGTAATCCACATCGACACCGGTTGGTTTGAGCAAGACTGGCGCTGCGACTGGCGTTTCGACAGGCAACGCTTCCCAGACCCGGTACGCATGTTCCATGAGGCGCGACAGATGGGGTTTCGCATATGCCTGTGGCAGATGCCTTATGTCATCGAGGGCACAGACGTTTCTAGAGAGGCACATAAAAGGGGGCTCCTGGCGAGGAAGCAAGGCCCGTTCCTCTTCATCTTTGCCTTTCCCGCCTCACCTATCGATTTCTCTAAGCCTGAGGCTGTGGCCTGGTACCAGGGCAAGCTGAAGCCCCTTCTGCAGATGGGCGTTGCTGCTATCAAAGTCGACTTCGGCGAAGGAATCGAGCCGTCCATGCGCTTTCAGGAGTATGACGGGCGGCAGATGCACAATCTTTATGCACTCCTGTACAACAAGGCCGCCTTCGACGTTGTGAAGGAGACCACGGGGGAAGGGATAATATGGGCAAGGAGTGCCTATGCCGGCTCCCAGCGCTACCCGGTTCATTGGTCCGGCGATAACTCCGCGACATTTGAAAACCTGCTTTCATGCCTGCGTGGAGGGCTGAGCCTGGGGCTTTCTGGGTTCACATTCTGGAGCCAGGATACGGGCGGCTTCGCGGGCGTCCCGTCAGACGATCTCTACATCCGCTGGACACAGCTCACAGTATTCCAGTCCCATATGCGCTTCCATGGCACGCAGCCCAAGTTCCGCGAGCCTTGGCAGTTCGCCACTGAGACACAGCGTATCGTGCGGAACTACCTCGATTTGCGCTACCGGCTCATCCCCTACTTATATACTGAGGCACAGATCGCCGCTGCGGGCGGGTTGCCCATGCTGCGGCATTTAGTGATCGATTTTCAGGACGATCCGACCATCTTCAATATAGAAGACCAGTTTATGAGCGGGCGGGCTTTGCTGGTGGCACCGATTCTCACGAGAAATCAATCTCGGCGGATATATCTCCCAGCAGGGATTTGGTATGACTTCTGGACAGGCAAGCAGATCGAGGGTCGTCGCTGGATCAACAGGGAGGCAGACATAGAAACCATTCCAGTTTATGTGCGCGGGGGTACGATCCTGCCGCTGGCAGCCACCGCGCAATGTACAGACCAGCAAGACACTACTGGCTTCACCCTGAAGGTATACCCTGATTTCCAAGATCACGCTGTCGGCGAGCTCGTCGACGGCCAGCATCGCGTCTCCCTGGAGGCCTGCCGGAAGGATCAGGCTATCACTGTGATCGTGCCCCCCGGACTCACGGATCTGGTGGTGGAACTCCCCCCGGGATTTCCAGAATCGAAGGTGGTGATCAAGGACAATATAAAATGAGAACAACACCATGAAGTTCACAGACTACCTGTTGGAAAGTGAAAAAGATGAGCCTTAACATAGGCAAACTGCGCTGTGAATACCAGGAGAACCCTTTAGGTATTGATACTGTTAAGCCAAGGTTTAGCTGGATTCTACTTTCGGACCGCAGAAATACAATGCAGACTGCTTACCATATCCAGGTGGCAGCGAGCTCCGAGGCTCTGACGCAGTCATCAAAACTTGCTTGGGATTCTGGAGTAGTAGAAAGTGATTCGTCCATCTGGGTAGATTACGATGGGAATAGGCTGGACTCGTTTCAGCGTTACTGGTGGCGGGTTAAAGTCAGAGACAATCATGAGGAAGAGACAGACTGGAGCCAACCTGCTTGGTGGGAAATGGGTATATTAAGCCCTTCAGAGTGGACAGCAGAGTGGATATCTCCTGAACTAGAAGAGAAGGCTGAGGATAATCCGTGTCCTATGCTGAGAAAGGAATTCAACCTAAAAGGAAAGATCGAGTCTGCCAGGGCTTATGTGACATCTCTCGGCCTATATGAGATGGAAATCAACGGTAAGCGAGTGGGTGATGCTCGGTTCACTCCTGGATTTTCGAGTTTCCACAAACGTCTTCAGTATCAGGTATACGATATCAAAGATTATTTACTGGAAGGTAAAAATGCCGTAGGTGTGTTTTTAGCAGACGGTTGGTACAGGGGTCACCTCTGGACAAAGTCGAAACCCAATATCTTCGGTAAAGAACTGGCCCTTTTAGCACAAATCCGTATCACGTATAAGGACGGAACGATCGAGACGATTGGAACGGATAGCTCCTGGCAATGTACCACGGGGCCGATCCTGCGTTCTGATCTATATTATGGCGAAGTTTATGATGCTCGCCAGGAAATCCCCCGTTGGTCTAAGCCTGGCTGTGAGTATGATAGGTGGAAAAAGGTAAAGAAGCTGGATTACAGCAAGGCGCACCTAGTCTGCTCACCCTGCGGCCCGGCAAAGATTAAGGAGGAAATACAACCCCAGAGGATTCTTACAACACCTAAAGGAGAGCTAGTAATCGATCTGGGACAAAATATCGCGGGCATTATCAGGCTCCAGGTTGAAGGAGAAAGTGGGAGAGAGATTACGCTGAGTTACTGTGAGGAGTTGACTCCTCAAGGCAATTTCACTATCGAGCAGCTTGACCTTCTGGGTTATCAAAGAAGGTCGGGGCGTTTCTACCAGATTGATAGGTATATCTCAAAAGGTGGGGCCCAGGTGTTTGAACCGCGTTTCACTTTCCACGGGTTCAGGTACGTAAAAATAGAAGGCTATCCTGGAAAACTCGACCTAAGTAGCATAAAGGGACTGGTTATATACTCCGAGCTGTCGCGTACCGGAGACTTTTCCTGCTCCAATCATCTTATCAATCAGCTACAGCAAAATATCCACTGGTCTCAAAAAGGCAACTTTCTTGAGGTCCCTAGCGACTGCCCGCAGAGGGAAAAGATGGGCTGGACAGGGGATATTCAAATATATTCTAGTACAGCTTGTTTTCTCATGGACTGCTCTGGATTTTTAGTGAAGTGGCTACAAAACTTAAAAGTAGATCAAATGGACAATGGGCTGGTGCCGCATATCATACCCTGGCTGCCCGATTATCCAGTCTATGGCCCCCTCGGTGTCGGTGGTTCTTCCGGTTGGGGCGATGCCTGTACCATTGTCCCCTGGACTCTGTATCTCTATTACGGGGATAAGAGAATTCTCGGTGAAATGTATGGCATCATGAAGAAATGGCTGGGCTTTGTCGAGTCCCGGTCTAGGAATTATATCTGGAGCAAAGGAATGCACTGGGGGGACTGGCTGGAACCTGGCAGAAAAGTCTATTACTACTTTCTACCGTGGGCTCCCAAAGGCTACGTAGCGACTCCCTTTTTTGCCTATTCTTCTTACCTGCTTTCCAAAATTGCCCGAGTGCTCGGGAAGGAAAAGGAAGCAGACTATTACAAAGACCTTTCGGAAAAAGTAAGAGCAGCATACTTAAAAAAATACGTAAAGAAAGACGGGCGTACTAAACCTTCCAGACAAGGTGCCTATGTTCTTGCACTTGTTTATGATATGGTTCCGGAGGAAATGAGACCGAAACTAGCCGCACATCTGGCAAAGAGGGTCAAAGATAATGATTACCATCTTGACACAGGATTCCTCTCTACTCCGCATCTCTGCCAGGTTCTGTGCGATAACGGATATGAGGACATCGCTTTCAAGGTTCTAAATCAGGACACAATTCCTTCATGGCTCTATGAGGTCAGGAAAGGAGCCACGTCAGTCTGGGAAGCCTGGGACTGTATTAAGGCTGATGGAAAGCTTCGTAAGGGTATGTCTTTCAATCATTATGCTTTTGGCGCAGTTGGGGAATGGCTTTATCGTTATATAGCAGGAATCGGACTCGATGAGGAGAGTCCAGGCTATAAGCATATCATTCTATCACCACACCCCGGTGATGGCTTAACAGAGGCTCAGGCTGTGCATCAATCACCATATGGAGAAATCAGGTCGGCATGGAAGCTTTCCGAGGGCAAAATGACATATGGTATTACCGTTCCTGCAAACACTACAGCTACTGTCCATTTACCTCTATCTAAAATAGATGAAATCAGCGAAAACAATCAGCCTTTGAGAAATGCAGAGGGAGTCTTAAAGAGTAGCCAAGAGATTGGAAAAGTAACATTGCATATTGGCAGTGGATCTTATGAGTTCCGTTATAAATATATATAGACCATCCTGCTCTAAAATCACCTCAATTCGAAGCTAAAGCGGGAGATAGGATACGGACTCGAACACGTGACAACCCACTTGAGAGTCTATCAATTTTGATTTTCTTTCGTATTTTCTGTATAATTTTTCCGAATTAACTCCTCGGTGATGCAAAAACTGGGAGTCGGTAGAGCCTTGTAAGGTTAATTTTAGCTTCAATATTACAGATCGTGCGTCCGAATAGGAATAATATTACCACTAGCACCCTCACGGGACTCGAACATGTAATCTCTAATTCAAAACTGGGCTCTCTAAAGACAAGCTCCTAGACAGTGACAAGACCCCAATGATTTTTCCGCAATTTCCTTTACAATATTTTCACAATTGGTCAGGAGGTTGACACCCTAACCCGGAAAAAGTAACTAAAAACGATAGGGTGAAGAGGCGCAATATATTGTGTTTTGTAGTAATTCTAAGACTACATCTTGTATCTTTAAGAGGCATAGTTTTTCAACAACAGAATTTCTGCTTCGTAAACCGCCGGTCGGTCTTCAAGACCTGGCAAAAGGCCCGATCACACATTCGCTTGATTTGTTGGGTGAACGACAAAGTCCAAGTTGTGCAGGAGCTACTGCGAAGTCCGCCTTGGCATGAAGGCGACCGGTTATGCCAATAGGGCATGCCTGGTCTGCCTCGGCATAGTTCCGTGCCGTTCGAGCAATTGTTAGTTCCGCTTGATGTATGCAACAACTCAGAAGGCTGCAAAGCGCTCATGAAGCGCAGTCAAAAATGCAGTCAGCGCCGTCAAAAGGGCAGTCACGCAGACAAGGCGCAGTGTTGTGCAATCAAAGTGCTGTAAAGATGCCGTCATGACGAGGTGTGGTGCCGACAAAGTGCCGCCATGATGACGTGTGGTGCCGACGAAGTGCCGTCAAATTACAGTGTTTGACAGCGCTGCAATTCACTAGCAGCCACTGCGAAGACTAACCCTCTGAGCAAAAGAAACCAAATCTTTGTAGACCATCGATAATGGGTTCCTTGCGTGGCAACAGAAGCCAGAGATATTCACCACTGATATGGAGCGGGCGATGTTTATCTCCCAGGATATCTGATTCGTAGACTCATCTTGCGCTAATAGGCATCTTTGCCGAAGTGCTTTTCTATGAGCTGCTTCACGTAATCAACATCGGCGTTGGCCCCCTTGGCGAACGCCTCCAGCTTCATTTCCTTCATCATGGCGGCTTTTGCAAGGCTTGAAGGCTCGTTAAGTAGCTCCTGCGCATTTTGCCAGCCGTGTCTGTGATAGAGATGCCATCTCATGCCGGAGGTGGTTCTGAATTTCTTGCTGCATTCGGGACAAGGGATTTGCCTTGATATGGCCATAGCATCCTCCATGCGCGCGTGACGCGCGTCAACCTTTGTAATCACCACTCCCTAATGATTGATTTAGGTAATTGATTCAGGTCAGACAATAGATGCAAAGTCACCATCTAATAAACTTTTAATGTAGAGTATCCTATGCCCATATCTTTAGCAGCCTGGCGTTTGAAATATCTCACAGTGTAAGGTGCTTTAAAATCGTTTCTTCACTCTTAGTCCTCCTTTGATTTCAGCCCTTGCACTTCTACGTATTGAATAATTGACACCCAGGTAGCTTTTAGCTATGATTACACGGGGGCCAAGGGGAAGACAAGCTTAAAAGTTCTGCCTATTGTACACTTAGGCCCACCATATTAGAATTCTCTCTTCAGACCATTATATTTCTTCCTTTGTCTGGAAGGCCCCTCAGGCACTATTCCCGGTAAAATGCTTCGGTAACAGCCCTTGACCTCAAACCCGAAGCGTCTTATACTTTCCGAGAATAAAGGTAGTGGAACTCAGAATATACGTAACTGAGGGTAGAGGCCTGCGGCGATGCAGAAAAAAGACGAGAACGAGCTGGCGCCGATTCCGTTGCTCAAAGATGGGAGTCATCGGGTAACCTACGACGTAACACTGTTGACCGACGATGACATCTACCTTTTTAACGAGGGCAATCACTTCCGCCTGTCTGACAAACTGGGCGCTCATTGTCTGAACGCAAATGGGGTAGAGGGTACCTATTTTGCTGTGTGGGCTCCCGATGCGGAGCAGGTGTGTGTTACGGGGGACTTCAACGGATGGGACAGGGCGAGCCATCCAATGCGTTCCAGGGGCCAGTCGGGAATCTGGGAATGCTTTATCACCGGCGTGGGGAGAGGAACACTCTATAAGTATCACGTTCGCTCCCGATACAATGGCTATCGGGTAGATAAGGCAGACCCTTTTGCAATTTACGACGAGGTGTCTCCCAAGACGGCCTCTGTTGTCTGGAATCTGGACTATACATGGGGCG
>Ga0316628_100000953_pt1 | contig 19467 bp, 17 predicted proteins | sample OWC_Aug_M2_C1_D5_FD_207648 | JGI IMG/M metagenome (GOLD analysis project Ga0316628, IMG submission 207648) | Wetland soil microbial communities from Old Woman Creek delta, Ohio, United States - OWC_Aug_M2_C1_D5_C | ecosystem: Environmental > Terrestrial > Soil > Wetlands | place: USA: Ohio... | reverse complement strand
CTGTAGAAAACCCGCCCCCCGTCCCGGCTGCTGCGAAAAAAGCTGCGTCGCCGCCGGCCGGGGAGCACCCGCCGCGGACAGTCCGCAGCGTCTTGATTTTTGCAAGCTTTATGCTGCTGCTGGGGATCGGCTGGCACTTCTGGGGGGACTCGGTCTCAGATCAACTGGAGCGCTGGGGCAAGGGGAAAGAGCTGCGCGTGACTCAGAGCCCGATGGCAGGCGAAGAATCGCATTCCTCCGGCCGCGTCCCGCCGCTGCCGGTGGAAAGCGGTCCTAGGGGGCCGCAACCGGCCGAAGCTGCCGGAGACGCGCCACAGGCGCCGACCCCGCCAGCCGCCAGGTCGGCGTCGGCCGCTGTCCCCAAGGCCGAAGCGAAGAAGCAACCTTCCGCGCTCGAGCCGGCCAAGTCCGAGCCACGTGCCGTGTCGCCGCCACCGGCCATCGCAGCCCAATCCGCGGCTCAGCCGGCGCCGCCCTCTCCTCCGCCTGCTCCGGCCGTGCCCCCTGCCGATGAGCCCTTCAAGCTGAAGGACTTCACCGTGTACTTCACCCAGAACTCGGCCGAGGTTCCCGTCTACGCCAGCGACGTTCTGGCGACGGCTGCCGCACTGCTCAAAACCAACCCCGGGACTTCGGGAATCATCGAGGGTCACACCGATTCAACCGGCGACCCTGGCTACAACAGGGTCATTGCGGAAAACCGGGCCAATTCAGTGAAGGCCTCCCTCGTCCAACACGGCGTCCAGCCCTCCCGCCTCACCACATCGAGCTTCGCCTCGGAAAAACCCGTCGACACCAACAGCACCCCCGAGGGGCGCAGCAAGAACCGACGGGTGGTTATTCGAATTGTCCCGGCCAAGTCAGGGGGATGACTTCGTAGAAGCTGTCTCGGGAGATGTTTTACGTGGCCCTCAACGTTCGAGGGCTTCAGCTTTTCTTCGATGTGGTCGTCTGAAAGGCTGTGACCTGCTGCTTGACCTTCTTGGACTTGCATTTCGGACAACTGAATTTTTTCTTCTCGTGAGCGGATATCTTCATGAAGAGGCTGAACGCGTGCTTGCAGTTGTCGCACACAAACTCATATGTCGGCATGCTCCCCCCCTTTCAGATCTGAGTCAACGGGATCGAATTTTCCAGCGGATGACCGAATTTTCGTAATCGATAGCATACTCCACCCGGCTCAAAAAATCCATCCCCAGCAGGCCACTGTAGCCCGGGCTGCTTCCTTCGAAAAGCAGGATCACGACCGGGAAATCTCTAGCCGTGATGGGGCCGACCCGCATGGAGTCGACCCGGCCGACCTCGGATTGCACCGACTGGCCTCCGGCGACCTTGGACTGGCCCTTGGTCAAGGTCAATATGTTCAGCTGGTCGGCAACCGGCCGGTAAAGGACGGTGTGGGTGGCGCCGGTGTCCATGATCAAGTGGGCGGTGGCCTCCTGCCCGCTGTTGGTGAAGGCGACTGGCACCAGGATCTGGTTGTTGGCGATGGTCACCGGGGTTTCCATCGCCTTCAAGAGCTGCTGTTGATCGGCTTCGGCCTGCCTCAGCCGAGCGGCCTCCTGGCTCTGGCGCAGCTCCTGGAGCTGCGCCTCCGTCTGACGCTGCTGCTCCGCCTCCAAAGCCCGCCGGCGGTCCTGCTCGGCTTCCAACTCCTGGGCCTTCTGGTCCGAGGGCAAACCGTCGTGCTTCTCGAGGTAGCGGCCGACCTGCCCCCGGTATTCCTCCGGGATCTTCCAGATCTCGTCGACGTAAACGGTTTTGCCGCTCCCGTCGGTGTACTTATAGAACTCGGCGCTTGCAGAAAGCCCCAGGCACAGGTCCGCGAAAAGGACTACGAGAATCCAACGTGCGATGGTTGCACCCATGTTTCACCTAAATTGAGCGGTGTTATCGGGTTGCATCGAGGCCCGGAGGGGTCTGCGCCCGGGTGACCAGTTGAGGAAGCGGCTGACTGTCTGAGACGCTTACGGGGTCTTGGACCGGACCCCATACCAAAACATAGATGCAGCCCCAACAATCCGCGACACCTCCGGCAGCTTATTCGAAGCCGGGCCTGGCCCGGGCCTAGTCCCCGTTAGCGGCGAGTTTCAGACGCATTCCGAAACGGGTTACCCGGGTGCAGACCCCTCCGGGCCTCGCCGCCTGTATCCAGAACAGGATCTCTCAAGCTAGATTCTATTCATCCCTCACGTCAGTTGCTTCTTCTCCAATACCCGGTTCAGGCTGCCCGCCACATACCCTTCCAGGTCCACGGCGATGTAGTTGAAGCCGATCGCCCGCAGCCCTTCCAGGATTTTCACCCGCATCGGAGCGCTCATCGCCTTCCTCAGGTCGCGATCGGCCAGCTCGATCCGTGCCACGTCTCCATGGTGCCGGACCCGGCATCCGGCAAAGCCCAGCCCGAAAAGCAGGTCCTCGGCGGTCTCCACCATTTTCAGGGCCTCCGGGGTGATCGGCCGGCCGTAAGGGATGCGCGAGGCGAGGCAGGCCATGGAGGGCTTGTTCCAGGTCGGCAGCTGCATCCGGCGCGACAGGGCGCGGATGTCGGCCTTGTTCAACCCGGCTTCCACGAGCGGGGTCAGCACCCCCATCTCCCCCGCCGCCTTGAGACCGGGCCGGAAATCCCCCAGATCGTCGAGGTTCACGCCGTGGGCGACCCGGTGGATGCCCATCTCCGCGGCGCGGCGGATGACCTCGCCGAAAACGTGCTGCTTGCAGATGTAACAGCGATGGGGGGGGTTGGCGACAAAGTCCGGCACGGTCCATTCCCGGGACGCCACCCGGATGTGCCGGACGCCAAGGTCTGCAGCGATTTCGGCCGCCTCCCGGCTTTCTCGCCGCGCATGCACGGGTGATTCCGCCGTGATCGCCATCACCCGGTCACCCAGCACGTCTTTGGCCACTGCCAGCAGAAAGGTACTGTCCACCCCGCCGGAAAACGCCACGGCCAGAGCGTCATACCCTTCAAGGATCGACATCAACCGCTTGCGCTTCTCTTCGAGCGATGGAGATTTCATGGCCACCGGGTTTTGCTCAAATTGGGGTTTACATGCCGCCGCCGATCTTTTATATGAAGAGGATCGGCCGGCTTCAGGCACTGAGCATGGGGGTTTCTCAGAATCCGCCGCCGAATCGGTCATACCGCCTGCCCAGTCTGATAATTATAAATCAAAGCTCCACAAGCTGCAAAGGAGTTTTATTGAGCACCCGCCGGTTCCTCATACTCGTACCCATCGCGCTCAGCGTGGCCCTGCTCCAGTCTTATTTCTATGTGCCCACCTACGAGGAGCAGGCCCGGGGCAATCCCGGCCGCCTGGAGGAATTCATCAACGCCTCCATCGGCGACGCAAGCATCCTCAACCCGATCCTCTCGGCCGACTCGGCCAGCTCTGACATCGAAAACCTCGTGTTCGAAGGACTCATCGACCGGGACGAGAACCTGCGTTTTCGCGGCCGCGTGGCAGCTTCCTGGACGGTTTCCGAAGACGCCTATTTTTTCGTCAACGATGCAATGCCGATCCCCGGCTCAACCGGCTCCGGTGCCGAGGCGGTCGCGGGCGTCCTTAAGGCCCTTCATGTCCGACGAGAATCCCTGCCCGCCCAGCTCCAAGCGACGCTGGGCAACATCCTCGACATTTCAGTGGTCCCGGCCCGCGCGTACACGGTCAGCCGCAAGCGCCCGGCATCTGCCGGCCGGGAGCCGGCCGATTTGCAGATCCAGGTCTCGGCGCCGGCCAGGATCAAGCTCTCGCTGCGGGAAGTGGACCAGGACATCTTCACCCACCTCGCGGCCGTCCTGGGACGGGAGTACTTCAGCTCCTTTCAGCCCCGGCGGCATGTTTCCGTGGCCCCGAAGATCGACGACTCGGATCTCGATGCCCTGGCTGCGGAGCTGTTGCCGGCCACCGAACACAACCCCATCATCGAGTTTCGGCTCAGGCCCGGGGTGAAATTTCATGACGGCCACGAGGTGACCGCGAGCGACGTCAAGTTCACCTACGACGCCATCGTGGACCCGCGCAACCTGTCACCCCGGGTGTCCGACTACGAGCCGGTCAAGGAGATCCAGCTGGTCGACCCCGTCACCGTGCGCATCATCTACAAGCGGCTGTACTCGCCGGCGGTCGGCACCTGGGCCATGGGGTTGCTGCCCCAGCACCTGTTGAACTCCGAGGCGCTGCGCCAGGAGGCGCTCAGCACCGGGAAGGATCCTGCAACCTTTTCCATGCGCCAGAGCGACTTCAACCGGCGCCCGGTCGGCTGCGGGCCGTTCGTCTTCCGGGAGTGGAAGTCCGATCAATACATCGCGCTCGACCGGTTCGCGGACTACTGGGAAGGGACTCCGAACTACCGGCGCTATCTTTACCGGATCGTTCCCGACCTTCTGACTCAGGAAATGGAGTTCTATGCCGGCGCCATCGATTCCTACGGCGTGCAACCCTACCAGGTGGCCCGCCTGAATGACGACCCGCGCTTCCAGAGCTTTTCGGGCACTTCCTACGCCTACTCCTACATCGGCTACAACCTGCGGCGCAGACCCTTCGACGACCCCCGGGTGCGCCGGGCCCTGTCGATGGCGATCAATGTGGACAGCATCATCGACTTTGTGCTCTACGGCCAAGGGGAACGCACCACGGGGCCTTTTCTGAAGCAGACCGAATACTACAACCCCGCCATCGCACCGGTCCCCTATGACCCGGACGGGGCCCTGAAGCTGCTGGCCGAAGCCGGTTGGCATCGCAATTCCGGCGGTCGCCTCGAAAAGGACGGGCAACCGCTCCAGTTCACGTTGATCACCAACAGCGGCAACGACATCCGCAAGTCCGTCCTGGCCATCGCCCAGGACGCCTGGAAGCAGCTCGGGATCGACGTGCGCACCGATCTCGTGGAGTGGTCCGTGTTCATCCAGGAGCGGGTCAACAAGCTGGACTTCGACGCGCTGGTGCTGGGCTGGTCCATGGGCATCGACCCGGACCTCTACCAGATCTGGCACTCGAGCCAGACCGGACCGCACCAGCTCAACTTCGCCGGCTACCGGAATCCCGAGGCCGACCATCTCATCGTGCGCATTCGACAGGAGTATGATTTCAACCGCCGCGTGGCTTTGTGCCACCGTCTGCATGCCATCATCGCCGACGATCAACCGTACACGTTTCTCTACGTCGGCAAGTGGACCGCCGTCCTGGACAAACGCATCGTCATCCGCGAGACCGACCCCGACGGCCGGCATCGTTCCCGGAAGATAACCCCGACCAAAACGGGAAACTATATGTTCTACTTCAACCAGTGGACCAAACTGGCGGAGATGCCGCAATTCAGTAACGAGTAACGAGCAACGAGTCACGAGTGACGAGTCACGGCGGCTAATCCTCATGAGACGCGATATGGGATACGGGATGCTCTAATTCGGATCACTTTTATTGCAAGAGCAGCGTCTAGCAGCGATGAGCCGACTTTGCCGAAGCGGCCCTGGCTGCGACGGCTGAATCGCGGCTGAAAGCCGCTCCCACCCACTCGTTACTCGTTGCTCGTTACTCGTTTCTCATAATCGCACATAAGGAGCCCGATCGATGGTTGCCTTCATCGGCCGCAGCCTGGTTCAGAAGATCGTGACGCTTTTCTTCGTGTCGGTGGTATCCTTCCTCATCATCCACATCGCCCCCGGCGAGCCGAGCCAGGTGGACCCGCTCAACCCCAAGTTCACGCCGGAGATGGTGGAACGCTTCCGTCAGGCGTTCCACCTGGACCAACCCCTCCACGTCCAATACGCGTATTTCTACCGCGATCTGCTCAGCGGTCGAACCGTCTCCTGGAAGGACAGCCAGCCGGTGCTCCGGAAGATCTGGGAGCGGTTTCTCAACAGCTTGCCGTTGTTCATCGTCGGCACCCTCATCACCTGGACGATTTCCTTTCCCGTGGGAATACACTCCGCCATTTTCCGCGGAGGTGCCTACGACCGAAGCGCCACCTTCATTTCCTATGTCCTGATTTCCGTCCCCGGCTTTTTTTTCGCCTACATCCTCATCATTTTCGTCGTGAACCAGTTCCACGTGCCGGTCATCGGCATGGAGACCTTCGGCATGGGAGACAGCTCCTGGCTCTTCCGGGTCAACGACCGGCTCTGGCACATGCTGCTGCCTTCCATCCTCGGCGCCACCGGCGGCATCGCAGTTCTGTCGCGCTACGTGCGCAGCCAGATGCTCGAGGTCGAAGGGCAGGACTTCGTCCGCACCGCCCGGGCCAAGGGACTTCCCTGGGAAAGAGTCCACTACCACCACGCTCTGCGCAACGCGCTGCTGCCGTTTGTAACCATGTTCGGGCTGATCCTTCCGGGTCTGATCGGCGGCTCGGTCATCATCGAATCGATTTTTTCCTGGCCCGGACTGGGTCGGATGGCCTATGAGGCCATTCTGGCGCGGGACTACCCGTTGATTTTGACCATCAACTTCATCGCGGCCGTGCTGGTGTTGATCGGCACGTTGGTATCGGACCTTCTCTACGTCATCGTGGACCCGAGGATCCGACTGTGAACCCTGAAAGGACCGCCCTCCCCTTGCAGCTGGAGCAACCCCTGGCGCCGAAGCGCACACGCTTAGCGGAGTTCTGGCAGCTGTTCCGGCGCAACCGGCTATCCCTGGCCGGCATGATCATCTTCGCCTTCTTCTTCGCCATTGCCGCGGTCGGGCTTGTGCTCACATCGGGCAGCCACCCGATCTTCGACCCCTCTCAGGTGCGCCTGCAGGAGAAACTGCGCCCCCCTCTGTCGGCACCGCTCCTGGAGTCGCTTAAACCTGAAGAACGCCCTTCCCTGAGCCTGTACCTCTTCGGCACCGACGATCTCGGCCGGGACGTGTTCGCCCGCATGCTCCAGGGCGCATGGGTCTCCCTGACCGTGGGCTTCGTGGCCGTCGGCATTTCAGTGGCCATCGGCATCATCCTGGGCGGGCTGGCGGGTTTCTACGGCCAGCAGCACATACGCCTGGAACAGATGCTGGCGACAGCGGTGCTCCTGGCTGGGGCCGGTTTCCTGGCAGCCGGGCCGTGGACCGCGGGGCTCGCCCTGCTGATCATCGGCCTGGCCTGGCTGGTCTGGTCAATCTCCCCCTGGGGTATCGGCCGCCGGGATGCGCCCCACCGACTCCTGCGGGTGCTGCAGATCGAAACCCTCATGGTGGACACCCTGATCATGCGGTTCGTGGACATCATGCTGTGCTTCCCGAGCTTTTTCCTGATCCTGACAGTGGTGGCGCTGCTGCCGGCCAGCATCTACAACATCATGATCGTGATCGGGCTCACCAGCTGGGAGGGAACCACGCGTTTCGTGCGTGCCGAGTTCCTGTCCCTGCGGGAGCAGGATTTCGTGGGGGCTGCCCGGGCCCTGGGCGTCGGGAACCTTCGGATCATCTTCCGCCACATGATGCCCAACGCCATTGCGCCGGTGCTGGTCTCTGCCACCATTGGAATCGCCTCCGCCATCCTGACCGAAGCGGGCTTGAGCTTCCTGGGTTTCGGCGTACCGCCACCGCACGCCACCTGGGGAAACATTCTCTCCGACGGCAAACGCTTCATCTTCGATGCGCCTTGGTTGACATTCATCCCCGGCGTCGCAATTTTGATCGTGGTCCTGTCCTTCAACCTGTTCGGGGAAGGATTACGCGATATCCTGAACCCGAAACTGAGGGAACGGCACTCATGACCCGGGATCGATCCGACGTGTTGCTGGCCGTCGAAGGGCTGAAAGTCTACTTCCGCAGCGAGGATGAAATCGCGCGGGCCGTGGACGGGGTCGATTTTGAAGTGCACCGCCGCGAGACAGTCTGCCTGGTCGGCGAGTCCGGATGCGGCAAGACCGTGTCGGCCTTGGCTGTGATGGGTCTCATCTCCAGCCCGCCGGGCGAGATCGCCGCCGGCCGCATCATCTTCTCCGGTCGAAATCTTCTCAACGAGAACGACAACGGCATGCAGAAAATCCGGGGCCGCCGGATCGCCATGGTGTTTCAGGAACCCCTGACCTCCCTCAACCCGGTGTTCACCGTCGGCGAGCAGATCGCCGAGCCCCTGCGCATCCACCTGGGGTTGCCGGAAGCCGAAATCCGCAAGCGCTCGGCCCGGCTCCTGCAGGACGTGGGCATCGATTCGCCGGACGAAAGACTCAAGGACTACCCGCATCAGCTGAGCGGCGGCCAGCGCCAGCGCGTGATGATCGCGATGGCCCTCGCCTGCGGGCCGGAGCTCATCATCGCCGACGAGCCGACCACGGCCTTGGATGTGACGGTGCAGGCCCAGATCCTGAAACTGATGAACCGCCTGCAGCAATCGCACGAGATGTCCATCCTCTATATCACGCACGACCTCGGCGTCGTGTCGCAGATCGCCGACCGGGTTTACGTCATGTATGCCGGCGTGATCGTCGAGCAGGGCAGCCTGGAGCAGATCTTCAAGACTCCCCGGCACCCTTACACCCAGGCCCTCCTGGCGGCCTTGCCCAGCCGGAAGAAGCGCGGCCAGCGGCTCTACAGCATACCGGGCCATGTGCCGAACCCAGCTTACAAACCCCCGGGCTGTCCGTTCCACCCGCGCTGCCCCAAGGCCACCCCTCCCTGCCGGGGGCTGTATCCCGGGATGTGCGGCTTTGAGACCGGCCACTGGGCCCGCTGCCCGGTTACGGCTGGGCGGGGCCCCGAAGACTGGTGCAGGTAGCCGAAATGGATCCGTCGTTCGCCAGAGAGCCGGATATCCTGCGCCTTGAAGGGGTGAAGAAATACTACCCGATCCGGCGGGGCTTTCTGCAGCGCACGACCGGCTGGGTGCGCGCCGTGGAAAATGTCTCCCTGGCCATCGCCAGCGGCAAAACCCTCGGGCTGGTCGGGGAAAGCGGCTGCGGCAAGACCACCCTGGCGCGCATGATCCTCAGGCTGCTTCCGAGCGACGCCGGCCGGATCCTTTTCAGGGGCGTTGACATCGCCTCTGCCTCCGCAAAGGAGATGCAGCCCCTTCGCCGTGAGATCCAGATCATCTTTCAGGATCCTTACGGCTCCCTGAACCCCCGCATGACGGTCGGCCAAACCATCGCCGAAGGCCTGCGGACCATCGGCATCCGGAACCACGGGGAGCAGGCGCAGCGCATCGAGCACCTGCTGGAGCGGGTCGGGATGCCCGCGGCCTCCGCCGACCGCTACCCGCATGAATTCAGCGGCGGCCAGCGCCAGCGGGTCGGCATCGCCCGGGCCCTGAGCGTCGGGCCTGCGCTCATCGTCTGCGACGAGCCGGTCTCCGCCCTGGATGTGTCCATCCAGGCCCAGATCATCAACCTGCTGAAAGACCTCCAGGACCAGCTGGGGCTGAGCTATCTCTTCATTTCGCACGACCTGAATGTCGTGGGGTATCTCTGCCATCACGTGGCGGTCATGTACAAAGGACAGATCATGGAGTACGCTGGGGCCGATGAGCTCTTCGAAAACCCGCTGCATCCATACACCCACGTGCTGCTCTCCGCCGTGCCGGATCCGGAGGCCGGGAAAAAATCCCTGGGGGAGCAAGCCGAGGACGATCGCCCGGAACCGCCGGCCGAACCGCCGGACGTGTGCCGTTTCCACGTCAAGTGCCCGGAAACGGACGACCGCTGTCGCTTGTTCAACGGCGAGCTGACCCAGGTGGGGATGGACCATTTCGTGCGCTGCTGGAAAAGATGAAGGCAGACGATCGCATGTACGACCGAACGCTGAATACGCCGCAGGCTGAAATTGAAAAACGCATTGCAGGGCTGCAACGGATCCTGGTGCAGCAGGGGCTTGACGCCGCCCTGATTCTGCAGAAAGTGGATCTTTTTTATTTCACCGGGACGCTCCAGCACGCCAGTCTCTATGTTCCGGCAATCGGTGAGCCGCTCCTGATGGTGAACAAGGTCCTGGCGCGGGCCAAGGCCGAGTCTTCGATCGGCCGCATCGTTCCCCTGGACAACGCCAGGCACATCCCGGAAAAGCTGAATCATTCCGGGCTTCCGCCGCCTCAGCGAATCGGGCTCGAGCTGGATGTCCTGCCCACCAATCTCTATTTCAGCTACAGCGACCTTTTCAGCGGGGCCGAGATCGCCGACATTTCGACCGCCATCCGCCTCCTGCGGGCGGTGAAGTCCGCCTTCGAGATCGGGCTTCTCCGTGAAGCCGCCGCCTATTCCGATCGCGTGGCCGCCTGTGTGCCGGACCTGCTTCGAGAGGGCCTGACCGAGATCGAGCTGGCCGGCCGGGTCGAAGCCGAGGCCCGCCGACTGGGGCACCAGGGCGTTGTCCGCATGCGGCTGTGGGGCAGCGAACTTTTTTACGGCCACCTCCTCTCCGGCCCGTCGGGCGCCGTTCCGAGTTACCTGGCATCCCCGACCGGTGGCACCGGCGTCAGCCCGGCCGTTGCCCAAAGCGCCGGCTTTCGCTCCATCAGGCGGAACGAGCCGGTGCTGGTGGATTACGTCTTCGCTTACCGTGGATATATCTCGGACCACGCACGGATCTTTTCGATCGGGACCCTGCCGGATGAACTGGTGCAAGCCCACCGCGCCATGCTGGAACTCCAGGCTCGAATCAAATCCATGGCCAAGCCTGGCGTGGCTTCCGGCGCCATCTATGACTTCGGCCTGGACTACGCCAAAAATCTCGGTTATGAGAAAAATTTCATGGGCGCAGGCGGAGAACGCATCCGGTTTGTCGGCCATGGGGTCGGCCTGGAGCTGGATGAATTCCCGTTTCTCAACGCCGGGCAGACCATAGAACTGCAGGCGGGCATGGTCATCGCCCTCGAACCCAAGCTGATCTTCCCGGGCAAAGGCGTCGTCGGAATCGAGAACACCCACGTGGTAACGAACGCCGGGCTGGAGCAACTCGGGAGCTACCCGGACGAGATCACCGTTGTCTGACCATGTCCTAATTTGAGCGGCTCTTATTCTGGATTCCAGCGGCAAGGCCTGGAGCGGTCGGCACCCGGGTGCCATTCGATAACAACACTCAATCCAGGCAGGTGTCAAACCGGCGGATCCTTTTTTCATTTCGATCTTCAGGAGGAAAACCATGGCAGCCGAATTATCCCCTCGTGAACTGAGAGATCACATCCGCAAGCGCAAATGGACCCAGCCCACCAGCGGGGCGTGCCGGGGTTATGTCCAGGCCAACCTGGTGATGATGCCCCAGGAGCAGGCCTTCAACTTCCTGCTTTTCTGCGTGCGCAACCCCAAGCCCTGTCCGCTCCTGGACGTGCTCGAGCCGGGGAAGTTCGAGCCTGCCATTGCACCGGGCGCGGACCTGCGCACCGACCTCCCGCGCTACCGCATCTATGAAAACGGCACGCTCAAAACCGAGGTGGAGAACGTGAGCGCCCATGCCCACAGCGGCATGGTGAGCTTCCTGCTGGGCTGCAGCTTCTCATTTGAAAATGCCATGCTGGCCGCGGGCCTTCCCATCCGCAACATCGAGGAGAGGAAAAATGTCTCCATGTACATCACCGGCCGCGAGTGCCGGCCCGCCGGGCCTCTCACCTCGAAGCTGGTCGTGACGATGCGGCCCATGACCCCGGAGCAGGCGGTGCGGGCCGTGCAGGTCACCACGCGCTTTCACCTGACCCACGGCGCACCGGTCCATATCGGCGATCACCGGCAGATCGGGATCAGGGACCTCTCCCGGCCGGAGTTCGGCGATCCGGTGACCATCCGGCCCGGCGAGATCCCCGTGTTCTGGGCCTGCGGCGTCACCTCGCAGCTTGCGGCCACCTCCGTGCCGCTGCCGCTCGTGATCACCCATTCGCCCGGCCACATGTTCGTGTCCGATCTGAAAGACGAGGATCTGACAATTCTGTAATCCAGCCTCCAGATCTGCGAATGATGGGATCAAAGCGCTTGACAGGCCGAGTGGCCTGTTACTATATGCGTATCCAGTTTGTCGAAGTTGTGGCTCCATCTCGTTCTCCGGTTTCAGCTCCATCGGTCCCACCCCGTACTAACCCTTAACCTAATCATGGAAGGAGGACAGCCATGAAACGTTGGCCAAGAAGTCAGAAGATGATGCTGGGTCTTGTTATGATCGCTGTGCTTGTGTTGCCGTCCGCGCTTTTCGCCGCAGAAGATATCAAGATCGGCGTCCTGTTCCCCCTCACCGGAGGCGCAGCATCAGCGGGAAGGGAGCTCCGCGCGGGCGCCGAACTGGCGCTCGAGATCGCCAACAACCCCATGCCCGATATCAACATGACCATGGCCAAGAACAGCGGCGTCAAGAGCATGGGCGGAGCCAAGATCACCCTGATTTTCAAAGACCACGAGGGCAACCCGACCCTGGGGGCCGACCTGGCCAAAAAGCTCATCCTCGACGACAAGGTCCACGGCCTCATGGGCGCCTATCACAGCTCGGTGACCAAGGCTGTCAGCGCCGTGGCCGAGCAGTACGGCATCCCCCTGATCAACGACTCATCCACTTCTCCTGAACTCACCCGGCAGGGCTATAAGTGGTTCTGGCGTACCACCCCGCATGACGTGTACTTCACCAGGGACCTTTTTGAATTCCTCAAAGGCATGACCGAAGGCAAGGTCAAAGGGCTCCCGGCCGTCCCCAAGAAGGACATCATGAACCTGGCCTCGGCCTGCGAGAAGACCGAATGGGGGTCGGCGGTGTCCGAGCTGATCGAGAAGTTCAGCAAAGACTATGGATTCGAGGTTAAGAAGTCCATCCTCTATGCCGCGAAAGCCACTGACCTTTCCAGCGAGGTCCGCTCCCTGACCGCGGTGAAACCGGATGCCATGCTGTTCGCGTCCTACGGGTCCGATTCGATCCTGATGATGAAAACCCTCAAGGACCAGAAGGCCGCTCCCAGAATCCTCTGGGGCCAGAATGCCGGTTTTGAGGTCCCGGAATTCGTAAGCACTCTCGGCGAAACCACCGTCGGGGCCCTCACCCGGACCGTGTTCATCCCTAAGATCGCTCAGGTGAAGCCCGTCGCGGCCAAGATCAATGCGATGTACAAGGCGAAGACCGGCAACGATCTGAGCGGCGCCTCCGCCCGCTCCTTCACCGGTTTGCAGGCCTGGGTTCACGTCCTCGAAAAAGCCGGTTCCGTCAAGCCCGCTGACATTCAGAAAGCCGCCAACTCCATCGAGATCCCCGGCGATGAACTGGTGGTCCCCTGGCAGGGCATCAAGTTTGCCACGTCTGGTGAAGATATTGGCCAGAACACGCTCGGCATGGGTCTCATCGGACAGTACCAGAAGGCGGCGGACGGCAAAATCGATCTGGAAATCGTCTACCCTTTCAACGTGGCCACGGCCAACATGATTTACCCTTTCCCCAAATTCTAACCCCTTCAAGTAAATGAGGGTTTACCCCGTCCCCCCGTGCTTCGGGGGGGGACGGGGTAGTTGCGATTCGTAACCTCGGAGACATGCTCTGAATGGATATCTTGCTCGGGTCCCTAATGTCCGGTCTTCTGCTGGGAATGGTCTTGGCGCTGGTGGCACTCGGCCTCACGATCATTTTCGGCCTCATGGACATTGTCAATTTTGCCCACGGCGAATTCCTAATGATCGGCATGTACACCGGGCTTTTGACTGCCCAGGCCACCGGCTTGGATCCGCTGCTCACGCTTCCACTGGCGGCCGGCATCGGTTTCTTGCTGGGGATCCTCTGCTACGGCGGGTTCGTCAAGTTTCTCCTGCGCGGGCCTATGATTGCTCAGCTTCTCGGAACCTTCGGGCTCATGCTGGTACTGAGAAATATCGCACTGATGCTTTTCGGCTCCGAAGACCGGGCCCTCCTGCACGGGCTGCTGGTCGGAAAGAGCTTTGACATCGGGATGGGCATCATCATTTCAGCCACCAAGCTGGCAGTGGCGGTCCTGGCGGTACTGTCCTTCGCTGGGGTCTGGCTGCTGATGAACCGCACCAAACTCGGCAAGGCGCTCACAGCGACCGCCCTCAACCGCCAGGGGGCGCGCTACATGGGCATCCCCACTGAACGCATGAATGCCCTCGCTTGGGGGATCGGCAGTGCCACCGTGACGGTAGCCGGCGCCCTGATTGCAAACTTCTGGTCGGTGAACCCTTACGTGGGCCTGACGTTTACCATGATTGCCTTCACCGTAGTGGCATTGGGAGGGTTCGGCAGCGTGCCGGGCGCCTTCTTTGCAGGGCTCGTCGTGGGCCTCATCATGGAGATCCCAGGGTTCTGGGACTTCTTTGCCATCACATTTAATATCGGCTGGATGGCACATGTGCCCATGACGTCCTTTAAATATATGTGGATTTACGTAGCCTACTTCGTGATCATGCTGGTCAGACCGAGGGGATTATTCGGATGGAAGCAATAAGGAATGCCGTTGATTTCTCCGACTTCCCGTGGTCCGATCGCATGCTCGCGCTGGCGGTTTTCTGCCTCCTGCTCATCTTTCCCCTGTTTCCGTACTCCGCCTTCGCCATGGCCACCATGATCCAGTTTTTCATTTTTTCCCTTTACGGCATGGGCTGGAACACGATCGGCGGCTACGGCGGCCAGGTGGATCTGGGTAAAGCCCAGTACGTGGGCATCGGTGCTTACACCACCATGGTCTGCCTGCTGCGCTGGGACATTCCGTTCTGGGTGTCGATGCCGATCGGCGCCTGCCTTGCCATGGCATGGTCTTTCATCATCGGGTATCCGCTCTTCAAGCTGAAGGGCCATTATTTTGCCATCGCCACCATCGCGACGTCTCTTGTGCTCAAGGACATTTTCGAAGTTTGGAAATTTGTCGGCGCCGCACGCGGGCTTGGCATTCTTCCGTACAAGTATCAGTCTCCTGATTTTCTCCGGCTGATTTTCAAGGAAGACCTATACTACTACTATGTCATCTTCGCCTTTTTCGTCATCGGCCTGCTCTACATGAACTGGTTCCGCAAGTCCCGACTGGGATACCAGCTGCGATCCATAAAAGACAACGAGGATATGGCCCGTTCGTTGGGAATCAACGTCCACTGGGCCAAGATCAAGACCTATGCCATCGCGACCGCCTTTGTGAGCGTCGTCGGGTCTTTTCATGCGGTCTACATCAAGAACATTGAGCCGGAAGACACCATGAGCCTGGACATCTCGATCCTGATCGCCCTGATGGCCATGCTCGGAGGAGCCGGCTCCCTGTGGGGCCCGATCATCGGGGCCGGCATACTGATTCCCCTGAAGAATTACCTGAAAGAATGGCTCGGTGCGGCGGCCGGGTTGCTTGGCATCGACCTCGTCATCTATGGCGTCATCATCATGCTCATCTCGGCGTTTGAACCCAGGGGAATCTGGGGCATTGTCGAAAAAGTGCGCCGGAGGAAACGCATCTGATGGCACTCTTGGACGTGCAGAACCTCGTGAAAGCGTTCGGCGGCCTGAAGGCCAACGACGATGTGTCCTTTTCGCTGCAAAAAGGAGAATTGCTGGGCCTCATCGGCCCAAACGGGGCCGGAAAGACCACGCTGTTCAACTGCATCGCCGGGATGTTCCCGCCCAGCTCCGGCCGGATTGTATTCAATGGTGAAGATGTCACTGCCTTGGGAGCGCACGCAATGGCCCGGCGCGGGCTGGCGCGGACGTTTCAGGTGTACGTGGCCGCGGGCGACCTCAACGTGCTCGAAAACGTGATGGTGGGCTGCTTCCTGCGCACCCGTTCCCCGGCCCGGGCCAGAGCCAGAGCCGAAGGGATTCTGGAGAACCTCCGGTTAAGGGAGCTCAGGCACAGCCTGGTCAGCGAGCTGCCGGTGGCCGCCCAGAAGCGGGTGACCATGGCCACTGCCTTGAGCACTGAGCCCATCCTGCTGCTCCTGGACGAGGTCGCGGCCGGTCTGAACTCCAGCGAGATCGAGGACATCATGGCGAACATCCGCCGCATCCACCGAGATCTCGGCGTGACGGTCATGTTGATCGAACACGTGATGGAGCTCGTTATGAACATCAGCGACCGCCTGATCGTCCTCGACTACGGCAAAAAGATCGCCGAGGGGGATCCGAAGCAGGTCGCGAAAGATCCGCAGGTCATCAAGGCGTACCTCGGAGAACGCTACGTACGCGAACGGACGACTTTGTAAATGCCCGAACTCCTTGAAGTGAAAAACATCAGAGTCAGGTACTCGGGGCTGCCCGTCCTGCAAGGGATCTCCCTGTGGGTGAACCCGGGCGAAACCGTGTGCGTCGTCGGCGCCAACGGGGCCGGCAAGTCCACCCTGCTGCGCGCGATCATGGGCGCCCAGCGCGCCTTCGAGGGGCAAATTTTGTTTGAGGGCCGGGAAATCCAACGACTGCGGACCGAGGAGATCGTGCGCCTGGGGATCGTGTATGTCCCCGAGGAAAAGATGCTCTTCCGGCCTCTGGCGGTGGAGGAAAATCTGCTGCTGGGAGCCTATATCCTGAGCGATCCAGGCCGGATCCAGGAGAATCTGGATTTCGTCTACACGCTTTTCCCGCGCCTCAAGGAGCGCCGGCGCCAGCCGGCATCGACGCTCTCCGGCGGCGAGCAGCAGATGGTCGCCATCGGTCGGGGGCTGATGTCGCGGCCCCGGATTTTGATGCTGGACGAGCCGTCACTCGGGCTGGCCCCTAAGCTGGTGGATGAAGTGCTAGACACGGTCAGGCGGTTGAAGCAGCAAGGGATGACCATCCTACTAGTGGAGCAGAACGTGCGGGAGGCGCTGGACCTGGCCGACCGGGGCTATGTGATCCAGACCGGAAGGATCGTCGGGCAGGGCAGCGGAAAAGAGCTGCTGGCGAGTGATCACGTCAGGCAAGCCTTCCTGGGCATCTAGCCGGCTGCAGTCCTCTCGAAATGCTCACATGAAGCAGCTGATAGCTCGCAGCTGAAAGCTGAAAGTTGAGCGGATGGTGTCGTCTCGTTTGAGCTCGGAGCTTATGCCGCCCTGCCCTCGGGCATGATCTTCTATTTTTGAGATGGCTTCTGATCAATTCCAAGCCTGCCTATGGTCCACATTTGAGTTTACCAATCGCTGTCCTCCATAACGATCCTAAGTATAATGGACTTATTGTTCACTAGTTAGCTCGGGCATTCCACGAAGATCGTCATAAAGTCTCCCTTATTCTAAAATACATGATTGACGGTATTTGACCGCCAAGCTCATACTCTTAACTTGGCAAACAAAGGGGTACCCGCCCAACCCCTTCTTCTCAGCGAGACTCTCCGTTATACCCGAGCGACTGTTCCTCTGATCGCTCGTAGTATTTCAAAGCATTGTTAGCACATCGTTCATGAGAGGTGAAAAGATGAAATCGTTGATTCACCAAAAGAGATACGCTCACATGAGGAAATTCTTATTGGGTTTGGTTTGTGGTTTGGTAGTCGTAGGAGTTGCTAACATGGGGCATGCGTTCCAATTCTTCGGCGGAGGCGGAGGAGGCCATAAAAAGTCGTCCGCTGGGTCGAATCTGGATGTGGGTTCTTTGTTTAACTTTGATTTTCATCAGTTTGGTGTTGACCCGAAGAGTGGCGACCCTGACCCAACCCATCTCAACTATTTCAAGGATCTTCCCGATTTGGGCTCGAACCGTGATTATGCTGGTCCGAACTTTCAAATCGATTCCGATTTTAACCACAGCGGGAACGGCGGACCCGGTTATATAGCTCAGGATGCCGCACCGGTTCCTGAACCTGCGACGATGATTTTGCTGGGAATTGGCTTAATCGGAGTGGCTGGTTACGGGAGAACGAAGTTCAAAAAGTAACCGTGAGCAAACCAATCCAAGGGCTGGGCCGATCTGGTCCGGCCCTTTTTAATTTACTGTTATTATTCTGAACTTTCGGGAAGCCCCAAAATTTCGGATTCCCATTCGAATACTATCCAAGGAAAACGGGTGGGACCAAGCTGGCGGCCGTGACGGCCAAATGCGTACCCTCCCATCCAATTTCATTTGATTTATCGTTCCTGACTAAAGTATATTTCATACAAATAGTCACATCTTTCCCATTCCAACCGGACCTGAAGCGGATGCTGGCGTCGTTCAGTGACAGAATCCTACGCTCCATTTGGTTTTTCCCGGAATGGGTCGTTCATCCTCTCTCGCAGTCGTCGGCAAACTTCTGGTGACGGGTGGCTACGATAAGGAAGAAACCACTTTCTGGAAACCGCGAGGCTGAAGAAGAAAGGTCAGAAAAATGAACAAGCGTTTTGGATTAATCGTCCTGGCAATGACTCTGGTCGGTTCGGTGGCGGGCTGTGCTGGTAAACAGACGCCCCCGCCGGAATCCTACCAGCCGATGCAGCTGGATCCCACGGCGTATTCCAAGAAGGTCGATACTTTTATCGTGGTGCTGGACACCGCCTCATCGATGGGGGCAACGTACCGGAAACGTATTGAGGCAGACCGTGCCCAGGAGATTGTCTCTCGCATGAACCGGATGATTCCGCCGCTGGACTATCGGGCGGAACTTTTGGCCTTCGACTCGGGTACCTGCCTGAGCTGCGAGGACGCGGTGGCGCTCTACGGACCGGCGATTTACAACCGCAACGAGTTCGCTGCCGGCCTGGCCAATTATTCAACCGCCGGGAGAGCCAAGCGCCTCAGCTCCATGGGTGGCGGCACGGCAGCCAGTCGTTACATCCGGCAGGGAAACCCCGGCCGGGTAGCCTTAATCGTTGTCACCAACTCCGAGAACATGTTACATGGCCGGGCCTATAAAACCGTGCAGAAACTGAGAGGAAGCCTCGGTGACAGGTTGTGTATCTACCCCATTTTAATGGATCAGGATTACGATGGTCGTGCGGTAACGGATGCGATCATCAAGGTCGCTGGTTGCGGGCTTGCCGTCAACGCCGAAGACATCGCCGCCCCCGATGCGATGGCACGCTACATCAAAGAAGTCTTCCTGGGGCCCGCCGCAGGTCCGGTTGCGTTGGCGCCGGCTGCCGGACTGCCGGTGCCAGATTCCGACGGCGACGGGGTACCCGACAGCCGCGACAAGTGCCCGAATACGCCCAAGGCTGCGAAAGTCAATGCCGACGGCTGCTGGGAGCTGAGCGGCGTTTATTTTGACAGCGACCAGGCGGTGATCAAGGACACCAGGGTCCTGGATGAGGCTTTGGCCATCCTGAAGACCAACCCCGGCCTCACGGCTCAAGTCCAGGGCCACGCCGACAGCACGGCTGCAGCGGATTACAACCAGAAGCTTTCGGAAGCCAGGGCCAGGGCCGTGCGAGATTATTTCATCAAGCAGGGCATAGCGCCCGAGCGGATCCTGGCCACAGGATTCGGCGAGACCCAGCCGGCAGCCTCCAACGATACCTTAGAGGGGCGGGCTCTTAACCGGCGCGTGGAGCTGCACCCTGACTTCCGCCATTATTAGAATCGTTGGCAAAGAGTGGTTTTTTCAATTGGGGAGCGGACGGGCGTTTTGCAGACGCGGCTGCCGGGCGGGTGTCAAGCATTTTAGCGGATTTGATCCGGCAGGAATCATGGCGGCTTGAGAAGAGATGGC
>Ga0316628_100000952_pt1 | contig 19484 bp, 33 predicted proteins | sample OWC_Aug_M2_C1_D5_FD_207648 | JGI IMG/M metagenome (GOLD analysis project Ga0316628, IMG submission 207648) | Wetland soil microbial communities from Old Woman Creek delta, Ohio, United States - OWC_Aug_M2_C1_D5_C | ecosystem: Environmental > Terrestrial > Soil > Wetlands | place: USA: Ohio... | reverse complement strand
GCCGAAATGTGCTTGTCGACCAGCAGGTCCGCCATCATGGCGCCGCCGGTCATCTCGAGCGGCACGTCGGCGTGCTCGCCGCCGAAGATGTAGACGCTTTCAAATCCCGCCGATCGCCCATCTGCCGCCAGGCGAAGGGACCAGGCGTTTCCTACCCAGTCCAAATAGATCACCTGTGCTTCCGCCCGAAGAAACAACTCCGCGAGCTTCAGGGACGCGTACGTCTTTCCAGAACCGCTCCGACCCAAGAACGCGTATTTCTGAGAAACGGCCTCGTCAAGGGGCAGCGACAAGCCGTCCGCCAGCCTGAGCATTTTCATCGCCCGGCCTTCCTGTGTTGCTGACGCACCAAGGACGAGACCGTCGGCTGACAGCAGCCGAACCGTCTGGCGATCTCACGCTGTGGGGTTCCCTTGGCGGCAAGGTCGCGTATCTGCGCGACCTGGTCGTCGGTGAGTTTCGCCATGTGGTGGGCCATTCCGGTGCGGTGCGGAGGAGCCACGCCGCGACCTTTCGTTCGCATGTCTTCGAGATTCACCTTCCGCGTCCCGGGAAATAAATGGGCCGGCTCCAGGCATGGCGGATTATCGCAACCATGGCAGGCGTCGTGGCCTTCCGGGAGTGGTCCGACGAACAACTCGTAGGAGAGTCGATGCACGTATGCCGGACGGCCATGGACGCTGATGCGACCGTATCCAGCAGCGGTCTTGGAGCCAAGCCAGACGCGGCAGCCGTTCGGCAAGACATGGCTTCCGGTGAGGAGGCGTCGTCGCAGATCTACCCGCTCACACTCGTCGCAGCGCGCCGCAGCGTCCCATTGACGATTCGATCGCCCGCCACGCGCGAACACTTGGCCGCACGAGCAGGTCTTTTCGGCTGGTCGCTTGATTGGTTTCATGGGCGTCGTCAGATCCGCGAGACCGCTTCGTCGGCCGGCAGCGCCAAGCCGTCCGCGATATGCAGTTTCATTCGAAGTCCTTAGCCCCACCGCTACAGCGGGCACGCTCGAGAATCTCGATCACCGCCGTCAATTCGGCCGCACGTCTACGCCTCGCGTCGTTCAGTGCATCCACGAAGGCGCTCGGTGGATCGGCCCGCCATTCGCTATCGCCGTCAGCCGCTAGGTAGGCCCGCAGTAATCGAAGTGCGTACCCGCCATCGGGTGTGGCGTCCACAAACAGCGGCCCGTGACCGACGAATTCGGCCTTTGCTTCAGCTACGGCTGCGCCGATCGCGTCGGCAATCGCACCCTGGAGCGCATCGTCCACAAGGCCGCGCAGCTCGCCGGCTGCGCGGTAACGGGACACGATTGCTTCCGCCCGTTCGTCTGTGTTCATGCGGCCCCTCACTCTCGTTCCGCCATCATCAGCTATCCTTGAGGTGCTATTCGCAGTTTCACAGCACCATCCGAAGCGGATAGACCGCCATCTCGGCCGACGGCGCCCGATGCTCCTGTAATTCGCGCTCGAACAGGGCGAGCTCCGCGGGATCCTGGTCCCTGCCGACGCCGACGCGCGTGACGAAACAGTGGACGGGGATACCGCGTTCCGTTGTGCCCTCCCAGATCCGCGCTGGCACACCGTTCAGGTGGACGATTTTCGACGTGCTCTCGATCGTGATCTTCACCGGCCCCTCCTTATCCTCTATCTGCCTTCCGGAGTTGATTCGCGACGACGACCAGGCGCCGGCCACGTTCGGTCTCGACGAGCATCGTGCCGAGGCGCGAGCGGATGCACTTCCCGTCCGGCCGCCGCACCGCCCGGCAGCGCAGCCCGCGCAGGTCCGGGCGGGTGAAGCGGTCGCCGCGGTAGAGGTAATCAGCGACCATCCGCATCGCGCGCCCGCCCGCCCGACGGGGCCTTCCGCTTCGGACACCACCGCGGGGCATCTGTCGATCCACCGGGGATCAACCGCTTCGCCCGAACGCAATACGGAGATCCGACGGCCCCCGTGTAGTCTGCACATCGGTCGGGATCGTCGGTGCGGCCGGTCCTTGAACATCTGAGCCTGTTCGTCCGTCGCCTTGTCATTTAGTTCTCCTGCGCGCCCGGCGGGGGCGGGTACCGCACCTGCACCGGGACCAATTCAAAAATCACGGCTCCTTGCCGGTGTCGAGGGACGCGGCAGTGCCTAGATCGCGCAGCATTTCTTCGGTGCGCTGGCGTGCGCGCTCCTGTCCCTCTGGTGACATCTTCGCCCGCAGTTCCGAGAAGTTGCGCCGGATAGGTCCGCCCGCGGCCGTGTACTTGGGCACGGTCGCTGGGTCATAGATCGGGATGTCCAGAGGCGCCGTTGTCAACGTGACCGCCGTCTGCTCGGTGGTTGGGGACGCGGCAGCGCGACGGCCGCGCATCCATTTCCACTCGGACATCGCGGCGTCGGGAGTCGCGTAGTTGGTCCGCCTGGCTAACTGCCAGCCCTCGCGGAACGCCGCCTCCTCTTGCGCCGGGGGAGTCGAAGGCGATGCGGCATCGACGGCGGGGTCGACGCGCACGAACAGCCAGAACAGGCGACCCTCCGGGACGAGTCCAGGCTTCGCCTCGTGCGGGTCGTGCACGATCTGCCCGCCCCGGCCGACGACAGCGTGAGCCACGCCAGTGCCTGGTGTGGAGCCGCTGATGATGTGGAAGATCGACTCCGGGATCTTCCAGCCCTCGGCCGACACGGAAATCAGCACAAGGCCGAGCCGTTGCGACAGCCAAGCGTTCAGACGCTCGAACCACTCCTCATCCGGCCAGACCACCGAATGTGGCACTTCATCGAGCGGGAGTTCGAGCACCGAGGCGAGCGCCGCCTGCAGGCAGTTGCCCTTGCCGATGCCGTCGGAGGTCTGCGTGATCGGTCTCACAGGCCCTCCGGGTGTCGCGCACGCGCACCGAACAATGCAGCCCGGGCGCGTCGCCACCGACGAGGACGGCGCCCGCAGCGCGACCCGAAGACGATCGGATCGAGGATATTGCCCTGCCAGACCCGCGCGCCTTTTCGCAGTCCGCGCCCGCAGCCGGCACAGAACCACGCCTCTTTGAGACGGCCCCAGCTCATGTCAGTGCTCCTTGTCGGCTGTTCCGGACCACGGTCGCGGCTTCAACGTGCTCGGCAGGTACAGCGGGTGGCTCGGGTATCCGTCCTTCGTCAGCCGGAGATGATGAAGCGGCCGGATCTTCGAGAGGAGCGTCCTGGCCGCGACGTCACGATCGAGGGTTCGTCCGTTCACGCCCCACGCACACACGATCAGGGCGCTGTCTTCGGCCATGGTGGCCAGGGCGCGGTCGTTGTCGGGCCCTACCGGATCACCCGTCACGAAGAGCGCCCGCGGCGACGTCGACCGAAGCGCGAAGAGGTTCCCGATCTCGAAACTGCCATAGCCCCACGAGACGGCAAAGGCGAGGCAGCGGCGCAGCGTCGGGTCGAGGACCGTTTCATCTGCGGTACTGGGGTTCAGCATCACGAAGCACACGCGCGGAAGATCGGGATTCCAGATCCGCCACAGCGAGTAGCGGTACCTCCGCTCGTCGCCGAATGTTGCGCCGGCCTCGGTGTAGAACGGCTCGCTCATGGATGCGGCCCACCTGGTCTGTACGCTTCTGGTTCATCGCAGACGCGATGCTCGACGCGGCCGTCCGGCGTGAACCGCCACTTATGCCCGCGTCCGATCGGGCGTTTGCATTTCGCGCAGATCTTCCGCGGCTGCGCTCCGAACGGACGTCCACAAGTCGGGCACGTGTCGCTCATTTTGCCGCCTCTGCCGCGTCCACCGGCGCCGCACCGATCTGGTCGTCGAGTTTCGCGATGAGCGCGCGCTGTCGTTCCGCGCGGGCCGCCAGCACCTTGGCCTGGTATTCGTTGTAGGCCGCCCGCTCGGCCGTCTGAACCCTGCGCTCGATGAGCGCGCGCCGCGGCTGCCGCTTGCGTTTCGATTCGCGTTCACGGCGCTCTTGTTCCCGCCGCTCGAACTCCTTGATCGCCTCCAGCCGCCGATCGACGCGGGTTTCGTAGTAGCCGTAGAGCAGCAGGATGTAGGCGAACGGATCGACCACGGCGCCGCAGTCCCGACAGGTGACCGTCCGCTTCTCCTCGCTAATTTCAGTCCGGACGTGCTTGCAGGAATCCCAGTCGGCCCGGTTCAGCGTGGCTGGCTTGGCGGGATCCGTCACCGCTGAGACCGGTGTCTCCTTAGGTGGTTCTTTCCCGGCGAAATCGATGATGATCGCCATCACCATCCGTCCTTCAGATGCTGCCGGCAGTAGTCCTGGTTCGGTTCGACGTGCTTCGCGTGCCGCCGACACATCGGCGTGTCGCACGTCTTGCCGGCCGCGATCACGTGGTCGCAGAGCTGTGTGCCCGGATCGGTACAGTAGGCGCAACGCGGCTTCTGCTTCGTCGAGCGACAGACGATCGCCATGCCGCCGGGCGTTCGAACGACGTCACAGGGCATCGGGTTACGTCTCCTCCCGCATCCTCGCTTGCCGCGCTTCGATGCGTCGCTGCTGCGCAAGCGGCAGCATGCACGTTCCAGCGTCATCGAGGATCCTGTTCACGGTGAACTCGTCGCGAGCCTCAACGACGCCGGCCTTCCGCAACCACTCCGGTACGCGCTCGTCGCTCCACCACACCGCACCTGCGAGAAGAGTCCACGGTTCCTTGGTCCGATCGTGCTCGATGCCTGCTTCTGTGCCGTCTGGTAGCACGCAGCCGCGCACGACGTGTCCGTAATCGACATCGAAACCGTTCCAGCGCGCCAAGAGCCAGCCGCTGTGACCTTCGCGCTTGACGTGCTCCCACACCCATGCCCGATTACCGGTCCATCCGGCCTCCCATTTCGCGGTGTGCTGGCGGGAGCAGATGATGACCGGATGAAAAGGCGCCTTGTGGTACTCCTCGCGCGGACCGCGTTTGATCAGCCAGATCGCCCTCGGGCATTCAACTTTTTCGCCGCACATCGCTACGTCTCCCTGATCTTCATCGGGGCGTATTCCTGCTCGAACAGCTTCTTCTTGCGACGATATTCGCGGGTGCGGTAGCCCTTGGCATCCTCAACGATCGACTGGCCGTCTTCCTGGTAGGTGAAATCGGCCACCCAGATCGCGAGGACGACGTCCTCACGGTGTAAGTCGAACGGCACCTGGCGCCGCAGGTCACTGATGACGCCGGCCCGCTCACGCTGGCGCAGGTCTTTCCAGCGCATGGCCTCGCGCGCACTCGCGAAGACGATTCCCCGAATCCCGATCTCCCGCGCGATCTGGGCGAGCGGCTTCGTGCGCGCGTGACCCCGCCTGATGCGGTCGGTCGCCACGCCCTCCTGTGTCGCGAGCGTCAGGATCTCGTCGCGCCTGAAAATCGTCAGGTCGTCGGTCACCAGCACCTGCTGCGCGCGGTACTTGTGTGGCTTCGCCGGCGCCACGCCCGATTGCAGCTGCGCTTCCGTGACGTGTTCGTAGCCGGGCCAGGTCATGCCGATCGCTCCAGCGCCGCGCATCGCGCGGCCGCTGTGAGATCCCCGATGCGCCGCCGACGCGTCCACTTGTGTGGATTGGGCGTTATGCCGTGGCCAGGGCTGAACGCGGCCGCACGCGGGTCCTGGCCCGGCTCGAGCACAACGTAGGTGCCGCACCCGCAGGCGCAGTGCCGCAAGCGCTTGCCGCGGAGTTCGACCGGCGCGTCGTGCGAGAGCGAGGGTGGCTGCGCCGGCTTGGTGCGGCGGTGCCGCGGCGGCCGCGGCGGCACTGTCTGCGGCAACGAATCTCGCCGTGCGTGGGCGGTAGAAGTCGGGCGCCGGACCGACTCGCCCAGCGAGACGGCACTCGCGATGCGCCGCTCGCCGGCGTCGAGGCGCGCCCGGATCCGGCGCAGCTGCGCATCCAGGAAGACGACGAATGGTGGCCGGCCGAGGTCGAAATCCAGCATCACGCCTCCTTCGCCAGGCGCTGATCCGCGACGTCGATCCAGACTGCCGTGGCCCGACCGGCGATCCGGGAGACCAGCCGCGTGTCGTCCTGCATGTCGGCGAGCTCGCCCAGGCGTTTGTTCGACGTCCAGATCGTCCGCAGTCTTTTGTCGCTGCGCGACTCGTAGATCATCAGCAGCGTGCGCCTGGTGAAGTCGGTCGCCCGCTCGCGCTCGGCGCCGAGGTCGTCCAGGACGAGGAGCGGGCTCGTATGGAGCCGCCATTCCATCTTCGACGGCGGTTCCTCGGCGTCCTTCGGCTGCAGCTCGCACAGCGCGCGCGCGACGTGCACGAAGTAGCCGGCCGGGCGATGGCGCCAGAAGTCGTTCAGCACACTGCAGGCGAGTCGGGTCTTCCCGCTGCCGACCGGACCGCCGATGAAGAGATCACCAGCATCGGCGGCGAGGAAATCGCGGGCGCCTTGCAGCGCCTGTTCGTTGCCGGGCAGTTGTCGATAGTTCTCGAGCGTGGCGTCGTGGAACTCGAGCGGTACGCCCTCGGCCCACCGGCCTTGCTTCTCGAGCCAGCAGTCGCAGCGCCCGACCCGCTGGATGCCATCGACGGTCACCGGCTTCCATCCGGTATCGCCGCACGTCGGGCAGCTTGGCCCCGACGGTTCGGGGCCTTCCCGGCGCACGAGGCGGAGGTGTGCGATGCGGTCGCGAATCGATTCCAGGTCGCTCATGACGCCAGTCCTCGGCGGGGCAAGCCCCTGATGACACGGTCGTACTGCGAGGCGCCGGCGGCCCGGTGCGGCCGTCGGTCGAGACGCCGCGGACGCGGGCCTCGCACTTGCCGGCCCAATAAGTTAACCAGCCGACGGTAACTGGGGTCTTGCGGATGTCCTTGTCGGTGCTCCGCGCGTACTCGACCATGACTTGGTCGAGCATGGCGTCGTCGGGGTAGCGGGCGAGTAACTCGGCGAGTTTCGGAAAATCTGCCGGCCGGATCGTCAGCGGCAGGGATTGCTTCTGGTGCTCGGCCGCGAGCGCGACGAGCCGGTCGTAGACCCGCTCAGCCCGTCCACCGTCCACGGCCGGTGTGCCGGGTCGCGTCGGCGGCTGGTCGGTTGCCGGAGATGGACCTAGAGAGTTTCCTTTTCTTTTCCTGTTCTTGTTTTCTTGTTCTTGTTCCTGATTCGGCGACCCCTCGACAGAGGGTTTGGGCAAGTCTTCGGGTAAGCCTTCCAGTAACCCTTCGGGCACCCCTTCCCCTACCCCTTCCTGTAACCCTTCGGGTAACCCTCCGCCTACCCCTTCAGGGTAGGCTTCCGGGAAGGCGTGCAGGAAAGCCTCGACAAACGTTCGATCCATGCCTTCGATGAAGGTCCGGAAACGCGCGAGCGCCTTGATCTTCAGGGGCGATTGCGGGAGATCTTCCCAGGTCGTGCGCCATCCCCTGATCACGTTCGGCGACTCCGGGGCGTTGTGCTCGATCGCGTGCGGCAGCCAGATGAGGAGCGCGTCCGGATCGAATTCCGCGAGGTTGGCCTCGAGGATCTCGTTGAGGACGCGTCTGGTCGCGCCCACGGTCCAACGGTTTTCAGACGCCAGGGCGCCGATGCTGGTGGCGAAGAGACCAGGGATATTCGTGACCTGCGGGCCGGCCAGGAGATAGATCCACAGGCTCTGGGCATTCGCCTGCGGGCGCGACAGGCCGCGGATCTTGTCGTCGCCCCACATGCACGTCGAGATCTTTCGGTATCGCGCCATCAGATCGCCTCTCCCTCCGGTGCGCCGAGTAGCGCGATTAGTTGCGATGCGTGTTCATCGGTCATGCCCGTCTCGAAGGAGGTCTGCACCAGGCGCCGCAGGAAGGGATCCATGTCGGCGTCGTCGTCCACGATCGCGAAGACCTTGACGTCCGGGCGCTGGCTCAGCCAGGCCCCGATCTCGCGGCCGCGTGCGTTCGAAGCGACTGAGCCAAGCCCGTCGATGACCCGCGGCGTGATGTCGATCACGGCGTGTACATTGCGGAGGCCGAACGCGGCGAACACCTCGTGCAGGTACTCGAGGCCGCCAAATCGCCAGGTCGACGAGACGACCACGCGCGTGCCCGTCGCATCGATAATGCGGTCTAGTCGTTCGATACAGGCCGGATCGATGCGCTCGCGCCGGCCGTTCTTTGGCAGGCCGCGGAACGTGTTCATCGAATTGAGCACGCCGTCGATGTCCAGGAAGAGCACTTTCACGCACGCCTCCGGCGGTTGCCGTGCGGTCTCTGTGATGCCAGCGTCGCCAGCAATTCGTCGATCGACGTCGCGACCTTTGACGTCATGCGGTACATCAGCTCCGGCTCGACGGCTTCCGGCACATAGACGACAACCTGCTTTCCCGCGCCAGCGGCCCAACCCGCCTCCAGGTGCGCGCTTCGCCCGGCCGGCAGCAAGAGCACACAGACCTCGCACTCGCGCAGCGCGGCCATGTCGAAAGCGAATCCGGCATCAGCGACCGGATGGTGAAGCGAGGCCGCGAACGCTTGCGGGGTCCATTGCTGCCAGTTGGGATCGATCGCAGACCAAGCGAACCCGTGATTGCCGGGCGCCGGGTGCCGAAAGTCGTACACGTCGTGCCCGGCGTCACGAAGCAGGTCGACGATCTGTGGCTGGTAGCCGTTCCTCCACGATGAGGCAACGTAGATCTTCACGCTCGCACCTCCGGCATCTTGTCGTAGCGGACGCCGTCGAGTTGCGGGCACTCGACCACGCGCCCCTCGATCTCCATCTGCTTCAGGTAGAACGGCACACCGGCTGCCGCGCACTGGTCGCGGAGCGAACGGAACCAGTCGGTCTTCGCGTAGCGCCGGTGCTTGCCGCTCTCGCAGCCAGCGATCACCAGATCGACCTGCGCCCGGCCGTGTGAGCATTCACAGCATGTTGGAGGCAGAGGTCGGGATGCGAAGCACTTCTCCGGACCGCCGCGTTGGCAGGGAATCCAAGGGCCGATGTCGATCTCCTCGATCATCGGTTCGAGGGATACCCAGCGCCGCGCCGCCGGCGTCTCCTGCAGCACCGGTAAATCCCGATCAGCTTCTGCCTGAGTGCAGATGGTTGCACCTGGCCAGATATTCGGAGCGACGAACCCCGGCAGCTCATGCGGTTTTTGGGGCGGGCGGTTCTTTTCGATCCGTTCCCAATACTCGTCATCGCCTTCGAGATAAGGCAACAGCGCGAGCAGTTGCGGTCGGCCGCCTAGCTCGACGAATCCAAAACCGACCCGCCAGCGCAGCCGCGTCAGAAACGCGTACATGCGCTGCGCTCGTTTCGTTGGAATGAAGAATCGGTGGTGCTTCGCGTTGGCCATGATCGCGAACGCCATTACGAGAAACGCGTCGGTGACATCCTTGTGGAACAGATCGCTTTCGAAGCAGACGCCCGCGGCTTTGCGCGGCCGTTTCCACCCCAATGGGTCGGCGAGACGAGATTCCAAGCACTGCAGATGCTCGAAGGATTCGTGGTATTGAGCGGGGGCGGTCGGCCAGCGACCGGCTCGCCACGCCTCATGGCGCTTGTTGTGTAGTCCCCTGGCCCAACATTCTCGGCACCCGGGCGACACGGGCGTGCACCCCACGAGCGGATTCCAGACTTCGTCGAGATACGGGATCCCGGTCTTGCTCATGCTGCCGCTCCTGACGACTGGTGCGCGCGCTGTTCATCCACGAGCCAGGCCGGCGGGACCGCGCGCTTGAAGCGTTGCGTCCGCCAGTACGACCGGGCCCGGTGCATCACCGAACGCCGGTGGTAGCGCCAGCCCGTGGGCGAGCGCCGGCGCGAGACCTCGCCGGCTTCCGCCCACCTCATCACCGTGCCGATTGACACGCCGGCAACCTGCGCCGCGTCGCTCACCAACAGCCAGTCGATGGACCACCGCTCCCGTTTCGGCGGCTCAAGGGCCACCTCGCAGAGTCGCTTGAACTGCGGCATCGAGACGTAGAGGCGATGCTTGTGCCACTTCGCACGGAGTGGCCGGATCGTGCCGGCGTAGACTTCGCGCCGGACCCAGCTGACCGGCTTCCGCAAGATCCGCGCGACCTCGGCGAAGGTCGCGCCCTGCAGGGACACCTGGCGCTTCGCCGCGGCGTGCACGACATCTGCCGGGATCCGCGGTGCGGTCCGCCATTCCAGGCCGCGCAGCAAGACCCGGAGGCGCGCGACCGACACGCGAAGCCGCCGGGCGGCCTCGCGCTCGCTGTATCCCAATTCGTCCCGGAGATCTCGCACCTGCTGCTTGAGCACGTACCGGACGTCGCGTTGGGCGCCGATGCAGCCGACCTTCACACGTAGTCGGTCACTCGCGATGTAACCGTCCACCTCCGCGTGCGTGAAGCCGTAGAACCTACAGGCCGAAGAAATGGACAACCAGGATTTGGCGTGATCACCGGTCGTGCACCGGCGCCACTTCCAGCGCACGGCGTCGGTCTTCGACACGAACCAGCGCCGGCCGAATTTCGTGGCACGCAGCACGCCGATCGCGATCGCGTGCAGGACGATCCGGCGGCTGACATGCGATGCGGTGGCGACCTCCGCGGGCGTGAGGCCGGGGCACCAGGGCCGGGACAGGTGTCGCTTCGCCCCGTGCTCGAGCGGCGGATAGCGCCGGTAGTACGCCTCCCGCGTCGCCGGCGGCCCCTCCGCGCCCCAGATGTCCCGGCAGGCCGTGCAGCAGGTCGGATGCCGGCGCTCCAGCCAGAGTGCGTACGTGCGACGTAGGTTGTCGGCCGTGGGCTTCCCCCACCACGGCATCGGCCGGCCGGCGCGCCGATCGGCGAGGAGCTTCCGCGCCACCTTCGGGTCGATGTACCAGGTACCGAACTGCGTCGAATGCTCGTGGGTGCCGGTCGGATTGCACCGGATCGCGGACGGCACATAGCCCATCCGCGCCCATTCCGAGAGCTTGTCGCTACGGATCCCGAGCGCCCGTTTGAGCGGCGCCAGGCGGACATATCCCTGGGGCCGGAAGACGCGGCCGGCGCGGAATCGTTCGAACTCCTCGTGCGGGATGACGTGAAGCCGGCCGACGGTGACGATGCGGATCTTGCCGCGGCGGATGTAGTGGTCGAGGATTGATCGCGTCCCGATCCGCCGCGCGGCCTCGGCCACCGTCAGCCCGCCGACGACATCGGACGCCTGCAGCCCAATGCGGTTGATCATGTTCTGCACGGCGTAGCGCGACCGGCCGGCTGCCGGATCGCCCGTCACTCGGCGCAGCCGCTCCGCGAGCACCTGCCGGATCTCGCCGGGCCCGACGCGGCCGACGAGCGAGGCGACAAGGGCCAATTCTGGCGCCTGCCATTCGTAGGTGATTCCACCCCGGCACGTGCGCGGTCGCGGCGCCGGCCACTCCTCGTCGGCTGGCGGGCGGCCGTGCCAGAGGGTGAAGAGTTCGGCAAACCCCTGGCGCGCCCCTGGCCGGCACACGTGCGCGCGCCGGCGCAGCGCGTCGACGGCGTCCACCGGCACGCCGAGGACGTGGGCGAGATGGTCGCGCCGGGCGTGCCAGCCGTGTTCGAGCACGAACGATCGCCAGTCGCGGGCTTCCGTCATGACTCGATCCACCGCAACTGCAACGGAGGAAGCGGGTACGAGAGCGTGCCCGGTCCCCGGTCCTTCAGCGCCCCACCCGCGCCGAGGCACATACCGTCCTCGATGTTGCCGCCCATGACCAAGACGTCTGGCGGCGCGCAATCGAATTTCGACTGGAAGGCTGAGACGAGGTCCGGCCCTTTCAATCCGGCTTCCTGCATTCGACGGTATTCGACGTCGATGTCCGGGAAGAGATCCGCACACCGCTTCCGGTGGATCTTCCAGCAGGCGTCCGCGTCCGGGCACGCGGCGTTGCAGTACAGAGACCCGTCGCCTCTGACCCCGCGCGAGGCCTCTTTCGGAGACAGGCGCAGCGAGGTAATCTCGTAGCCGCCGCCGAAACCGAAGTAGCCCAGGCAGCGCAGTTCCTCCTGGACCGGTTTCTGATGCTGGCTCACGCGCGCGCCTCCAGTTCGTCACGCAGCGCCCGGCTGCCGGCCGCCATCTGTTCGGCGGACAAGCCGACGATCGACGCGAGCAGCCCCACGACGGGGCCCGTGAGGGCCTGCAGCCGCGGCGTCGGGATCTCGCCCAGGCGTCGATCCCAATCGGAGAAGGTCGCCGGCAGCACCGGACGGACAACGGTTGCTTTCGGCGCGACGGCCCGGAGCGCCGCGGCCATCGGCATCGCCACCTTTTCGACGCCCCGTCTGGAGAACGCATAGAACTCACCCGGGCACAGGGCCGCCAGGTCCGTGAAGGTAATGCGGCTGCCGCGGAACTGCGGGGCCAGCGCGGACCAGGCGGTCGGATCCTCCTGGCGCCCGATGAAGCACAGATTCTTGTTCGTGAAGACGGCGCGGTGGAGCGTGCCGCTGAATCGGTGCGCAGACAGGAAGAGATCGAGTGATCGCTTCCGGCCTCGTTGCACGAAGTCGTTCACCAGGTCCGAGGCCTCGCCGACGTCCCCCTGGCGTCTCCTCGAGGCCGAGAAGAGTTGAGTCTCGTCGAGCATCAGATAGACTGGCTTCCGGTGCTCATCGACGGCTTCCATGATGGCCTGCGCGAACGGAATGAACTCGCTCGCAGTGCGCACCCGCACGACGAGGATCGGTTCCTTGCGGTCACCGATGCGCCGGGCGACGGCGGCCGGATCCGCGACGGGTGTTCCGTACAGCGCCTCGATCTCGCCCTCCGGATCCAGGAGCACCGAGACCCAGCCCTGCGCCGAGAGCTGTTCGGCGATGAGCAGGCCGGCGTTGGTCTTGCCGATGCCGCTCGGGCCGACGGCCACGATGCGCAGCCCCGTCGTTGCGTAATCCGCCAGGTCCAGCGTCGTCGACCCGAAGTCGAGCGCGGCGTGGGCGAACTCGTCGCGCTGGAAGATGGCTTTGCCGCTCATACGACCCTCGTGGCCATGGCCGCCTGGTATCGGGCGAGATCGCGGGTCCAGATCTTCCGGACTCGCACGCTGTCACGGCGGTACCGGAAGGGATCGCGGTGCGGCTGCGGGCCGAGGCCGGCGCCGACGTGCGGCGCGAGGCCGGCGCACTTGAGAACGTAGCGCTGGCTCAACATCGCCGGTCCTCCTGCGCATGGTGGACGACATCGCGCAGGTGCATCAGTTGCGCGGGCGTCAGTTGGAAGACGACCGCGAAGTCCTCGATCGTCGTCGCGGCGATCGCGGCCAGCAGGCCGGACCGGCGAGCTTGTGCGAGTACTCGGCGTAATCCCGCCCAATCGGGCGCGTCGCCCGGATCGACCAGGTCGCGCACTTCGGCGTGCAACTGCTCGAGCGTGTGCGGCGGGGCATTCGACCCGAGGTCGGCCTCCAGCCGTTCGTTGAGCAGCGCGAGCAGCTTCGCCGCGGGCAGGTAGCCGTGCATGCTCTTGATCAGCGAGCGTTCCGCCGGCGTGAAGGCGCGGGGCCCGGCCGTGGGCGAAGCGGCCGCGGGGCCCGGCCGCGGGGCTGCTTTCGTTGCCGGCACCGGCGCGGGGCCGAGATGGCCATCGAGCCGGCGCGCCTCGGGACGGCTCTTGCAGTACTGGCAGAGGCCGCGCGTCAGATCGTCGTCGTTCGGATCGAGAACGGCCGTGCACAATCGGCAGTTCGCCCACCTGATGGGGGCGATTGGCGCGGCCGTTCGGATCGTGGCGGGCTGCATGGTTGATCTCGCAGCTACGGAATGACGATCCGCGACGTCCGGCCTTCGGTGAGCAGCCGGATCGCCGTCGTCATCGGCGATTCGTTCTCGCGCTGCTCGCCGGCGAACCGTTCCTCCAGGAACGCCAAGAGCGCGTGGATGTCCTCGAGCATCGGCCCGGCGACGTCGGCCAGCGCGCCCTCGAGCCAGCGGTCGGCCACGGTGCGACAGACCGTCACCAGGCCACGCCGGTCGTCGCCGGGCAGGTCGGTCCAGGACCGTCGGACCTTGTCCCGGATCGCCGGCATGTTGAAGGCGAGCACGGTCGTCTTCGCGATGATCTCGCCGTCGGCGCACGGCGCGCACACCGTGCGTGTCTCGTCCGACCAGGTGCAGCCGCCAGGGCACGCCCGCTGCTCCGAGCAGCCGCAGTACTTGCAGGTGCCGGCGCTCATGATCGCTTGCCTTTCTTCACCGGCGCCTCCGCCTTCGCGTCCGGCTTCTGCTGCGCCTTCAGTACCGCGGCGACATCGATACCGACCGCCTTCGCCTTTGCGGTCCAGCGGTCGCGCCACCATTCGTCCCTGATGTCGTTGTGCAACTCGAGCGCCGCGAGGTGGCGCAGCACGGTCTCTGCCGTCTTCGGCTTCCCGAGCTTCTGCGCCAGCTCCGCGAGATTCGGTTTCGACACGCTCTGCATCAGCAGCGCGACTAGGGCGGGCAGCTTCGCCGTTTTGACCGCCTCGAACACCGCCGCGCTCCTCGCGGCCTCCGACCGTTTCCAGGCGACACGCGCAGCCTGAGCCTTCGCCTGTTCTTCCTGGCGCTTTTTCTCCTCACGCTCGTGGCGCTCGGCTTCGCGCTTCGCGGCCCCGCCACGGGTACCGCCCTCCTTCGCGCGCCTCGCGCGCGCGCGCTTCTCCCGGCCCCAATGGACATCACACTCCTTGTTCACGCACACCTGGTGGGTCGCGCCGTACTCGGGGCCCACGACGATGACGCCGAGGACGGACTTGTCGCACGTCGCGGCTTCCTTGTCGCTGCCGTCGGCGAGTTTCCAGGACCGGCAGGTGTAGACGCGCTCGTCGGTCTTCGCGTCCGGCTGGACGTAGCTGTCGTGCGTGATGGAGATGACCTTCTTGCCGCGCCCTGGTCGCGCCGCGGCCGCTTGCACTTGGTCGGCGACCGGTCCGAAGTCGAGCGGCGCCGCGGCGGCGTACTGCGCGGGGTCGAAGCGGATGTACTTCGCGACCCATGCCTGGAACTCGCGCGGCGACACGGCCTTCAGGCCGGCCCAGCGATCTTCTTTCGTCGTGGACCCCATCCCCACGACATCGTCGAACCGGAACGCCGCATCCCGCTCGAACAGTCCGCCGTCGCTGCGGTAATCGTGGGGCGGAGTGATTGCCTTCTTCTGCTGCGCAGGCGTGAGCCGCGCTAGCGGGATCGCGTGGCGGATGGTGATGAGGCCGCGCTCGATCAGCTTCGCCGCCTCCGGGATCAGATCGACAAGCTTCGCCATGTTCCAGACGTCGACCGGCGACTTGCCGATCCGTGCGGCGATCCCTTGCGCCGCGGCCGCGCGGGCGCCCGGCCCGGCCTGGTCGAGCAAGGTGCGGAACGCGCGCGCCTCCTCGAGCGGGCTCAGGCTCGCGCGCTGGATGTTCTCGACGACCGCATCTTCGAAGGCCTGCCGCTCGTCGACCAGCCGATCGATCACGGCCGGCATCGTCGCCAGGCCGGCGGCCTGCGCGGCGCGGTATCGCCGCTCGCCGGCGATGATCTCGTAGTGCTTGCCCACGGGCCGGACGCGGATCGGCGTGAGAATGCTCCGCGCCTTCACGCTCGCGGTCAGCTCGGCGAGCGACGCGGGGTCGAAGTGCTGCCGCGGGTTGCGCGGCGACGGTCGAATCTGATCGAGGGGAAGGTCTTGAATCGTCTCGCTCATGGGTGCTTCGTTCCTCACTCCGCGCTGATGCGCAGACTCCGTAGAAATTTCCGATCCGAGGCCGAAGGGCTCCAGACGGCGTGCGTCACGTCTGCGCCGTCTCCGTCCTGCTCGCCGATCAGGCCCTCCCGCTCACGCACGTCCCCGACCACGGACGGCTCGTGGCACCTCGGGCACGTTGTCACCGTTCCGGGTTCTGGACGCCAGGCCGATTCCTCAATCCAGCCGCTGTGGCAATGTGGACAGACATAGCGCGCGACGTAGTGCTTCTCAGCCATCGGTTACCCGGACCCTCAGACGTCGACCTCCCGCGCCTCCGGCGCGGTCACGAGAAAGTCAACCAGGCGCTTGACTCGCAAGCGTCGCCCCGGCCAGCCCGCGTTGGTCCTTTGGCATAGCGGAACCAGTACGGCCAGTTCCGCCAAAAGCGCCGTTTCAGTCGCGATCTCGGCATCGATTTCAGTGGTCACCGCTTCTCCTTCACTTGCTATCGCGTTGTGGCTGCCGTCGCGCCGCCGGGCGGCCGGTCCCGAAACAGCACGCGTGGCGAAATCGGAAGTGTCTGCGTGACGGGCGTTCTCCGCATCCACCTAGTCGCCTCGTCCCTCGGCTCGTCAGGCAAGGATCGCCACGTTGAGACCCTGCAGCGCCTCTTCCAGCCAGCTTGCCACGCGCTCGACCGCCGTCAGCTTCCAGGTGCCGGCGTCGGCCTCGTAGAGCGCGACCGTCGGCAAACCACCCTCCCGACCGGACTGCAGGCGCACGACAAACGCCGACGGTGGCTGCAGGACGTCCCGAAACGTGCGGAACGGCGCGAGCCGCACAGGGTTCGGCACGATGACCTCGGCAACGAGCGCGATGCCGGCGCGGGCCGTCACGCTCTGCGCGATGCCGTCGTCCTGCGACGTCTTCACCTGCTCGTGCTTTACGGTCCCGAGGAGCGCGAGCACCTTGTTGCGATCCTCCGCGTCGGAGAAGCGCGTCTGCAGGCCAATGATGAAGGCCTCGATCGACATGAACTGCCCGAGGAACCCCTCGGTCGTGTCGAGCGCCACCGCCGCCACGAAGCACTCACGCGTGCGCGACCGCGGATCGAGCGGCCCGAGCACGCTCACGACTGACGGGCCGACCACGTGGATCACGAGTTCCGATAGGTGGAGCGCATCGCGGTTCGCCCTCAGGTAGTCGCGCAGCGCCCCCAGACGCGCGACGTTCAGCGTGTTCGCCTTTGGTCCCGGCTTCACGAGCGCCGCGGGGTCCTCGAGCGTGTAGCCCTGGGGCTTCGCGATGAAGTCCCCGATCTGGGTCGGCTTCTGCGCGAGCTCTGCGATCTTGGTGACAACGCCTTCCTCCATCACTCACCGCCTTTCGTTCCGTCGGTTGGGAATTTGGAGACAGCCAGTTGCGGGCGCTCCTGGTCGAACAGATTCGACTGCCGCGGATCGGACTCCACGGCAATCAGCTTGCCCGCGTGCCGTCCCATGAACAGCCGCGTCTCCACGGTCTGGATGCCGGCCAGCTTCGAGGCGCACTTGAGCGTGACATCGGCCACGTCCCGCTCCGCGTTCGGCTTGAACGCGATCTTGATGGTCACCTCGCGGGTCGCCTTCGCGTCGGTGTTCGGATCCGCGATGTTCGCCAGGATCCGCGACAGTTCGGCATCGAAAAGTTCGCTGAGTGCGCCGCCGCCGATCGTCTCCAATGACACTTGCTCCTGCATCTCGTCGCTCCTCATGGATGCAGGGAACCGCGGGCGGCCGGTTCCCCGGTTGTTGGTGCCGACCCGCCCTCGACTGGTCTGCTCAGGCCCCACGTGCTGCAGGGCGAGCCATTCGGACTCATCGTCGTACCGACTTCTTCGATGAGGGGCCGGATCCACTTGCGGTTGCGAATCCCGTTGACCGTCTGCAGCAGGAAGCCGAGCCGCCTGGCCGCCTCGTGGTCGCTCAGAGGCCCGTACCGCGCGAGCAGGTCGAGATACCGGGCGGTCCGGCTCCCGTCCTGCGCGCGGGCCCGCTGCGCCGCCTGCTGTGAGTGGTGGCGTGACCGCGGGCTACGCCCGGCGAACGGAACGGACGACGGGGGCGGGGGCACGACCGACACCGGCGGCGCTTCGAACGACAGCGGGCACTGGCCGGTGTCCTCGCGCCGCTGGTGCCAGCTGCGCCGCATCCCTGACGACGAATGAGCCGCGGCCGCGGGGGCCATCAGGCGACGCCCTCCCCTTCCGGTGAGCCGTTCGGCACCGCGTGGCTGCCGGTCCCTGGCCGGGTCAACCAGCCGCGGTAGCAATCCGCGTCGAGGTCGTGAAAGTAAATGACCCTGATTGGACCGGGCACCGCGAAGACCTCGCGCGCGAAAGCCCGCGCTTCTTCCAGGGTCGGCCGCACGCCCAGGACCGGCCGTGGATGCGGAGCGGCCGGCCCGAACTGACCGGCGGGCATGATGTCGCTCTCGAGTTCGATGCCGAGACCGAGGGCGCGGGGCTGGCGCCGCGGCCGCCGGTGCGCGCGCTGGATTGCTTTCACGCGAGCCCGGCGCTCCCGTGTCACCCGATCGCGACCGAGAATGGAATCGCCATGAGGCACCGCGATCGGCCGCGCCGACGAGCGCCTCTCCTCCGACCGTTCTCGCGCCATGTACGCCTCCATGGATGCGTCCGCCCGCCCGGCTGCCCGGCAACAGGCGAGCACGATGAGCACGATCACCAGCGCGACCAGGCCGATAACGATCGGAATCGGCAGCATCGCCGTCTCCTTCGCGTGACTCAGTTGACCTGAAAAGCCGCGAGCGTTCGGGGCTGGGGCTTCGGACTTCGGACTTCGGGTCGCGCCGCTAACCCAGGGCAGCGCTTGACGTCCCGCCCATCGGGACGCCGGATCCCTGTCACATCACTTCGGTGCTGCTTCCGGTCCGCCCGCCTCGCAGATCAGATGTCTCGCGCCGCAGGGGCAGACGAGCCAGGCCCACGTGCCGTCCGGATGAATGAACGGTTCCCGCGAGAACTGCCGCGACCGGCCCAGGTGCGCCAGGTGCCGCGCCATCCATTCGGCTGCCGTCAGCAGCTCCTCGAGCGGTTCGCGCAGGGCTTCGGCGATCATCGTTCCCCTCAATCCTTCCGCCGCGTCTCGTGCCACAACGCTCGGGCCCCGCACTGCGGGCAGATGTTCGGCCCGTAGGCTCGCCCGCCAACGACCGCCACACGAAAGAGTCCCGGATCAAGGTCGGAGATGAATCCGCAGCCGCACACCCAGACGCGACGCGATCGTGGTCGCAGCCGATGTTCGTCCCGCGAGCGGGCGCGTTCGGATGGCAACATCACGCCCTCGCCGCGTCCCATAACTCGAGCGCCATCTGCCAGGCCTCGATCACGCCCAGGACTACGCCCGTAATTAGGCCCGCGAAGATCCCGATCAAGAGCAGCAACGGGCCGATGAGCACCATGATCGAGACGCGCAACAGCCTGCGGAAGATCCTCATGAGGCCCCCTCCGCGTGAAAACTACGCCGTCGGTCGCGCCTGGTTGTCAGATCGCCTTTCGCTGAAACCGCGTCAGGGCCGCCGCGACCATCGCCAGGGGCATCCAACGCTTGCGCGGCACGGCGCCGATGAATCGCGCGGGCGCCGGCGCGACGGGACGCGGCTCCTTCGGCCGGTGGACGCCTCGTGCCAGGTCCAGGCGCGTCTCTAACGCCAGCATCACGCGATCGGCCACGCGCTTTGCGTGCCGCGGCTTCCGGTGTGCACGATGCGCGGCGCGGCGCTTCAGTTCGCCGGGGCCGAACCGGTCGCGGAACGAGGCCAACTGATGGACCGCCATTCGCTTACCCCGCCTTTCGCCGACACCGTTCCGGACGGCGGCGCGCGGGTCGTCAGCGAAGCATTCGGCGACGTCGATCGCTTCCTCCCGCGTGGGCTCCTCGCAGA
>Ga0316628_100000951_pt1 | contig 19487 bp, 12 predicted proteins | sample OWC_Aug_M2_C1_D5_FD_207648 | JGI IMG/M metagenome (GOLD analysis project Ga0316628, IMG submission 207648) | Wetland soil microbial communities from Old Woman Creek delta, Ohio, United States - OWC_Aug_M2_C1_D5_C | ecosystem: Environmental > Terrestrial > Soil > Wetlands | place: USA: Ohio... | reverse complement strand
CGATAGTCAGGCTCCGTGACTCCGGACCGGCGGCGCAGATGGTACCGCTCCTCTCGGCGCTGCTCGGCGTCACGGGCCTGGTGCTCCTGATCGCGTGCGCCAATCTCGCCGGCCTCCTTCTCGCGCGGGCCACCGGGCGTCTGCGCGAGATCGGGATTCGACTGGCCCTCGGCGCGGGGCGTGGACGCCTGGTCCGCCAGCTCCTCACCGAGAGCGCCGTGCTATCGCTGGCGGGCGGCGCGGCGGGCGTGCTGTTTGCGCAATGGGCGCGCGACGCGATCCGCCCCCTCCTGCCAAGCGAGTCCATGCCCCTCGGTCTCGAGTTCAGCACCGAGCCGAGGGTGCTGCTCTTCGCTCTGATCGTCGCGCTCGCGACCGGCCTCGTCTTCGGCCTCGTTCCGGCGCTTCAGGCCTCGCGGCCGGACCTCGTGGCGGCGCTCAAGTCCGCCGTCGGCCCGGGGCCGCGCGGCAGGTTCCGCGCTCAAGGTGCGCTCGTCGCGGGAGAGATCGCGCTGTGCCTGGTGTCGCTGGTGTGCGCGGGGCTCTTCGTCCGCGGCCTGCAGCGCGCGCAGAGGGTGGACCCCGGCATCCGGGAGCCCGAGGGCGTGCTCCTGGCCAGCACCGACTTCGCGCTCGCCGGCTACGGAGATTCGACGGGGCAGGCCCTGGCCGACCGCCTGCTGGAGCAGGCGCGCGCTCTGCCGGGGGTTTCGACGGCTACCCTCGCCTCGATAGTCCCGCTGGGCTTCGGGGGCGGCGAGTCGGACTACACCGAGGTCGAAGGCTACGTCCCGCAGCCGCGCGAGAACATGATCGTCTGCTTCAACAACGTGGGCTCGGACTACTTCTCCACTCTGGGAATCCCGATTCTGCAGGGCCGGGCCCTCGATCGGACCGACGGGCGCGACGCGCTGCCCGTGGCGGTGGTGAACGAGGCTTTCGCCCGCCGCTACTTCCCGGGGACCAGCCCGCTGGGCCGGACGGTGGATCAGGACGGCCGCCGGATGACCATCGTCGGCGTGGCGGGAGACGGCAAGTACGTCTCGCTTACCGAAGCGCCGCAGCCCCTGGTGTACCGACCGTATGCCCAGCACTACGTGCCGTACCTGACGCTGCACTTGCGCAGCGCCGGCGACCCCCGGCGTTTGGAGCGCGCGCTGCGCGGCGTGTTCGAGCGGACCGACCCCGCCCTGCCCGTCCTCGACGTGCGGGCGATGGCGGAGAGCATGGGTGTGGCGATGCTCTTCCAGCACATGGGCGCCTGGCTGCTGTCGGTGTTCGGTGTCCTCGCGCTCGCCCTCGGCGCCGTCGGCCTGTACGGCGTGCTCGCGTTCACCGTCGCGCAGCGGGCGAGGGAGATCGGCGTGCGCATCGCGGTGGGCGCGTCGCAGCGCGACGTCGTCGCCCTCGTGGTGGGCGACGCGGCCCGGCTCGCCGGGATCGGCCTCGCCGCCGGCCTGGTGCTCGCCGTCGCCGCGGCGCGGCTGCTGCGCAGCCAGATCTTCGGCGTCAGCCCGCTCGACCCGGTGACGTTCGTGGCGGTGGTCGTCCTGCTGGCCGCAGTGGCGCTGCTGGCCGCCTGGGTTCCCGCGCGCCGCGCCGCTCGCGTGGACCCGATCGTCGCGTTGAGCGCCGAGTAGCGTGTTGCCGCGCCGGCGCCCCGGGTGACGAGGTGACGCGAGGGGATCGATGAGCACTCTCTGGCAGGACGTCCGCTACGCTCTGAGGACTCTGCGCAAGAGCCCGGGCTTCGCACTCGTGGCCGTGCTCACCGTCGGCCTGGCCATCGGAGCGAACACGACCGTCTTCACGTGGATGGAGCGGCTCGTGCTGCACCCGCTCCCGGTCATCCCCGAGGCTGACCGCCTGGCCCTTCTGGGGTCCGCGCGCCGCGGCGGCGCTCCCAGCCAGATCACCTACGCGATGTTCCAGGCGTGGCGCGAGGGCGCGAGGACGTTCGATGGCGTCGCGGCCCAGGCGCCGGTCCAGTTGAGCCTCCGCGCCGCCGGGCCGGTGCAGCGCGCGTGGGGTGTCTTCGCTTCGTGGAACCTGTTCCGGACGCTTCGGGTCCGACCGGCCATCGGCAGGGACTTCCTGCCGGACGAGGAAGCCCGCGGCGCGCCGGTGGCCGTGATCTCGCACGCGCTCTGGCTGCGCGCGTTCGCCGGCGACTCCGCCGTCGTGGGCCGGCAGGCGGCGCTGAACGGCCGGGACTTCACGATAGTCGGCGTCCTGCCGCGACGGTTCCTGGGGACCGACGTCGGACTCAGCTACGACGTTTGGGTGCCGCTGACCCTGCGCGAGACGCTCCGCCCCGAGCGGGACGTGCTCGCCAACCCGGGCCACCACTGGCTGTGGGGCGTGGGACGCCTCAAGCCCGGTGTCGGCCTGGACCAAGCCAGACGCGATCTCGACGGAGTGCAGCGTGGCTTGGAGGACGCCGGGCTCGCCGTCGCGGGCGTCACGGTTGCCGTGCGTCCGCTCGGCGCCACCGCTCAGGGCTCCGCCATCCGGACCGTGACCACCGTGCTCCTCGGCATCACCGTTCTCGTGCTGCTCGTAGCCTGCGCCAACCTCGCCAACATGCTGCTGGCCCGGGCCGCGATGCGGAGCCGCGAGATGGGCGTCCGGCTGGCCGTGGGGGCCGGGCGGTGGCGGCTGGTGCGGCAGCTGCTCACCGAGAGCGCGGCTATCGCGCTCGCGGGCGGGGGCCTGGGCGTCCTGATCGCGCTCTGGGCCAGCGACGCGCTGCGCGGCTTCGTGCCTCCGTCGCCGGTGCCGATCGGCCTCGAGATGTACCTGGACTGGCGCGTCCTTGGCACCGCCGGCCTCGTCACGCTCGGCACGGTGCTGGCCTTCGGTCTCGTGCCGGCCCTGCGGGCCACTGGCGTGGACGTCACCCGCAGCTTGCGCGCCGAGCCCGGCGCGCCCTCGCGCCGGGGCTCGCGCCTGCAATCGGTGTTCGTCTGCACCCAGATCGCCCTTTCGCTGGTTTCTCTGGTCTGCGCCGGGCTGTTCCTGCGGGCTCTCCAGAGCGTGCGGGCCGTCGACGTCGGCCTCCGGGAGCCCGAGTTGGTGCTCTTGGTGAGCACCAACCTCTTCCGAGCCGGCGTCAGCGACTCCGCCGGCCCGGCGGTGGTGGATCGCCTGCTCGGCGAGGTCGCGGCCGTGCCCGGCGTCCGTTCCGCCAGCGCGGCCAACTGGGTCCCCCTCGGTCCCGGTGGGGGCAGCTCGGTCTTCGTGTGGGTCGGCGGGAGCGCCGACTCGTCCGGGATGGCCCTGGTGCACTACAACGGCGTGGCGCCGGACTACCTCGCGACAATGGGCATCGCCCTGCTCCGAGGCCGCGGCATCACGGCAGACGACCGTGGCGGGCGGGAGCCCGTCGCCATCGTCAACGAGGCGTTCGCGGCCCGGCACTGGCCCGGCCGCGATCCGCTGGGTCGGCGCATCCGCTTCCCGGACCGCCGGTGGCACACGGTGGTGGGAGTGGCGCGGAACGTCAGGCTGGCGCTGGGCGAGGCGCCGGAACCCGCCGTCTACACGGCGCTCGCGCAGGACTACGCACCGGACCTCGTCCTGCACGTGCGTGCGACCGCGGATCCGAGGAGTCTGGTCCCCGCTCTGCGCCGGGCCTTCCAGCGTGTCCACCCCGGCCTGCCCTTCGTGGACGTGCGGACGCTGGCCGAGGAGATGGGCTTCGCGACGTTGCTCCAAAAGGTGGCATCGTGGATGCTCGCCAGCTTCGGCGCGCTGGCTCTGGCTCTGGCCACCGTGGGCCTATACGGCGTGATGGCGTTCTCCGTGGCCGGGCGCACCCGCGAGATCGGCGTTCGCGTTGCCCTCGGCGCCGACAGGATGGCCATCGCCCGGATGGTCCTGGTCGGCGCCCTGCGGCTCGTCGTAGTCGGAATGGGCATCGGCGGGATCCTCGCCCTCGGCGCGGGGCGGCTGGTCCGCAGCCAGATCCTGGGCGTGAGCCCCACGGACCCCGTGACGTTTCTCGGCGCGGGGCTGCTGCTGACGGGCGTGGCGGGGCTCGCGGCGTGGCTTCCGGCGCGCCGGGCCGCCGCCGTGGACCCGGTCGTCGCGCTCCGGGCCGAGTGACGTCGCGGTCTGCGGTTCGACACTTCGCGAAGGAGGGACGTCACATGCGCACGCTTGCCTTGGGACTTGCGTTCTCGGCGCTTCTGTGCGGCATCGCGGACGCCCAGCAGCGGAACTTGGCGCCGCCGCAGAGCAGGCCGGACGCCCGGCAGCGTGAAGCGCTCGCGCAGGCCGCCGCGCCGCTGCTGCAGAGAGGCTACGAGCTCCCCGGCCAGCCAGGAGCTGGGATCACCGGCGCACTGAGCGCCGGCGCCTCGTGGACCCACAGCATCGTCTTCCCACCCAACCGGCGCGTCGCGCTCGTCGCGGTGTGCGACAGCAATTGCACGGACCTCGGCATGCGGCTCGCCGATCCGGACGGTCGGCTCGTGGCGCGCGACACGACGTCCGGCGCTCGCGCCGTGGTGGAGTTCACGGTCTCGGCACCCGAGTTCACGCTCACGATCGAGATGGCGTCGTGCAGGAGGAACCCGTGCCGCTGGGCCTTCACTTCGCTGTCTCGACCGTAGCCGGCGCCCCGGGCGACGACGTGTCACGAGGAGACCGATGAGCACTCTCTGGCAGGACATCCGCTACGCTCTGAGAACACTCAGCAGGAGCCCGGGGCTGGTGCTGGTCGCAGCCCTCTCGCTCGGCCTCGGCGTGGGAGCCAACGTCACCGCGTACTCCTGGATGGAGGGCCTCGTCTTCCACCCGCTGCCCGGCGTGGAGGATGAGGACCAGCTGGTGCAGGTGCAGTGGTCCTTCCGCGCCGGCAGCTACGGCTCGCTGAGCTGGCCGGACTACGTGGACCTGCGCGGCGCCGTCCGCAGCGTCGAGGGGCTCGCCGCCTACGACGAGAGCCAGACCGAGCTGAGGACCGAGGCCGGGTCCGGACGCGCCTGGACGATGTTCGTCTCGGCGAACTACTTCTCCACGCTGCGCGTCCGGGCGCAGCTGGGGCGGACCTTCCGCCCCGACGAGGAGACGAGCGCCGCGCCCGTCGCGGTCATCAGCCACGCCATGTGGCAGCGGCGGTTCGGGAGCGATTCGGCGGCCGTAGGCAGTCACGTGCTGGTGAACGGGCACGACGTCGTGGTTGTGGGCGTGGCTGCGCAGCGCTTCGGAGGGAACAAGGTCGGCCTGGCGTACGAGCTCTGGGTCCCCGCGACGCTGCGCCCGCTGCTGACCGGCCGGTCCGGCCTGGAAGCCAGGGGCGCCCGCTGGTTCCCCACCTTCGCCCGCCTCGCCCCCGGGACGTCGCTCGCGCGCGCCACCGCCGAGCTGGACGCGGCTGCGCGGCGCATCCAGCGGCAGGTCGGCGACTCCGCCGGCTCAGGCGCCAGAGTGATACCGTACCTGGAGCACGAGGCCACGACGGCGGTGCGGCCCGTCTTCTCGGCGCTGATGGGCGTGACTCTCGTCGTCCTGCTCGTGGCGTGCGCTAACGTCGCCAGCCTGCTGCTGGCTCGGGCGACCGCGCGCCGCCGCGAGATGGGCATTCGCGTGGCCGTGGGAGCGGGACGGGCGCGCCTTGTCAGGCAGCTCTTCACGGAGAGTCTGGTGCTCGCGGTGCTTGCCGGCGCCATCGGCCTCGTGCTGGCGGTGTGGGCGCGCGACGTGCACCAGCAGTTCGTTCCCGTCGGATCGCGGCCCATCGACGTGGCCATAGGAATCAACGCGCGGGTGCTCCTCTTCGGGATCGGCCTGAGTCTCGCGACGGCTTTCATCTTCGGAGCGATCCCCGCCATCCAGGCGTCGCGGCCCGAAGTGGTGGGCGCGCTCAAGGGCACCGCGGGCGGCCTCCGCATGACCCGCTCTCGCGCGCAGGCGGCGCTGGTCAGCGGCCAGGTGGCCCTCTCGCTGGCCGCGCTGGTGGCAGGAGGCCTCTTCGTGCGGAGCCTGGCCAACGCGCAGTCCGTGGACGTGGGCTTCTCGGAGCCGGAGCACCTGCTGCTCGTGGACACCGATCTCAGGGCGGCGGGCTACCGGGACTCGACGGCGGCATCGATTGTGGAGCGCATGCTGGAGCGGGCGCGCTCGCTGCCGGGCGTGACCGCGGCGAGCTTCGCGGACTACGTGCCGCTCGGGTTCGACGGCGTCGGCTACTACGGCGGCATCCAGCCGCAGGGCTACGAGCCGGGACCCGGCGAGATGGTGATCTCGGCCATCGTAGCGGTCGGCCCCGACTACTTCCCCGCGATGCGGGTCCCGATCCTGAGGGGGCGCGGCATCGAGGCCGGGGACCGGCGGGGCGCCGCGCGGGCCGTCGTGGTGAACGAGGCCTTCGTGCGCCGCTACTGGCAGGGCCAGGACCCGATGGGCAAGTGGGTGCGGCTGTACGCCCCGGACGGGACGTACACCGTGGTGGGTGTCGCCAGGAACGGGAAGTACGAGGACCTCGCGGAGCAGCAGACGCCGCCACTCGCCTACGTCCCGCACGCCCAGCTCCCCCTGTCGGAGGGGACCCTGCTGGTGCGCACGGCCGGGGAGCCCAAGGCGCTGATCGAGACGCTGCGGCGGGAATTCGCCGCGTTGGACGCCAACCTGCCCTTCCGCGACCCTCGCACGATGAGCGAGCAGATGACCGCCGTGCTCTACGCCCAGCGCATCGGGGCGGTATGGCTGGCAGGGTTCGGCGTCGTCGCTCTGCTCCTCGCCAGCGTCGGCCTGTACGGCTTGTTGGCCTACACGGTGAGCCAGCGCACCCGCGAGGTCGGCATCCGGATCGCGCTCGGGGCGGACCGCGGCGCCATCGTCAGCCTCGTCGTGAGAGGCGCCGCCCGGCTAACGGTCGTCGGCCTGGCCGTCGGCGCCGCGCTCGGCCTGGCCGCCGGGTTCCTGATCCGCAGCCAGCTGCTCGGCGTGGGGGCGTTCGATCCGCTGAGCTTCGCGGCGGCCGTGGCGCTGCTCGCCGCCGTGGCGCTGCTGGCCGCCTGGCTGCCGGCGCGCCGCGCCGCGCGGGTCGACCCCATAGTCGCCTTGCAGGCGGAGTGAGCCGAGGCGAGCTTCGTGCATTCGGTTCCCCGCGGCAGGCCGAACGGCCCGCGGCACCGGGAGCCACCAGCGTGCTGAGGAGCGAATGATCCAGGTCAGGAATCTCGAGAAGGTCTTCAAGTCGCCTGCGGGGCTGTTCTACGCCCTGCGCCGCATCAACCTCGACATCGCCAAGGGCGACTTCGTGACCGTGATGGGACCGGCGGGTGCCGGGAAGTCCACGCTGCTGCACGCGCTGGGCATGCTCGACGCCGACTGGACGGGCGAGTACACGTTCCTCGGGAGCGCCGTGCACAAGATGGCGCCCCGGGCGCGCCTCGCCCTCAACAAGAAGCACATCGGCTTCGTCTTCCAGCAGTACCACCTGCTGGACGACCTCACGGTGGCCGAGAACCTCGACATCCCGCTCTCCTACCGCGACGTGAAGAAGTCCGAGCGCGCGGGGATCGTCGCGGACTCACTGGACCGCTTCAACATCGTGGGGAAGAAGGATCTCTTCCCTCGCCAGCTCTCCGGCGGGCAGCAGCAGCTCGTGGCCGTCGCGCGGGCGGTGGTGGCCAAGCCCGAGCTGATCCTCGCCGACGAGCCGACCGGGAACCTCCACTCAACGCAGGCCAAGGAGATCATGGAGCTGTTCCGGAGGCTCAACCGCGAGGGGACGACGATCGTTCAGGTAACGCACTCCGAGGCCAACGCCGCCTACGGGAGCCGCATCGTGCAGCTGCGCGACGGCTGGCTGGTGACCTCGTGAGCGAGGGGTAGTGGGCCTCGCCGTGCTGCCGCCCGCGACCCCGGGTCGCGACCCGGGCTTGCCACCCGGCGCCGCGAGCCCCAATCTCATCGAGGCCATGCCGCTGCATCCCTCGGCCCAACCGGTGATTCTCGTCGCCGACGACCAGGTGGACGTGCTGGAGGCCGTCCGCCTGCTCCTCAAGGGCGCCGGGTACGGGGTCGAGACCGCCACGTCGCCGGGCGGAGTGCTGGCCGCGCTCGAGGCGCGCGACTTCGACACCATCCTGATGGACCTCAACTACACCCGCGACACCACCTCCGGCGCCGAGGGGTTCGATCTCCTCTCGCGCCTGCGGATGCTGGACGCCACCGTGCCGGTCGTGGTCATGACGGCCTGGGGCAGCGTGGAGGGCGCGGTGGAGGCCATGCGCCGCGGCGCCCGCGACTACATCGAGAAGCCGTGGGACAACAACCGGCTCCTCGCCATGCTCCGCACGCAGGTCGAGCTGGGCCGCGCGCTGCGGCAAAGCCAGCGGCTCGAGGGCGAGAACCGCGCCCTGCGGCGCGAGGGCCTGCCCCAGCTCATCGCCGAGTCTCCCGCCATGCGACCGGTGCTCCGGCTGATGGAGCGCGTGGCCCCGTCCGACGCGAACGCCCTGATCCTCGGCGAGCACGGAACCGGCAAGGAGATGGTGGCGCAGTGGATCCACGCCGCCTCGCTGCGCGCGGGCCGCCCCCTCGTCGCCGTGAACGTCGGCGGACTTCCCGACGGCGTCTTCGAGTCCGAGCTCTTCGGCCATGTGAAGGGCGCCTTCACCGACGCCAAGTCCGACCGCGTCGGTCGTTTCGAGCTGGCCGACGGCGGCACCCTGTTCCTCGACGAGATCGCCAACACCCTGCCCGCGCAGCAGGCCAAGCTCCTGCGGGTGCTCGAGACGCACGCCTTCGAGCGCATCGGCTCCTCGAAGACCCGGCGGGTGGACGTGCGCGTCCTAGCCGCCACCAACGCCGACGTCGCCGCGGAAGTCGCGGCGGGCCGGTTCCGCGAGGACCTGCTGTTCAGGCTCAACACCGTCGAGATCCGCCTGCCTCCGCTGCGCTCGCGCCCCGAGGACATCCCGCTCCTCGCCGCCCACTTCCTGGCCCGCCACGCCGCGCGCTACGAGTCCTCGGCGCGGCGGTTCGACGAGGGGGCGATGTCCGCCTTGCTGGCACATCCCTGGCCGGGCAACGTGCGCGAGCTGGACCACGCGGTCGAGCGGGCCGTGCTCCTGGCAGACGGCGAGGCCGTCCGCGCCCAGGATCTGGGCCTGCGCCCGCCCGGCGCGGAAGGCGCGCCGCGCCTCGAGGAGCTGACGCTCGACGACGCGGAACGGCTCCTCATCAAGAAGGCCTTGGCCCGCCACGGCGGCAACGTGACCGACGCCGCGCGGACGCTCGGCCTGAGCCGCAGCGCACTCTACCGCCGCCTCCAGCACCACGGGCTCTGAGCGCCGGCTGGGCGACTCGGCCTCGAGCCCCGATCGCGCCGGCTCCGGCCCTACTCACACTTCAGCGCTATCACCGGCTCGATCCGGGTGGCACGGCGGGCGGGCAGATACGCCGCGACGGTCGCCGCCCCTATCATCAGCCCCGTGACACACAGGACCACGGGCAGGAAGGAGATTCGGGGCAGAACCAGAACTGAGCGGGCGACCACTCCGATGGCGATCGAAACCAGGACACCCAGGACCGTCCCCACGCCGGCAAGGGCCACGAAGGACCGCATCACTGAGAGACGAAGCTCGGCAGGGCTCGCGCCCAGAACCGCCCTGAGGCCGAGCTCGAATGTCCTCTGAGCCACGGAGTGAGCCACCATGCCGTACAGGCCGAGCAGGGCCATCCCCAGAGCCAGCACGGCCAGGAACCCCAGCGAGGCGCCCACCGTCCTGCTCTCCTGAAGCCACTCGGTGACCGCCCCCTCTCCGGTCTGGACCGCGGTCACTGGGACGCCCGCGTCCACCCTGGCGACCGCCTCCCTGATGGCCGTGCCCATGTTGGCCGGGCTCCCGCTCGTGCGCACCACCAGGGTCACTCCCGTGCTCGGGAACTGACTCTGAGGAACGTAGACGGCCGGCCCCGGCGCCTCCCCGTGGAACGCAGCGCCGACGTTCGCCACCACTCCAATCACCGTGACGGGGCCGGACGCCGCGAAGGGATAGGTGGGGCCGACGCGCGCGGGGTCCGTCTCCGGCATCAGGCGCTTGCCCAGGGGATTCTGAGCGGGCCAGTAGAGAGCGGCGAAGGTCTCGTTCACGACAGCCACGGGGGGGCTGCCGGCGACGTCCTGGTCGCCGAAGACGCGCCCGCTCCTGAGGCGCGCTCCCAGAGTCCGGAAGTACCCGGTGGTGACGGAGTAGTATCCGAAGGGCCCGCGTGCGCGGCCAGCCAAGTCCTCTCTTCCCTCCACCACCAGCGGACCCGGCAAGCCTCCCCACCTGGGACCGATCGGGATTCCGGGGCCCGCACCGGCGCTGGAGACCCCGGGAATGGCCTTCACCGACTCCACTATTTCCGTGATCAGGCGCGCTTGCTGGGCCGCGTCCCGATAGCGATACGCGGGAACGCTCACGTCCACCGACAGCAGCCCCTGGACCGGAAAGCCGAAATCGGTTGTGCGGAGGGCTCGCACGTTCAGGAAGGACACGGCGCAGGTCAGGGCCAACGGAACGCTGAGGGCCAACTGGCCGACGAGCATCCAGTCGCGCAGGCGCTTTCTCGCTCTACCGCTGGAGGATCCCGTCCCCGACGCCTTCAGGCACTCCCCCAGGGAGACCCGGGAAGCCAGCAGCGCCGGGGACAGGCCGAAGGCCAGCGCCGCGACCACAGACACCGCGAAGGTGAAGACGAGCAGCCCGGGATCCAGACCGATCTCCTCGCTCAGATAGGGGGTCGAAGGAACGGACGAGACAACCAGGTGCAGCCCCCACCGACCCAGGAGGATCCCGCCCACCCCTCCCAGCAGGGCCAGGACGAGACTCTCGCTGAGAAGCTGCCGCACCACTCGGCCCCGAGTGGCTCCCATCGCCATGCGGACCGCCACCTCCCCCTGCCTGGTGGCCCCCTTGGCGAGCAGCAGGTTCGCCAGGTTCACGCAGGCGATGAGGAGAACCGCGGCCACGGCAAGCACCACTCCTGCCCAGAGCAGCCTGTCCTCCGGCGACATCAGGAAGTCCCGCAAGGGCTGCACCAATGCGCGAACCTGGTTCCGGGCCTCCGGTCGCGACTCCGCCAGGCGTGCGGCGATCGCGGTGAGCTGGGCCTGGCCTGCGGCGACCGTTACACCCTCAGCCAGCCGGGCCATGACGTCGAGATGCAGCGTCACCACCCGGCCCGCTTCCGCCTCGCCGACCACCAGGGGAGCGAACACCGACGCGCCCCGCCAGAGCATCTGGAACTCGACCGTGGAGGGAAGAACGCCGACGATCGTGTGGGGGATCTCGTCCAGGAGGATGCTTCGACCCAGGACGCTGTCCGCGCCCCCGTAGCGCTCCTGCCAGAACCGGTGGCTTATGACCGCGACCGGCGGCGCGGACGGCTCCTCGTCCTCGGCCCCGTAGAGCCGCCCCACTTCTGCGCGCAGCCCCAGCATGGGAAATAGGTTCGCGGACGTCCGTGCCTGCCGGACCAGGAACGGCTCGTCGAGGCCTGTAACAATCCGGAACCTCTCAGCGAAGTAGCCCATCGCCCGGAACGCGCTCGACCGCTCCCGCCATACCTGGAGATCCTCCCACGGCACCCGCATCCCTTCGTCCCCCGCCCACAGGAAGACGAGCGTGCCGGGGTCCTCGAAGCGGTCCGCTATCCGGAACTCGCCCCTGACGAGGCTGAAGACCGCCGTGTTCACCCCAATCCCGAGGGCCAGCATGATGACGGCGCCGAGGGCGAATGCCCTGTGCCTCCCCAGCGCCTTCGTGGCGAACCGGAAGTCGTCCGTCAGGCCGGCGACGGGTCTGAGGTCCCGTGCCCCTCGGATACGCTCCCGCACCGCGAAGGCGGCGAGGCTGAGGATCTCGCGAAGGACGAACCGGGGGCGGCGCCCTGCCGGGCCCTCGCTCACACACCTGTCGAAGAGGGTTTCCGCCATCTCCTCCCGGCGGAAGCCGCCCCCGTCCTCGGGGTAGAGGCGGAGGATCGCGCCGACCAGGCGGCGAACCCAAGCCGGAAGCGAGTCCGCTCGCGTGGAGCGGTCCCCTCCCGGAACCCTCGATTCGACGGTCATGCCGTCCTCCCCTTCACGACGGCCCCACCCCGCGACAGAAGGGCCCGTTGCTTGGCAACCAGCACCTGCGCCCTCAACCTCCGGGCTTCGGCAGAGGCTACGGCCGCTCCAAACGGAGTGATTGCGAAGTAGCGCCGGCGCTCGTCGTCCGCTTCCGGAGCGGGCCGGCGCTCGGAGGGTTCAACAAGTCCCTCCGACATCAGGCGGCGCAGCGCCCTGTAGAGGGTCCCGGTCTCGACGCGACCAGCTCCGCCGAACCGCCCCTCGGCCTCCTTGATGATCGCGTAGCCGTGGCTCTCACCGGCGGACAGCGCCAAGAGGACCTCGAACTCCACCGGACGCAACGGAATGAGGTCCTCAGGACTTCGGGGGTCGGGCATGTTCTCCACTCCGGCTGCAGAGCTGAGAGGCGCGTGGCGGGGCCCCGCGATATGTGCGTGACACACATAGTACAGCCATCCTGACGAGACTGGAATCCCGGAGGTTTCAGAGGTGACTCGGGACCGGGTCGCCGTGCGCCCTCCAAGCCCTCTTCTGGAGACCGAGCCCGCTCCTCCCCGGCGTTTCCCGGCGGGCCCAACGGCGTGCTGCAGACCGAGGCCGGGCCTCCAACACCTGGACCCCGGCGCATTCTCGTTGAATGTTTGAGTCGATGCTCCGTGAGCCTTCCCAGCCCGAGACGCCGCTCGCCGACCGCGGTCGCTTCCAGCACCATGGGCTCTGAGCGCCGGTCCCGGCGCCTCAGCTTCGAGTCCAGAGTTCTGCTGCTCGCCCTGATGGGCGGGCTCCCGGCGCTGGTGGCGGCCGTCATCCTGATGGTCACAGGACCCTACGCCGCGCGCGCCGTGTGGACCGTGGCCGCCCTCATGGCGGTGTGGTGGCTCGTGCTGGGATCGTGGCTTCTCGAGATGGTGGTCCGGCCCGTCCAGACGCTGTCGAACCTGCTGGCCGCACTGCGCGAGGGCGACTACTCGATTCGTGGGCGCGGCGCCCAACCCGAGGACTCCCTCGGCCTCGCCTTCCTCGAGGTCAACGCCCTCGGCGACACGCTGCGCGAGCAGCGCCTGGGGGCGCTCGAGGCGACCGCCCTGCTGCGCCGGGTGATGGAGGAGATCGACGTCGCCGTCTTCGCGTTCGACGCCGACGAGCGGCTGCGCCTCGTGAATCGCGCCGGCGAGCGGCTGCTCGCCGCGCCCGCGGAGAGGCTCCTCGGCCAGACGGCCGACGAGCTCGGGCTGCACCGCTGCCTGCGCGACGACTGCCCGGGAGGCTTCCAGCAGGCCTTCCCCGGCCACACCGGGCGCTGGGAGGTGCGACGCAGCTCGTTCCGCCAGCGCGGCCAGCCGATGCAGCTGCTGGTGGTCGCCGACGTGAGCCGCACGCTGCGCCAGGAAGAGCGGCACGCGTGGCAGCGGCTGGTCCGCGTGCTCAGCCACGAGATCAACAACTCGCTCACGCCCATCTCGTCGATCGCGGCCAACCTCCGCGACCAGGCGCGCCGCCCCGCTAAGCCTCCCGACTGGGATGACGACCTCGCCAGGGGCCTCGGCATCGTTGCCGGTCGAGCCGACTCGCTCACGCGCTTCATGGCGGCGTACGCGCGACTGGCGCGGCTTCCGGCGCCGCACCGCGCTCCCTTGGACGCCGGCGAGTGGGTGCGGCGAGTGGCGCGCCTCGAGTCGCGCCGCGAGGTCCGGGTTGAGCCCGGTCCGGAGGTGTCGATCTCGGCGGACGGCGACCAGCTCGACCAGCTGCTGATCAACCTGGTGGCCAACGCGGTGGATGCCGCCGGTCCGGAGGGCACCGTGTCGGTGGGCTGGGAGGTGGCGGGGGCCGCGTTGCTGGTGCGCGTTCGCGACGACGGCCCGGGCGTCGCGGACACGTCCAACCTGTTCGTCCCGTTCTACACCACGAAGCCGGGAGGCACCGGAATCGGGCTGGTGCTGAGCCGGCAGATCGCCGAGGCCCACGACGGCACGCTCTCGCTCCGCAACTGCGAGGACGGCCGCGGCGCCGAGGCCCTGCTGACGCTGCCGCTGGAGAGCCGGTAGCCGAGGACTCCGGCCTCAGCTCGGCGCCGAGCTGAGCACGAACACCGCCTCCGCCTTGGCGAGCGCCTCGGGCGTTCCGACCAGGACCACCGTGTCTCCCGCCCGGTAGCCGAACGAGGAGTCGGGCTCGTATATCGCCGCTCCCTCGCGCACCGCCGCCAGCACGGTGGCGCCGGTGCGCGTCCGCAGGCGCAGGCCGGCCGCATTGCGGCCTATCGCTTCGGAGCCCGCCTCGACCGCGATCGTCTCCACGTGCGCCTCGATGCCCAGCGACGCCAGCGCCTCCGCGCGGAGGTCCGGGAGGGCCAGGCCCCGCAGCATCTCGTAGCGCGCGCCGCGGGCCAGCTCGATCTCGCGCCGCACCACGTTCGCCGGCACCGCGTACGCTCGCAGCACGCGCGAGAAGATCTCCAGCGAAGTCTCGAACTCCTCCGGAACGACCTCGTCGGCACCCATCCGCTCCAGATCCCGGACACCAGCCTCGTAGCGAGTCCTGACGATGATCCTGATGCGCTTGCTGAGCGAGCGAGCCACCGCCACGCCGCGGCGCTCGTCCTCGGCCACGGCGATGGCGAAGACCAGCACGCGCGCCCGCTCCGCACCCGCACGGCGCAAGACCTCGGCCCGCGTGCCGTCCCCGAACAGTGCCGGCTCGCCCCGAGCCGCCAGGCGCCGGACCGCCTCGCCGTTCTGCTCGAGGATGATGTAGGGAATGCCCGCCGCCTTCAGGACGCGCGCCACGTTGCGGCCGTTCAGCCCGTACCCGACGATGATCACATGGTCGGAGAGGTCCTCGCGCTCCGGCTCGGCACGCCTCAGCCGCTGCGGAGTGGCGCGCCGGCCCAGACGCGCGAGCCGCTCGGCGACCGGCCCGGCCGCACCGATGAGGAACGGCGCCGCGAGCATCGTGTACACCGACGCGCCGAGGAAGAACTGGTAGTCGCGCTCCACGAACAGGCCGAGCGGGACCCCCACGCCGGCCAGCACGAACGCGAACTCGCCTACCTGCGCCATCCCCAGTCCCGCGCGAATGCTCACTTCCGCCGAGCGCCGCAGCGACAGCACCGCCAGCGACGCGATCGCGGCCTTCACCGCCAACAGCCCGACCACGATGCCCAGGAAGGCGAGCGGCTGCACTCCGACGATCCGCAGGTCGAACAGCATCCCCACCGAGGCGAAGAAGACCCCGCTGAAGACATCGCGGAACGGCAGCACGTCCGACAGCGCCTGGAGCCCGTACTCCGATTCCGAAATCACCACCCCCGCGATGAAGGCGCCGACGGCCAGCGACAGCCCGAACAGCGACGTGAGAAAAGCGGCGCCCAGTCCGAAGAAGACGATTCCGAGTGTGAAGACCTCACGGTTGCCGGTGGCCACGAGACGGCGCAGCAGCCACGGCAGCACGACGCGTCCGCCGGCCACCAACAAGCCCAGCGCGGCCACGCTGATCACGACGCGCCCCGCCGCTGCGGCGGCGCCCGCCCCCGCGCCCCCGAGCAGAGGCACGAGCAGCATCAGCGGCACGACGCACAGGTCCTGGAAGATGAGGATGGCCACGGCCACCCTCGCGTGGGGCGAGTCCAGCTCGCCGCGATCCTGGTAGGCCTTGAGGACCACCGCCGTGGACGACATCGCGACCAGCGCGCCGAAGAAGACCCCTCGCTGCCACGACGCACCGAGGGCGACCGCGAGGAGCGCCACGGCGCCGACCGTCCCCGCCACCTGGAGCGCGCCTCCCTGAACCAACGGCCGCCCCATCCGCAGCACCCGCGACAGGGGCAGCTCGAGGCCGATCGCGAACAGCAGCAGCACGACTCCCACCTCGGCGATGCCGGAGACCGAGTCGGTTCGCGCGATGAGCCCGAGCCCCGAGGGCCCGATGGCGATCCCAGTGAGGAGGAAGCCGACAACCGAGGGGATGCGCAGCCGCTGGGCGAGCGCCACGACCGGGATGGCGACCGCCACCAGCAGCACCACGTCGCGCAGCATGCCGAAGTCGTGCACGGGGAGAAGCTAGCTCAGCCGTCAGCCGTCAGCCATCCGCCGTCAGCGGTCGGCCAGCAGAGCCTCCGCGGCGCGCCGGCCCGACTCCATGGCCCCGTTGACCGACGCGTTGTCGCGGTGGTCGCCGCACACGTACAGCCCGGGCCGGACGCGCACCTCGCGCCGCCACGGCGTCAGAGCCGGCGGGGTCTGGTCGGGCTGTGCGAACGGGATGTGGTAGGTGCGCAGATGCCGCCACCGCCGCACGCCGGCGCCGAGCCAGCGCGCGAGCTGGGAGCGGACCGCCTCCTCGAGCGCGCCGTTGTCCGGCGCCGCGCGGCCGAGCACCGTGGCGCTCACGAGCGCGGCGCCGCTGGGAGCGTAGCTCGGCGCGACGACGCTCGGCACGACCACGCTGCTCGCAGGCCCCGCCCCGTCCCCGTCCAGCAGCAGGATCGGCTCCTGCACCGGCGCCCGCTCGGCGGCGAAGTAGACGCAGGTCTGCCCCCGTCCCCTGGGCGCCCCGCCCGCGCCCACGAGGCGCGCCGCTTCCGGCGCCTCGACGGCGACGACTACCGCGCCGGCGCGGATCGTCTCTCCGCCGGCCAGCCGCACCGCGCCGTCCTCCAGGCGCTCGACCCTCGCCCCGAGCCGCACCGCCTCCCGCGGCAGCCCGGCGCGCAGCTGCGCCGGGATCGAGCCCGCGCCCCGCGCCGGCAGGCACGCGTCTCCCACCGCGAACGCCCGGAACACGAACTCGAACATCCGGCTCGAGGCGTCCAGCTCGCGCCCCGCCAGCACACCGCCCAGGAACGGCCGGAAGAAGCGGTCGATCACCACGTCGGAGAGCCCGGCTCGCTTCAGCGCCCGCAGCGCGGACACCTCCGGGCGCGCGGCGATGTCCTCCCACGTGCCCGACGTGACGTGATGCCGCAGCGCGGCCAGATGCGCCTTGTCCGCCAGGGTGGCCACAGGCGAGAAGAGCAGGCTCACCACGTCCAGCGGGTGGCGCCACGGGTCCGCGACGCGGTGGAATCGCGCGCCGGTGTGCACCAGAGCGCCGGGATAGAACGGCCGCAGATCCAGAGCCGCGTAGTCGAGCACGCGCCGCGCCTCGGGGTAGGCGGTGAGCAGCACCTGGAAGCCCCGGTCCAGGAGGAAGCCCTCCACCTCGTCCGTGCGCATCCTGCCGCCCACACCGTCCGACGCCTCCACCACCAGGCAGTCGACACCCGCCGCGGTGAGACGGCGGGCGCAGCACAGCCCCGCCAGCCCGGCGCCGACGACCACGACGTCGCGCGACCAGCTCACACCCGCGCCCGCCGACGCCAGAACAGATAGACCGGGATTCCGGCCAGCAGCAGCAGCGTTCCCCGGAGCGCGTTGCCGGGGTTGGAGAGCACCGAGCTGCACACCACGTACGCTGCGGCCGCCACGAACAGCGCCGGCGTGAACGGGTAGCCGACCGCCCGGTACCCGGTGTGCGCGCCGTCCGCCAGCCGCTCGCGCCGCCGGTACACGAACAGCGCGGCCACGGTGAGCCCGAAGAAGATCCAGTCGCCGAACACGACCCAGTCGAGCAGCGCGCCGTAGGACCCCGACAGCGTGAGCAGAACCGCCCACAGGCACTGGAACACGATCGCGGCCGCAGGCGTGCGGTAGCGCGGGTGCAGGCGCGCCAGGAGCGGCACGAACGCGCCGTCCTCCGCCATGACCTGATACACCCGGGGCGAGACGAGGATGACGAGATTCAGGAACCCGAACGACGAGACGGCGATCCCCGCCGAGATGAGCGCCGCGCCCGCCGGCCCGGCGAGCCGCCGCATGGTGTCGGCCGCCGGCGCCTGGCTCGCGGCGAGACCCGGCGCGCCGAGGGCCGCCAGGTAGGTCACGTTGGCCAGCAGGTACACCACGACGACGACCACCACGCCCATCAGGAGCGCGCGCGGCAGGTTCCGCTCCGGAGCGATCATCTCCTCGGCCACGAAGTTCGACTGCTGCCAGCCTCCGTACGCGAACAGCACCGGCACCAGCGCGGCACCCATCGCGCGGACCAGCGCGGCGAGCGATTGGGGACCCGGACCGGCCGCCGCTACCGCACCCGCGTCGGGGAGCGACGCACCCCCCACCCCCGCCGCCACCAGGCCGACCACGATCAGAGCCGCCAGCGCCGCCAGCTTGAGGACCGTGAACACGTTCTGGACCACGGCCCCCGGCCGCACCCCCAGGTAGTTCACCGCCGACAACAGGACCACGGCTCCGACGGCCAGGGGCACCGTCACGCCTTCCGGCCAGCCCGCGAATGCCACGGCATAGCGCGCGAACGTGACGGCGACTGCCGCGATGGCCCCGGTGGCCATCACCAGCAGCAGAGCCCAGCCGTACAGGAACGCCGGCAGCGGGCCGAACGCGTCGCGCAGGTACGCGTACCCGCCGCCCACCCGCGGCCGCCGGCTGCCCAGCTCCCCGAAGCAGAGAGCGCCTGCCAGCGCGATCAGGGCGCCGAGCACCCACGCGGCAAGCGTCAGCTCGGCGCTGCCGACCCGCTGAGCCACCAACGAAGGATTGATGAAGATGCCCGAGCCGATGATCCCGCCCACCACCAGCATCGTGGACGAGAACAGGCCGAGCCGGCGGGCGTAGGTCGGGCGCTGCTGCTCGCTCACGGGCACGGCGGAATCTGGCGCCCCCCCCGGCCAAACATCAACTGCCCGGCTGCGGCTCGATCCGGCCGCCCCGCAGCGCGCGCTCGTACACGCCGTAGTCGCGCTCGCTGAAGCACACGAACCGCACCAGCTCCACGCAGCGCGCCGCCGCGAGCCCCGCCCGCACCGCCGCCACGGCGACCGGCGCCGCGCGCTCGACGGGGTACCCGTACGCCCCGGTGCTTATCGATGGGAACGCGACCGATCGGAGACCGTGCTCGTCCGCGAGCGCCACGGCGCTCCGGTAGCAGGCGGCCAGCAGGGCTTCCTCCCCTCGACCGCCGCCGCGCCACACCGGCCCCACCGCGTGTATCACGTGCCTGCTCCGCAGTCGGTAGCCGCCGGTCAGCCGCACCTCGCCCGTCGGGCACCCGCCGAGCGCGCGACACTCCCGCAGCAGCTCCGGCCCGGCGGCACGGTGGATGGCACCGTCCACGCCTCCTCCACCGAGGAGCGTGCCGTTCGCCGCGTTCACAATGGCGTCCGTCTCCTCCCGGCTGATGTCGCCGAGCACCAGTTCGATCCTCGCCATGCCTCTCTCCGCCATGCCGACGCGGTGCCCGCCGATCAAGCGCCCGCGCCGGCCGCGAGCGCGCGCAAGCGCTCCAGCAGCCGCACCATCGCCAGCGTGTCCACTCCGCAGTACGCGAGCAGCGAGCCCCTGAGCCGGCT
>Ga0316628_100000950_pt1 | contig 19495 bp, 32 predicted proteins | sample OWC_Aug_M2_C1_D5_FD_207648 | JGI IMG/M metagenome (GOLD analysis project Ga0316628, IMG submission 207648) | Wetland soil microbial communities from Old Woman Creek delta, Ohio, United States - OWC_Aug_M2_C1_D5_C | ecosystem: Environmental > Terrestrial > Soil > Wetlands | place: USA: Ohio... | reverse complement strand
TGGCACCTCGAATGGACATATCTTTATTGCGACGGAAGTTCTTGGACTTCGTGGTCCAATATTGCTGCTTATGCAACCTTTGACCAGTGTGCTGGCGAGAACATGGGTATGTACTTGTCAGAGGTTGATCTTGTTGGCCATCCCGGTTATTTAGCAAGCTGTGCTACTTGTCACGTAGTCGGATACAATGGCGAGAGTGGCGCAAATCTTAGAGGGTACGCTTGGTGTGTACATTCAGACGACCTGAGTAATGCTAACTGCTGTAGCCGACCCGAGTTCGTAGGCGGCTATGTAGGTTACCATGGCTCAGAATATGCTCATTGCTGCATGGACTGAGGAGTAAAATGCCATACGATCAATACGGAAAATTTGTACCAACGAGTACCCCTCTGACAGGGAAAACTCCAGAGCAGTCCTTCAAAGCGCCGATTCCAATAACCCAACCGAAACAGTCGGCACCTGTACCGATATACCAACCAGCCTCTTATCCTGTATCTCAGTCACAGGCAAGACAGGGTGCCACTCCTGCGATTTGGCAACCCCAACGGCAACCATGGCAGGCGGCTGCCGTACAGCCCCAAACAATTGCTACCAGCGGAAGAGTGATTGACCCTAGAGAAAAGGCAAACGAGATTAAGCTCAGCCAGGGAGCGTATGTAAACTATCCCCAAACTCCATTCACTCCCCAGGGATTCGCAAGTGGGGCAGCCATTAATACTCCTGGCTTTTCAGGGGTAACCGGGCCAACTGTCGAATCGGGATATGCAGACGCGCTCCTGAATAAGCCCCTAAAACCCCAAGGCTTTGGCGGGGCTCCCGGCTTTACTGGGTGGTCACCGGCTCCCGGGGTTGCAGGGCATTACTTGTCAACGGCTGAGCAAGCGATTCCGGCCGGTATGGGCTCAGATATTCCCCCTCAAGTTAAGGCTACGAGCGGTGGGGAGGAGTTGGGTTATGCGGGCAGAGTGCAGGGAGGGGGATTCGGCAACAAAGAACTCGGGATAGGCCGCTCGTTCGGGGAAGAATTAGGGATTGCTGCAACAAGCACGCCAGGTGTAGGGCCATACCAAGATAAGATTCCAAATTTCTCGGCTCCAAGGGAAGCTCTTCCTCTTGGTATCGGGGAAAAGGGTGAGCCAGATTACTTGCCGACATCGTTTCCAGTGGAGCCACCCCCTCCTCCCGAAGTAAAACCTCCTCACCCTGAACCCATAGCTGGTACAAGGGAGAAGAAACGCCCTAAGCCGTGGCGCGAATTTAATGAGCCACCCGAGTTCGAAGATAACTTAGGACTTACTCCGTCCTGGAGTAAAGCAGCCAAAAAGGCGGGCAACTGGGGGGTTGATCCGGCTACAGGTAAAACTGTCCAAAAGAGGTACGAAGAGCCGGGAGCCCAGGCTCCGGTTGGATGGCCATACGACTTCGTTGCTGACCAAAACTATAATGTAAAGCGAAAGAGAAACCCACTATTGGAGGGATAGGATGCCGTACTATACCTATGGGGGAAAGCAGTACTACTACGCACTCCCCACAACCCCTAAAGTTGCCACCCAGCCCGCCGCACAGACTACATGGCGTGCAGCGGCAGCTCCCGTTACCGCAGCTCCGAGTGCAGGGATAGGCGGCTACGCAGCACCAACTAACCCAGCTGCTCTTGCACAACCCATCCAGACCAGTTTGAACATGGGGCAAGCTCCATCGCAACCTACGCCAGCGTCAGGCATGGGGATGGCACCCGGGATGGCAACTATGCCATGGCAACAGGCAGCCATGAAGGCACGCGCACCAACTGTTGCACCAATGAGTTTTGGGGCTGGTCAAATGGCCGCAGGACAAAATTACGGAGGGCAGGCTTCCGTAAATCCCGACCAACCCACTATTAAAAAGCGTTTTACTCAGGGGTAAGCAAAACCCCATTCTGGTTAAGCAAGGAGAACGTCGATGTTGAAAGCTTTAATTCAGTATCTGCACCTTCAGGCCGAAGCAATACGGCCGGTTAGCGCACAGTTAGCACAGGGCCTTCATTGGCTAGGAGACATGGCCCCCCACTTAGAGAACCCGCTACCTTCCGAGGGATTATGCCCTGAATGTGGTGGGGTGATGCGAGTGAAAGAGCGGGTTTGTCCTGCCGGTAATGACTACAAGGCAGGGTACCGTGCAATTTGGAAGTGCGACGAATGTGGCGAATATGAGATGAGGTAAGTATGGCGACGAGTGCGTCCAACTATAAGTCTTTGGCCAATGCTCCCAGGATGCCCTGGGGACAGGCAGCTCAGCAAGCGGTTCCCATGGTGAGTAGGCAGGGAGTTTCTCAACCTGCAAGCAGGGGATCGTTCGCTGCGATGGGGCAAAAGGTATTTCAACCAGGTGCAATCCAAAACAATCAACCGGTTGCACAACTGCCCACCCCGGCCTGGGCCAAACCCGGGTCGAGCATACCGGCAGGATTCTCTTACGACCCCAACGGTTCTGGACTGCTTACTGCCCCTCCTACGGTAATGTACGACGCAATAAAGGCAAGGAGTGGGGGAGGCCCGGTTGTGCAAGCTCAGCCTGAGTGGCGTCAACGCATGGGATTGCCTACAAAAATGAACTGGATGCAAGCTATGGACACTGTTCCGTGGTATCGTGCTGCACAGCAGAACTTTGAGAACGCCAAGGCTAACGGAATGAAGCTCTGGTAAGAGGTAAATATAAATGGCAGTAAAACCGTACAGTTCCACTACTGGACTAGGATCTACGACAGCCCCCTCGAATCCCTGGAATACCTCCTGGGCTTCGGCTGCGTACAATGAAAAACCCTACGCTGCTTTGCAGGCAAAGGTGGGACCGTACACGGACCAGTGGATGCAAGCAGCTAACCCCCAGGCGGCCATGGGTGCAGGTTGGTGGGGAGGTGTCCCGTCTGTAGGGAACGCCTGGACTCAGGGTGAGATGTCTAACTGGCGAGAAGGCCAGTCGGCTGAGCGAGCAGCTTTGAAGAAGCAGTTCGATCAAGATCGGGTCATGGCATTGTCTCCCTATGCTACCCGTGGGGGGATTAACCCCGAGGCCGGTTGGCAGAAACAATGGACAGACGCCATCGCTGGACAAGGCACTAGTGATTTTGAAAAACAGTACAATTATGCCAAGGGTATAGCTGGCGGATTATATGGTGGATGGAAAGATGCGTCTAGCCAGGCGAACTCGTTGCTTTCTATGGAACGTGGTTTAATTTCTGACGCTGATGCACGAGCAAGGGCTATGCTTGAGGGCAGGATTCAGGGTGAGAATAAGTACCAAAGTGACTTATCTAATTGGGAAACTTCCCAGCTAGAGCGTTATGCCAGCGAGGAAGCACAGAGAAAGGCTGACATAGAGTGGAACCAGGCCCAGGCAGATGCCGCTGTGGCTCGCCAAAGAGATGAGATGGCATGGAAGCAGGGGCAGGTGGCCCAGAAAGCGGCGGCTACTCAGTCAGGCATATCGTGGGCACAGTCTCAGGCACAGGCAGCGCAGGCAGCCAACGAGGAAGCTCAACGGCGGGCCGATTATGGCTATGTCGCTCAGAACCCCGGACTGTATAACCCGATGACAGGATACCTGACCAACAAGTATGCGTTCCAAGCCCAAGGGGCTGGTCAGCCTAACCCGTGGATTGCGAGTTAAAAATGACGAGAGAAGAAGAGCTGATACTACTGGAAAAACTAGCGGAGTTTATGGGAGCCGCCCCGGGAGAGCCCGGTTACGCCCCGCCGCCCGGCCACCCTGACTTTCAACGTGGTCCTGCATACGGCGCTGGCCCAGTGGGGGATACACCGGAAGGTAAGGCAAAAGCTCCTAAGAAAAACCCAGGGCGAATCAAGGGACATCAAGTTAATGGTCCCCCAGGAACTCCGACCGCTGGCCCTGGAGGCTTCGAGGGGAGAAAGGCCGGAGGTGGCAGCAAAGGTGGCGGTGGGCCAGGTGGAGGTAAGGGTGGAGGTGGACCCGCCACTGGCATTGATCCGTCTGGCCGACCGGGCGGAGGGATAGCAAGAGAGGGTGGGCTAGTAGCACCCAAGAAAGAGCCACCGCCACAAGCTCCCCCTGTTCCTCCTGTTCCTCCTGTTCCTCCTGCAAGACCGTACCCTACCCTTTCTCGGGCACCCCAGAGGCCGCCCGAGCCGGGAGCTTTGCAGTCCGACTTGGTGAGGGACCCGTTCAAAAAGTACATGCTAGAGATGTCACCCAGGGACGTGCCAAAACTGCAACCCTTTGGTACCAAATATGCAGATCCGGTGAGCCCCGCTCAACGTAGGATCAACCAGATCAACTACGAGCAGCCGCAGCACGATGTCATATACGAGAAGTACAAACAAGCCCAGGATCGGTTCGATGAGATGGAGCGCATGGCTCAGCCGGGCGAACAATCTGATTACGTGACTGAGATGCGGTCTGCTTACAACAGGGCCAACATGCCGTCTTGGTTGGCAAGATCGTGGCCATCTCCTGACCTTTCCTTCAAACCCTCCGATGATTGGAGGGGACAATTAGGCAGCACGGGCGGATATAATGCCTGGAAAACTAACCAGCAACAGGCTGTAACGCCTACAGCCCCGCCAAAACAGTCGTCATGGCAAGAAGCGGCTACAGCCTCGCCCGTAGTCACACCTGTTACTACCGGCACGCAGGCTGACTTCTGGAGAGACTGGTGGGAAAAGAATAGACAAGATCCAGCCTCCGCTGACAGTGGCTACGGTGGCTACGGTGGTTATGGTGGCATCTTAGATAGTTCCATCTTCGATTAAGGAATAAACATGGCAGTAGCAAAAAAGAAAAAGAAGGCTGGACGCAGGGGTTTTCCTACACGCGGCAGGATCAGTGGTGGGAATTTTACAAACCAGAAGGGCGGCGGTTTGGGGAGCGGCTCGTTTGCTTCTGGCCTACGTGATGCTGCCACCAGCATGGGGATACCGTACGAAACCGCTGATGCCATCCACACGATGGCTTCGATGGGGGAGATGACTCAGGCAGATGCTTTGTCTCTGATCGGTCTGCTTTCCGAACAGCAAGCAGCTGGAGATATGCAAGCGTCGGCTCAGGCTCATGCGGCCAGTGAGGGTGCGGCAGATCGTAGCTTGAGTGCCTATCTTGGCGGACTCAGTTCCAAGACCGGAGCCAACGCCAGCCGTGAACGTATGGCCGAGATGCAAGAGCAAGGGCGAATGAGTCGGGCCGCTATGAGAGAGCAAGCGGATCAGGCTCGCCTACAGGGCCAAGGTGATAGATCGGCAGAACGTCTAGCCTGGGAGCAAGAGAAGCAAGCTGACAGGAACGCACAGGCCGAACAGAATTACGAGCTGCGGAAACTCTTGAGTGACAGCTTGATAAAAGACCGGGAAACGAAACCGGACCGGATAAGAGACGCTGCCGAAGAGAAGGATGCCATGGCTCGTAAGAGAGAGGCTTACAAATTGCCGGTCACTTACGATGCTATAGGGGCTAGAAGGCTGGCCGTACGAGAAGCTTATGCTCAGGCATTAGGAGTCCCTATCGGTGAGGCAAAAAGGTTGTTTCCCAAGTCAGCATTATCGAGTGCGGGGGATGCTTACGCCAGGTACATGATAGAGAATCAAGGGCCACCGCCAGAGCTTTTACCTTGGCTAGAACAGACCTTCCCCGATGTGTCGTGGCCTCATAACGATCCCACTGTAGTAAAGCCCAGGGAAAAGAAACCAAGAGCAGCACTAGGGGAAGAAGAACCAACTAATGCGTTGGCGGAGTACCTCCGATTTGGGGATACCAATCAACCTCAATTCATTGATCCTGAAGACCTCTATGGATACGCATGATGCCCGAAGACTACACCGAAGAACGCACCGACGAGCAGACCGACGAGTACTATCGGGATCTGTTCCGTAAGCAGATAGAGCAGGGGTTGCAGGTTGTGCAAAACATAGCCAGCGGCAGCCCTCTACAGGTGAATCCTGCCATAGCTCCTATATACGGAATGATTGCTGGAGGGCCTACTCATCCGATTTCGTGGTTGATGAGCCAGTTCCGACGTGGTGACTCCGCTATCTTCGAAGGGGCCGAACAGGGGCTTAATCCGATAGAGCAAGGCTCGGTGCTTGGGGGATTAAAGGAGGGATTCCTCGATCCAGAACTCGGACATGGCGCTGATGTGTATAATGCCCTTGCTACGAGGCGTGGATGGGGGATGATCCCGGAAATGCCACAGGAGGTCAAGTCTCTCAGTGATGCAGGGACGCTGGGCCTACGTACAGTTATGGACCTTGCCTCTCCCACCATGTTGTGGGGAGGACGTATCCCAAAGATTGGCAAGTCGGTCCCTGAGTTATTGGCCGGTTCGAAGGCTGTTCCCCGAGTCATCGACGCTGCCCGAGAAGTCCCCGGTTTAGCGCGGGTAGTCAACCGAGCTGAGCAATACTTCGGCAGGCACGCTCCGAAAGGGCAGGAACAATGGGAAGCCCCGTTTGCGAGGGCAAGGCAAGAACAGTTTGCTTCAGAGAAAGCCTTGGAACCGATCAGCAAAGATGTACTCGCTGCCGAAGAGGGAGTATATGGACCTGACCGTCCGACCGGCGAAGGTATTCTCGGAAAATTGAAGGCTAAGCTATGGCCTGACATTGAGGCGGCCGAGGCTAGGTCTTCCAATATACTGACAGATAGACACAGGTGGGAACTACAGAAGGAACTGGAAACCCTTGACCCCGCCCTGACTGAACAATGGGGGAGAACGCAGGCCCTCAAGGATGCCGAGATTTCACAGATTCAGGGGTTGATGCGAGAGTTGGGGGCAGACGAAAGTGAGGTTGTCCAACCCCTGCGCAACATCGCCCATGTTTCCCGTGTCCCCACCAGTGCGTGGGCCAACGCTGAAAAAGAACTGGCCTCATCGACTGCCAAGGAGCTACCATTCCCCGACGTGCAAGGGCAGCTCATGTCTCCCACTCCTTCCGGTAAGTTCGATATTCCTGACATTACTCCTCCGTCTCGACAAAGGGACCTGTTCCAACCTAAGCCAGTAGAAGACTTGATGAATTTTGTGTACAATGCGTCTGGCGGGCGTTGGGGGCATTCCCGTGAGGTAAAGGGTACCCGGGGAGAAGGAGGCGAACTTCAACGGGTTTTCAAAACAATAGACGAACAGGGCAACCGGCTTGATCCCAACGCTAGAGTTGCCACCATTGAAGGCGAGCCCGGCTACATCAGTGATATTTCATTAAAGGAGGGCATAGACCAAGGAGTTTTCAAGCCAGGTCAGTTCGTTCCCTCGGTCGGCAAGTCTGACATCTATACCCTCAAGAACATGCGTCAGGTTAAGCTGGCCCTTGAGGATCTAGTCAAGCAGTCGCTCCGCTTCGAATATGGTCCTGGCCTTAGCTTAACAAAAGCTGCCGCAGAAGGTCATCCTGTCCGCATACCTGCCGAAGCCAAGGGTCAAGACCTAGCTACCATCATCGAAGGTCTGAAGGGTCAAGGTTATGTCAACTACCAAGTCCCCAAGCTACAAGTATGGGGACCGGAACGACCGCAGACCTACTGGAAGAACCAAGCTACCGAAGCCGGACTGATGCCTTACGAATATAAAGGCGGACTCGGCAGAACAATTAAGGCAGCCGATCAATCTCCTTTCTACCAGAACGTCCTGGAGAGGTACGTTAAGCCTGCGTATCGGGCTATGCTGGGGACTCCTGGTTGGCTCGCAGGCAATGCGGTCAGCAACACAGTTCTTATGGGCCAACAATTGAAGCATCCGTTATGGCAGCTTCCCAGGGCATTGGCAGAGGGCCATATTCTGGAAGCAGGGAGTCGTGGAGGACTAGCTGGCAGAATAGCCGATAAGTTCTGGAACATTGAGCCCAGCATGAAGAATACGGAATTGGCCGAACAGTTGTACGGACCGGGAAGACTTAGAGGTCATGGTCTGATAGGAACAGAAACAGAGCAAGCCATAGACCAAGCCAGACAGTCTATTCCTTTGGCTGAGAAGTTGCTGAAAAGTGCTGGCCTTCCACCCCAAGTGGCCGGGGTAGCTGGCTTAGTGCCTAGAGGGGCTCATAAGGCAATGGAGTGGTGGTTCAGAACAGCTGCCCCCATAGATCGGATACCGGCAGCGGGTATGGCTGCCAACAAACTAAGGAAGCTGAAATACTCTAACCCTAAAGAGCGGTTCAATGCGATTATGGATTCGGCCAAATACGGGCAGGAAACCACGATCGCACCGCAGAACATGACTCCTACTGAATGGAAGATCAAAAAGAACTTCATGCCGTTCTACCCCTGGATTTCCGGGATCACAAGAAACACTGCAAGCCAGGCTTTCTACAAGCCCCATAGGTTTGCCCAGACCGACGTTCTTTTGAACTCTATGTTTACCCCTCCTTCTCCCGAGGAACGACAGGATATACGGCCGAGGGATCTGCTCACAGATCCAACCACATCTATTCCCGGTATAGGACAGTTGGGAGAGGATGAAGAGGGGAACCAGCTGACCTACTCTCTCGGTCGGTTTCTCCCCCAGAATACAGTCCAAGCATTGATTCGTGAGTTCCCGGGCACCGTACTGGGTTCCCTTAACCCGGCATTAACTTCGGCCCTAGAGGGCGTAAGCAACCGGCAGATTTGGTCTCGGCAACCGATCAGTGGGGGAGCAGAAGAAAAGACTAGTCTGGGACCTGGCAATATTTTGAGGGGGCTGATTTACCCCATGCTCGGCAAAGATGCGTTAGTAACTCAATCTCGGTACGGGCTCTACGGCTCTCATCCTTCCACGGCTTTGGATTGGGCACAACGCAAAATACCGGGGTATCCACAGCAAAGAGTAATCGACAAAGCCCTGCGTTATCTAGGCGTCATACCTAGTGGCCCTTATCCAGAGCTAGGCTACAAGGAAGCGTTCGCCGACATGCTAACCGGCGTTGGCATGAGAGCAATACGGCCAGATAGACGACGCATGGAACTTCAAAACGAGTACCGAACCCAAAAGGGTCGTCTAATGAGTGATCTCAAGGCGTACGACCTTGGAGGTGACGAAGCCGGTATGGCCCTCACGGAACAACGTATCGAAGACCTTAACGAACATTATGCCCCCTTATTAGAAGGGCTTGAATAACCATCTCCTTGCCATCAGGCGCTTAGGTTATGGGCGAGGCTGTTTGAAAACCTCGCCCGTTTTTTATCTATCGAAGTAGTCATCGTAATCTGTTTCACCATCGAACAATGGTTCCCAGTCGGACGACAGTTCTGGGTTTAGGTACTTCTCCATGAAGAAATTTACTAACGGCCGAGTCGATTCAATCACAATCACGCTGCCGTCTACCACATTGCCAACTAGGGTGAAGTACCTTAGTTCCGTGTCAGAATCTACGCACACGTAAATTCCACCTCCTCTACCCGTTTGATCTCGTTAATCTTTTTTAGAGCAATTTCCCACCAGAGCGGTTTCCACGTCGGGTTATACAAACCTTCCACCACGACATGTTGATACACTTCTCGGGTAGTTTCTTCAGCTCCATGTCCGAGTTGAGATTGCACCTCCTTGAAAGTGAGCCTGCGGGATGCCAGTTCCATAGTGGCGTAGGTATGTCTACCGCAGTGGATGCTGAGTTGCCTAACGTCCGCCTCCGCTATCACCCTGGTCCAGTACATTTGGAGAGTTCGTTTGTTTAGGGGCTTCATAAGGCGGTTCTCGTCGTAACCCCACAGATCCTCTCCACCTCCGTTACGTCTTGGAAAAAGCAGGCCGGACTCTGCCAGCAATTTCTTTCTGGCAGGAGAGGCACGCAGGTAACTCATTTCCCGTAGCTTGAAGAAAGGGTACAGTTCGGGACTCATGGCTACCTGTCTCTGCCGACCTGACTTCGACCTCCGCACGAGCAGAACTCCATCGGGCGATATGTCCGCTCCGATTCTCAAGGGAGGGATCTCCCCTACTCTCAAGCCGGTTCCGAATACGAACCGCACCAGAAAGCAGGGGTCTACCCACCTGGGCTGGCGTTCCAGCTCGTTTACCACCTCGAACAGGGTAACCATCTCAGCGTCAGTGAAGTACCTTTCCCGTGAGATTGGTTGCCAGACGAACCGGCTATCCACGCTTGATCTCCTCCTGTTCATCTTTCGCTTTTATGGGATCGGGTTCGATCCAGTTAGCAAAATCGAGGGAGTGGAGGAACTGCCCAGCCGTTGGCAACTCGTCTAGGTCCTCTAGTCCTTTAGACTGACGTGTTATCCAGACAGCCGCCACATATCCTGGGACCGGACAATCTCCTTCTCCCTTATGCCATAGCTCAAGGCTCTCCTTCAGAGAATATAGCAGAAGGGAGCTGTATCCCCTCGCAATCAACGAGTTCACTAGCATCATCTCCATCTTCATCACGCCCCTCCTTTACTTTTGTGAGGCGCAAACCACACTCAGGGCACCGTTTCATAAACTCCTGCCAGGGTGTGGTGTACCAGCCACATTTACAGTACTTCATTTCTTTCTTAACTCCTTGATACGTTCGATAATCGCTGAGCCGACTAAAGCCACGAAAGCCATAATGACCCAGCTCGCAAGCCATATTATGGCTACTCGCACGTTGGACACCATAGTCCTTTATTTTGCTGTTGCCTTGACGAAAACGGCCTTACCGAGAGGATACAACCAGTTGACTAGCTTGACCAAAACCCGGCAAACCCCTATAAAGGCAAACTGAATGAGGTAAAGCGGTAATGTTATCAGCCACCCCAGGGCAAATAGACAAGCCACGTAGGCGATAAAGTAGAGGGGAAGACCGAGAAACCAGACAGCGTAGAGGAAGGACCCCTTTTCCGCATACATCACCGCTTCATAAGCTGCATACAACAGATCCACTCGTTACCCCCTTTGATTATCCATTTCCTTCTGGAGTGTGGTTGTTGGGTTATCTCTCAACCAGGGGAATGTCCCGAAGAACAGACTCCAGGTGGCCGGGTCAATCGTAGCCCCCATTGAGTTTAGGGCTTTTAACCCGTCACTGAACGCCTGGAGTCGGTGACTAAGGAAGCTAAGCCTCAATAGACATTCGTGAGCAAATTCTTCACGACTCTCATTGAGCAACCTATGTTCCCTCCTTTTCGTCTACAAGCTCGGGGAAGTAGCCCAGGTATCCACAATGGGCACAATCCACGTCAAGATCAACTTCTCCTGGTTCATCTTGGTAAACCAGCACCCATTCGCCACCTTCCTGCGCATAGATCGCCCTTCTCGTTTCAAGGGCTTCGAGGTCGGTGCTTCCACAATGCGGGCATTTCATTATGCCTCCTTTCAGTGTTCTTCTAGGTAGTCGTACACTTCATCCGCGCTTTTAAACTCTCGGTCGAGGACCGGATAGCCGAGCCGGTTTTCCGGTGTCTCCCCTAACCGACGTAGGCGGAAGTGTCTCCGCTTTTCACCAAACATGTCGGTGAACCCATAGGTTTCTTGCACGAGGTATGGTATGTTTTTCAGGGAGTACCAGATTTCGTACGCTATGTCACCGAAGAATCGCCGGTTATCTTCCGAAAAGAATCCCGGGTTCTCTGCTTTCAAGTCAGAAAAGGTGAGCCTCACTGTATCACCTCCTTTCTGTTTTAATAGTCATCGCAGACCCTCCCTTTTACAGTCCTTCCCACTCTTGGCGATATATCTTCTGGACTGGGGAAGGTCTGTTCCCACTCCTGTCCTTTCGGCGGTTCTTCTTCTTCCTCCTCTTCTCTGGATTCCCCCCAATAAAAGGGTGGCGATCACCCTCGCTTTCGGGGTTTAGGTATTGTTGGTTGTACAGATAATACTCGTATTCAGCATCGGAAGGAGTCCAGTTGCCATAATTGCCGTATCGCCCAGCACCGAAGCGCCCAGCTCTACGGATAGACAACCCAGACTCATACTCATAGACATCATCCTGGTGAGCGTGCCAGAAGGTAGTGAACCTTTTCAATTGTTCGACTAGCTCGCTCAGGACCATGCAACAACGCTTGGTGTGTTCAAAGTGGTATCCAATCCCCACATTGAAGGCACCTCTCTCCATCCAGTCCAATTCAACGATGTCGCTGTATGATCCGATTCCGATATTGAATCCGGCATCCTTTAGATCATCGCACAATCTGAGACACGATCGGTATTGGTACATAACTACGTCAGTACCCTTGCGATCGAACTCAACAATCCAGTTGTAGATTTTGGTTGGTTGAAAGAGTGAAGCAGTTGAATTGCAGCACTCCTCATCGGTGGTTAGCAACACGTCGGGGCAAATGCCCAGTTGAGGCAAGAGATACAAGACCACAAAGATACCCAGACGATCATCAAGGCTAGGGTGGAAAATCACCCAATCGGTAGCCGTTTTGATGAAGTCGGTTCTCTCTCTGATAATATCTCCATACGTATCAATATGGGCGACTGCGAGAATGTTACTGCCCCGGTCTAAGAAGGAGTGTTGACCATCGCACTCCCAGTCATGTCCACAAAAATGATTATCCTCCAGTATTTTATTTTCGGACATCTCGCACAATGCAATCAGTCGCTTAAGGTCTACTTGCAATCATTACCCTCCTTTATGCCTATCTATCACGACAATACCGGCATAGTCCGTTTATGATCCAAGCAGGATCTTCTCCCATCCCGCAGCGTGTGCAAGGTCTGGTATGAAGCACATTACATTGCAGACAAATAAACTCGTTGCGGTCGAATGCGCTGCGGATAGAAGGATAGTGCAACACACCGCACATGTGGCACCTTCTCAGTAGCGTGCCAGTTATGCAACTCGGGCATGTGTCCTGCATCCTCTCGTAGAGACGGGACTGTGATTTGGGTACACTATTTTCCTGCCACTGGCCACATACAAAGCACTTCCAGCCAATGTCGTTCATGCAGTCACTGCATAGATATTCGCCGTGGTAGGCAATAGCATCATCTTTCCACATTTCTTCGCCACACGATTCGCACTCACAGCGGGCCTCATCATAGCACTCCTCACATAGAGTGTTCCCGTGTGGGCCTTCGTAGACCCCCTCATAGGAATGAATGAACCGCTCACACCAACGACACGTTTCAAAATCGAACTCAAAGTTTACGTAGTCGATGTGGTTGACCGGCTCAGAATCTACGATGAAACCGCTGCCACCATTCAGGTACAGCGTGCCGTCGCAATCGTCGTTATGTGAAATCCCGATCTTCCGATAGTGCTTAGCTTCTTTGGCTTTGGATAGCACCGTCGCAAAGGTTTCGAGGTTTATCGAACGACCCCGGCGAGCGTAGGCATTAAACAGGACTACTGAGCCCCCATGAGGAAGCCATAGGCATCGAGCAACCGGGTAGTTGCTTGGTGAGTGAATCCGCAGCGAGCCTCCACCAGCTTCGAGAATTATGTCGCGTGCAGCACTCCTATCACCCCAAAAACAAGAACCACTGTCTCCATAGTCCCCATCTTCCCAGTCGATCTGATCGGATATTAGGAGGATGTGGTTACTCAGGTGCATGGTTACATTCTCTCTTGCCACCTTCCCGAGCTTGGAAACCAAGTCCTTGTCAAGGGTGACGCCAAATACGTGCTTTACCCTTTTGGCTAGTCTTTTGGGGAATGTTCCGTACGAGGTTGACCATTCCCAGCCAACATGGTACTCGATGGTTTCGGCTACAGTTGCGGTTGTCCGGTGCTGCCAGTCACGGTAGTTGACATCGAGAAAGACATTGAATACCGCTTCGGCAATTTGGTATTGACCGGACTCGCTAACGATCTCCTCACCCAGAATCTCAAAAGATTCGGGGCGCATTGAAAGACACACTTGGCACCTTCCTTTGTGATGATGGTTATTGTTGGCGTCCGCAGTAGGAGTCGAACCTGCATCTTTCGACAGAGAGTCGAATATCCTATTCCTGATTAGACGATACGGACGTTGAATACAGCGTTGGCGCACTCGATGAGAAGCCGGACGTTTTGGTTGGTCACGGGGATCTGATTCCCCGCATCATTAATCTGAAAACGAACGCAAAGTCTGATACAGTGAATGACTCTACGTTTTCGCCGTGAGCTTTCCGCATTGCGGTTTCTTTGTCCACTAATGCCTGAGCTATGCCCATCACATGGTCCCACCACCGGACCGGTGCATCATCATCATAGTCGAACGCACAGACGGTGTGGACAAAGTAGCCTAGTCCTTTGGTGAGCCGTTCGGCCTTTGGCAAGTCCCGCAGGGTTTCACACCAGAGTCGGACGCCTTCTTGGTAGCCTTCGTCGTACTTTGTTATGTTGACTCCTTACCAAGCATCCGAGGACTCAAGGCCCTTCTTGATGGCCTGGGCATATTCGGGGCGGAAGGTTCCGCCGTTGCTTTCGTCAAGGTACAAGTAGATTTCTTCTCGCAACCATTCGGGTAGCTCATCTAAACAGATAAGCTGAAACCTGGGGGCCGGTGCGCCATAGCCGCCGACATAAATGCCGACGTAGCAATGTTGCGAACCGGGGTAGGTTTCTGTAATCTCCACCTCAAAAGTTGACATAGGCTCTCCTTTTCCGGCTCCCGATCGAGTACGCCATCTAAGCGACTACCCTGCAAAGGGCCGGTGTGTTTGTTTAATCGGGGATCGGAAATTGTCGAATTTCCAAAGTTGGTTTGCCCGGTGCGCCGATTATCGGGTGCAGGACGTTTAGCACCTTATCATCGGGACCGGGCAGGATGATGATGTTACTCAGATCAGTTCGAATAGCTCGGTCGGGATATTCAATCATGAACAGCTCGGCCAAGTCGTGGTCAACGGGTTCAAACCGCATGCCTTTCAAGACACAAATTGCCGTTACGATTCTTAGTTGCAGGCATATTACCCAGTCACCCGCCTTTTTTTCAGTGACCTGGATTTGGAGGTGAACTGAATCTTCCGTAAAGAATCGTCCCTCACCGTAGTCTTTTTGCAGCTCGTCCAGGGTGCGGCCCCCTTCTTCATAAAAGCCAGCTCCACCCATAAGGGTTTCGAGGTCCATTTGTTTTTCTCCTGAACACCCGACCCTTAACAGGATAGTCGCTCATCACCCAGGGAGCCTCGATTCAAAGCCGGTTGGGTTAGATTTTCTTTAGGCCAGTATCCGAATTATGTTTTCCTGTCGAACCACAATCTGCGGAACTTTGTTGCGAGCGGTCAGAGGCATGGGAACTTGCCGGAACTTGACTAAGCCCTGTTTGATGCAGCAAGTCAAATTAGGCAGCAAGGCTCCCATTTCGACCTCCAAGTGACCATCGCAGCCTTTCGTGTATATGTCCACGATTTTCCCAGCGATCAAGCCTTTATACTTGGTATAGCGCATAGTTTCTCCTTATGACCGGCCCTGAACAGAGGCCCCCTGAGTAGCATGTTGTTTCACAAGCTACCATTGAGACGGCGGACTGTTAGGGCTACGCTGCCCTTGGTATGGGCATTGCAGCAATTACTTCCGTGGTCACTTTCCGTGAATCATCTACTGACAGGGCGATTCGGACATGAAATCCAGCAAATTCTTTCCAGAGAAATATGGACTGAATTTTGCCTTGGTATTCCCATCCACTGAACTGAAGCCATCCGACCTGAGTCATAGCATCGGCTAGTTCGTCCACTAACTCTCTACCTTGGTCGAAAACCGTTGTCCGCCGTTCATCACAACACTTGGAACCACAATTACATGGCATGATACTCACTCCATTGGTTCCGCCGTCTGAATGGTAACTTGTGAATAGTCAAGGCATGATTAAGATGGCGGGATGTTTTGATTTATAATTTGATTTTTGGTTTGTTAAGCTCTTTGCGGATCGCATTAATCCGGTCGAGCAGTCCGTCTGATATGAACCATTCTTTTTCGTAGCGGTCTGTTGGCATAGTGCTTTCCAGCATTTCTAGCCATCTTTTCAAGGCCTCCTTGCCGGTAATCCACATAGCACCCTTCCGCATGGCTGCCTCAATTTCTTTGTCAGTCAGTCCGGCAGCTTCCCAGGCATCACAGCCTGAACAACTGCCATAGGCCCAACTATACGCACAGTAACGGTGGCCCTTTTTGGCAAAGAAATTAGCTTCACCTTGCCAGGTGGCATAACTATGTTCCCACAGAATATCCCAGTCGCCCCAAATGCGCTTCGCTACACCTGAATATCGGCAATAGGAGGCCGTCGTCTCTGTCCAGTCCATAGCCACCTCCCTATACCGGGCGGGTCAGCGAAACCTTGTCCAAGTGGACGATGGCATCGCCGGATTTTACTGTATTGAGACGGACCGTGAAAAACAGGCCGTTCGCCTCACAGTAGAGCTTGCGGATGCCGGTGTCCAGGTCAGTCGTGTCTTCGCTGACATAGCGGAACCCTATCTCTGTCAGGCCGTCCGCTATCTGCTTAAGCAGGTCGAAGTCAACTTCGATCGAATACTTCGCCATGTTGTTGTCCTTTCGGCCCGCCATCCAAGTCATACCTTGACTAGTTTCACATGCTTTCTATCGCCTGACTCCGCTTCTCACTGTGTCCGGGCTCGCTTGCCACTTGGCCTGGCCTCAACCAGCGTCGGTTGTCTGTGAGCCCGGCCAGCTGCCCGGTATTCTTATTTGACTCACCGCAGGTTCCCTGCACTGTTATCGGCTCGGGTAGAAGTCCCCAGGATAACATCGACCGACGCCATGTGGGTCACGGGTGCGTTTTATCCGGTGAGCTTTGTTATGAGCGGACCTGCTTTGCAGCGGATCACCCAGAGGCTCGACTAGCACCCTTCGCCAGTCCCTCCCGCTATTTGCGGGCGCACCCATTATATAGCATAATGCGTGCCAAGATGTTAAGTGCGTGATATGACTAAGGTATGACTAGGTAATACGGCAAGATAGTGACCGGCAGGTAGCTTTTTATTTGTAAGTAGCTGGAATCATTAGGTGGCAAATTAATACGATTCGGTAGGATTAGGTAGGAATATGTAAGTTGCTGAAATTGTTGAGGTAAGTAGCTACATTGATGTAGGAATATTCATGAATAACTTTAATACTTTAACTACTGAGGTCTGTTCGATAAACAGAGGCACGATAGCCCGCATCAGCAGCGGCTCGATCGAGTCTCCAAGTGCGCTACCAGAGCGGGCTACAGGCTGCCCCGTGGTCTAGGGTAAAGGGCGAACGTAGAGTGCCTGAGTAGCTGATTGCTGCCTGATTCGTGGCACGCCTCCCAACGCAGGCCAGGGGGCGGCGGGGGAGGGGGCCGGTGGCGCGCCAAACCGGGAGTGTTAATAAGGGGGGTAGCCACCCACTCACATACCGAATGTCTAACCCCCCGAAATCATTACACCTCATCCCCACAACCTCCATAAACACCAAGCTACCCCCGCTAAAACCAAAACTAACGTGCCAGTCATAAAAAACGTCATCGTAACAACCAGCAAAACGTCTAAAACCAGCTTTCGGTAGCTCTTCATTACCTAATCTCCACTCACAAAAATAAGCCAAAAAACAACCAGCAAAAACACAACTGCATAACCGTCCATTCTACCTCCCCACCAGCCAGATTACCCCCACCCCTGACAGGAACACAGCTAGCCCCACAGCGATGGTGATAGTGATAACCTTTACTATTTCTATCAGTGCTACTTTCATGTTGCTCACCATTCGTGGCCTATTACAGAATCGTAGGCAATTTCACCATCATGCAGATCGTCAGCCGACCAGAAAAGCTTGTCAAAAACCGGATGACTTCTCGTGCCCGCTGTATCGAGATACTTCCTGTACTCCTCCACCATCTTCTGCAAATCCCTTATCTGCTCGGCCCCTGCCTTACTCAATGCTCCCCAGACAGACGCCAACGCTGTGATTTGTTCATCACTCCACTTCTCCATCCTTCATCTCCTCCGGTAGTTGCATATCTCCACAAAGGGCGTCTAAAAACATTCTCCAAAAACCACACGGCAAATAGTGTCCTATAACAGACCTACTAACCGGCTTACCGTACTTCTCTTCCCACTCTAACCACGCCTTAGCCCATCTCTCTAGCTCATCTAACCTACGGAGGGCTCGTTGTGCCATAACCAGAGTGAGCAAATCATGCACCCAAACCTCTCTGATCTCTGGCGGATACACGGGCTGGGATATCATATCTTGCAGGCCGTCAATATGATAGTCCAAACCCTGAGCCGCTTCTTCTCTTGTCACGGCTTCTCCTTTCCTGGCCACCGCTCGGTGAAGTCCCCACAGGTGCGGGGGTAGAGGTCGTGCCTCATGCCACAATACTCATAATCGAAGGTTTCCATCGACGGATAAGCCTGTGCTAAACGATGCCCCCAATGCAGGCACTTCTGGCACATTTCATACTCGCGGATATCTTCTCGTGTCATCATGCCACCCATTCGTTTCCACATCCCGGGCATTTACTCGGATCTCTCCCTAGCAAAAACACCAAAAAGCCAACCGGAAACAGTATTATCCCAATAAGCCAGTACCACAACGGATAGGTACCTCTCTCGACAACTCCAGCGCATTTCGGACAACTTATAGTCATTACCAACCTGCTCCTTCCAGTGTTATTACGAACCCCGTGTAGGCTATAAAACAGACCGTCGCAAAAAACAATAGCACGACAGCTAAAGCTACGTACTTCATTCTGCCACCTCCTCTATCTCCTTGGCCAACTTCAGGGCCTCCTTAGCGGTCATCGTGACAGTCACGTAAACCCCATCCTTGGGGCGAGAGACACATATCTCCACTTGCCCCCTAATGAAACAAAACGCCTGAACAATCTGTGTCCCGTCGGTTATACGTAGAATCATTCCGTTTTACCCATAAGCCGATCTTCAAACTTCTCGATCCGCTCCTTCCATGTAAATTTAGGCTGAAAATCGGGGCACTCACCAAGCTTATTCTTCTTGTAGCAACTCATGCGGGCCTTATACCCGGTCACAAAGTTAACCACCCACGGAGGCACAATCGTACAGTAGTACCCCCGCTCGAATAGCCACCACCACCCATCTTTCACCATAAACCGGCACTCAAAACAAATCGTTGGCATGTTCTTTACCACTCCTCAGTTTATACAACGGCTTCAAAACCTCACCCTCGCCCTCTTCGAACTGCACCGTCCTCGGCCAAGTCCTTGCATCACAAGTCGGACACTCGTTGGCTTGTTCCCACAAATAATCATTCCGACCGATCTTCAGCCACCACCTCTTGTGACATACCTGACACACCCATTCGATCAACACGGTCCACCTCTTCCTGTCTGACATGATAAAACGCGCACTTGGGGGAGGTGCAGATAGAAATATCCCTCGGCTCCCCAAGGCAGCACCTACATTCCCGAATAATTGCTTGATATGGGCCATGGTGAGACGGCGGTTTCTTCAGCCTTCTCCACCGGGCCGCCACCGACGTAGGCCCCATCGCAAACGGCCAGAGATTGCAGGGAGTGCAGTCCCTCAACTCGTTCCCCCCACAATCCCTTGGCTTAGCAGTACCACAGCATTCCTTACAAAACGCATATATCAGGCTGTAGTACGGATTCCTCTTCGCCCTCTTTCTCTTCATGGCGTTTG
>Ga0316628_100000949_pt1 | contig 19521 bp, 17 predicted proteins | sample OWC_Aug_M2_C1_D5_FD_207648 | JGI IMG/M metagenome (GOLD analysis project Ga0316628, IMG submission 207648) | Wetland soil microbial communities from Old Woman Creek delta, Ohio, United States - OWC_Aug_M2_C1_D5_C | ecosystem: Environmental > Terrestrial > Soil > Wetlands | place: USA: Ohio... | reverse complement strand
TCCATCGCGCCGCCGTCCTCGTGCGGCCGAATGGCATGACCCGGTTACGGCTCACTGACAACGCGGCGACCCGCCAGCGGTTCACGCGCATCGAGCGAGCATTGGCCAGGGCCGCCTGAGTTTTTGACGCAGTGAGGCTAACTAACGCCGAACCGCCCGGTAAAGTCCGAGGTGGTAGTCTCTCAGTTCTGGGCGGAAACGACCCGCCGTTATCGCCGATGGCGACTGACATACGTCCGTCCCCGCCAGACGCGCGTCGGCGCGTCTAAGGCCGCTTTTCGCTCGGTCGTGGGCTCTGCGGCTGTCTATACGTCGACGTTACAGCTGCTGCCAACGTTCGCCCCCGCGCTCGCGGCGCTTGCGTCTTTCGACTCCCTTTCGCCTCGTCCGCGGCAGTCGGCGCACGTTTGCAGCCTGCGGCCGCGCTGCACACCGGACACAGCCGCCAATCGGACTCTTTGCCCGAGCCGCGGCATTGAGGGCAGGCGACGAACGCCGTTCCGGATGCTGCCGTTGGCAGCTTGCATCCGTGTCATTTGAGGTCGAGTGCGCGTCGGACCATCGCATCGACCGCTACGATTTCCTGGGCGATCTGGGCAGCCTCGTCCTCTTTCATCTTCCCGACTGACGCGGCGAACGGACCGTTGATCGGATCTTCGATTGCCGTGACGCGCTTCCACACGCGGTCCCAGCGCTTCCTGGCTTCGGCCGGCAGCGCCTCTGCCGGCACATCGTACAACGCAACCTTGAAAGCCGTCGCCAGCCGCTCATTGATGCGACCTCCACCGGTCGCGAGGATCTCCGCTCCCATCTGCAGCTTCTCGTACGCCTGATTCAGCATGATCGATTCCTTCCGTCCCCGTGACACGCGGATTTGCGGCTCGCACCTGCTGCTTGGTTGCGCAGGCGCAGCAGCAAACGGCTGCGCCTGTGTCGCATGGTGTCTGTGACACCTGGCTGGCCGCCTGCTCGTTCCAGCGAAAAGGAGAGCGAAGACTGGGCAAGCGTGCGCATGCATTCTAGCGCGGCAATGCCCACCACGCGTCTGCTGAGCGACATCGGGTCGATCAGGATGCGGCTCGCGCATTCGCAGTATAATTCGTGCGGCTGTCCAGCCCTGCATGGGGGTGGCAGTGGCACGCGGGGTCAATGGCGCGAGGAGCCGGACGGCCGGAGAGGCCGGATGATCGCAGGACGGATTACGTTCGCGGTGGCTTGCCCAAATGGGCATGACCCGAGCCAGGAGTTCGACTTCGACCGGCTGCAGATCGATTTGGCGCGCGATGCCGTCACGTTCTCCTGTATGGTCTGCGGCGAGTTGTGGAAGCCAACCTCGTTGCAGAAGGCAGATCTCTGGCGCCGTGTCGTCCTGGCGTCAGTGGCAGATCCTCGAGACTGACGAACACAGGGGAGAGGAAGAGGAGAGAGGACAATGCCGGGCCCTCGACGTGTATTGAATTCGCAACCTTCTGCCGTCTTTATTGACACACACCGTCGATCTTCCTAGGATCTCCACGTCATCGGGGTATCTTTCCAGTCTTTTCCCGCCGATATTAAAGACGGGTGGGGCGCCTCCGCTTGTGGGCCCGGCACCTTTAGACGGAGCGGTCCAGTTTCTGGCCGCGCTCGCAGATGTAAGCGAGAGGGCGAAGCTGTCTCCCGACAGGCTAGCCACACGACGCGGCATTTGGAAATGATTCACGTCAAAAGAGTTACGAACGCTTCGCGGGGCGCCTGTGCCCTCGTCGCTCCGATCTGCCTGGCGATGATTGTCGCATGTGGCTCCAAGCCGCCATCCCACGATTCGCCCGGCGGCCGCATGGTCCCCACATACAGCGAAGACACCGGCCGGCTCACCGAACTCAAGTACGACCGCAACAGGGACGGCAAGGTCGATACGTGGGCGACGATGGACGGCCAACGCATCGTGCGCGTCGAGATCGACGAGGACGGCGACGGAAAAGTGGATCGTTGGGAGTACTACCAGCCGGGAACGGCTCCGGGCGTTCCAGGCGTGCTCGAGCGCGTGGAGAGGGCCACCCGGCACGACGGCCGAATTTCGCGCCGTGAATTCCTCGAGGCCGGCCGTCTGGTCCGCATCGAGGAGGACACTGATGGCGATGGGGCGATCGACAAGTGGGAGACCTACAAGGACGGAGCCCTTGCGGTGATGGAGCTCGACACCCAGCACCGCGGCAAGTGCGATCGCCGCCTGGTCTACGGGCGTGGCGGCACGCTCGAGCGCATTGAAGTCGATCCGGATGGCAGCGGGCAATTCCGCGTTGTGCGGCAGGGTCGATGACGTCATGAGCCGACTTTCTTTCGAACGGCCCAAGCCAGCGACGGCTGCGCCACTACCGACCGGGACCGGCGCACCGGTGCAGGCGAAAGCACCGGCTCCCGGCGCTGCGAACGAAGTGCTGTTCGTCGGTTCGTCGGAGGTCGTGCGCGCGGAAGTCGAGCGCGTCTCTTCGCAGATGGGCCTCGGCGTGTCGGCCGCGGCCGACATGACCGAGGCGATGACGCGACTTGAAGAGCGGCGCCATCCTGTCTGCGTGCTCGAGCTGGGCGGCTACGGCGAATCAACTCGGATCGTGCAGGCGATTCGCAGCCAGCACCCGGGCACGATGATCATCGGCGTCAGCGACCCGACCAATTCCGAGGCGACCACCGAAGGACTTCGCGCCGGCCTCTTTGACGTCGTCGCGCGCCCGGTTCAAGCGCCCGAACTTGCCAGCTTGATTTCGAACGCGCACGAGCAGTGGGCTTTTGCTGCAACCCAGCGCGAATCTCAGGCGGTCGAGGTCCACTCGTACGGCGTGTTTGGCACCTCGCCGGCGATGCGCGACGTGATGCGACTGGTCGAGCGGGCGGCGCCGAGCCGCTGCGGCGTCATCCTGTGCGGCGAACGGGGCTCGGGCCGCGGGATGGTGGCGCGTGCCATTCACGCCCACGGCGTCCACCCGGGGGCCCCGTTTGTCAGCGTGGACTGCGCGTCGCCGACACCGCAGGACCTCGAACACGAGCTGTTCGGCCAGATGACCGCGCGTCGCGGCGACGGCGAGGCGAAGCGCCGCTATCTGGAGCAGATCACGCCATCCGGGCGGTTCTACGAGGCGATCGGCGGGACACTGTTCCTGGAAAACGTCCTGAAAATGCCCGACCGCGTGCAAGTACGGCTCGTGCGCCTGCTCCGCGATCGCGAGGCGCTCGTCGCGCATCAGCCGGACCCGATCGAGGCAGACGTCAGGCCGATAGCGACGGTGGAACCGTCGCTGAACGCGGCGGTCGAGGAGGGCCGGCTGCGCGAAGACCTGTACGAGCGCCTGTCGGTCGTCCGCATCGATCTTCCCGCGCTCCGCCATCGCCGGGAAGACATCCCGCTTCTGGCGATTCATTTTCTCAAGGAGATCTGTCGGGTCGATGGCAGTTCCGCCAAGACGCTGAGCCGCTCGGCGCTGGCGCTGCTGGCGGCACTCCCGTTGCGCGGGAATGCCCGCGAATTGCGTGCCTTGCTCGAACGCCTCGTCCTGCTGGTGCCTCACGGCGTCATTCGCATCGAAGACGTGCTGACGCACGTTCGCCTCGATAGCAACGTCACAACCGTCGGATCTGGCGCGACGCTTCGCGAGGCCCGTACGCAATTCGAGCGGGAATACATCCGGGCGGCCCTGCAGCAGCACCACGGCCGAATGGGAGAAGCGGCTCGCAGCCTCGGAATCCAGCGGACGAACCTCTATCGAAAGGTCCGCAAGCTCAATCTTTCCGCGTCGAAAGCGGAGAAGGAGCGCTGACGTATCGATTAGACAACACAGGATGTGCGAACGATACACAGCAACGCCTTCACCCGCTTGACGCGGCCGAGCCAGTAGGTCACTATTTGCCTCTGGATTGAGGGGCAGTCCGGCGCTTGAAGTGGGACTCGGGGAATCGGCCAGTCAAGAGGGTGTCATGTTGATGCGACGAATCACCGCGTTCACGGTCGCCGTCGTTCTCGCGTTCGCCGGCCCGCTTGTCTTCGCACAGCAGCCGTCCGGGCAACTTGCAGGAACAGCCAAGGATGAAGCGAAGAAGCCGTATTCGGACTACTTCGTGAGGGCCCGTGTTGTCAACAGCGGTGTGATCGCCGCGACGGCTCCGCTGGACGACTCGGCGAAGTGGGTCCTGCCGAGCCTGCCCACCGACCGGTACGTCGTCGAACTGGTGCAGGCCAAGAACAACGTCGTGTGCACCGAGGGGCCGTTCGCCCTGACGCCCACCCAACCGCAGAAGAACGACGTCAACATTTCGTGTGGCGTGCCGGCACTCGTGTGGCTGCTTCCGGCAGCCGCCGCGGCCGGTATCGCCGTGGCGGTCACGCGCGGACCGGCGAGCCCGTCGAGGTAAGCGGCGCGTTCTCGCGCGTCCCGCTCGGCTGGTCGTCGCACGTCCCTCGCGCCGGTTCCCCGGGGCGCACCGATCAAGCGGTGCGCCCAGTCCTTCAATTCTCCGTGAAAACGATCTCACTCGTGTTTGCGGTCTGTCTGCTGCAGGTCTGCCTTGCCGGCCGTGTCGTGGCCCAGGACGCGGAGGATCCGACCACGAGCGCGCGGTTCCGGCTCGGTCCCCTGCGGTTCACGCCGTCGCTGACGTTTGCCGGTCCTGGTGTGGACACGAACGTGTTCAACGAGTTCGACGAGCCCAAGCGGGATTGGACGGCGAGAGCCAACCCGAAGTCGGATTGGTTCCTTCGAATGGGGCGCGGTCTGTTGACCGCCTCGACAGGGGTCGAGTACCAGTATTTCGCGAAGTACGACAACCAGCGGGCGCTCAACACGGACAATACCGGAAAGTTCACGCTCGCGCTCGGACGATTGACGCCCTTCGTGTCGGGCTCGTACCTGAATGCGCGCGTCCGTCCCAGCTACGAGATCGACATCCGCGCGCGGCAGGTGGGGGATGGAGCGTCGGTGGGCAGCGAGGTCCGCGTCCTGAGCAGGACGACGCTGGTGTTGTCGGCAAGCCGGTCGTATCTCCGGTTCGATCGCCACGACACGTTCCTCGGGACGAACCTCAGCGACGCGCTGGATCGAAGAACCGACACCGGGCGTGCCGAGATACGCCACCGCCTTTCGTCGCTCACGACGCTGGTGTTGCGGGCCGAGGCCACGAAAGACCGCTTCGACGCATCGCGCTTTCGAGACGCCGACAGCGTGGCCCTCATGCCGGGATTCCAGTTCAAGCCGTTCGCCCTCATCAAAGGGAACGCATTCGTCGGGTACCGCAGCTTCCGCCCGCTCGATCCGGCGGTCCCCGAGTTCAAGGGCCTGGTCGCCTCGCTCGATCTGGCCTACGCGATGTCTGCAACACGTCTTGCGGTGCAGCTGACGCGCGACGTGTCGTACTCGTTCGGGCCCGACCAGCCGTACTACCTGCTGACCGACGCCAGCATCCGAATCACGCAAATGATCACGCAGGCCTGGGACGCCGATGCGAACGCCGGGTGGCAGCATCTGGCCTACCGGCAAGGCACGACGCCGGCGGCGCTGGCGCACAACGATTCCGGGTTTCACGCCGGGGCGGGCGTCGGGCGGTGGTTCGGCCGGAGCCTGCGCCTCGGGTTCGACCTCAATGTCTTCCGGCGCCGTGCGGGCTCCTTCGGCTTGCGTGACTACCACAGTATTCAGGCCGGATTTTCGGTGAAGTATGGGTTGAAGCCATGACCAGGATCTTCGCGATCGTGCTCGTGGTCGGCCTCTGGCTCGCCTTGCCAGCCGGTGCGCAGACCGAGTACATCATCGGCGCGCAGGATGTGCTGACAATCACCGTGTTCGACCAGAGCGAACTGTCGGGCAAGTTCGCCGTGGACGCGGACGGCACGTTCGTCTACCCGATCCTCGGTCGTATCAAGGCGGCGGGACTGACGGTGCGCGCGCTCGAAAACGAGATCAAGCGCCTGTTGACCGGGGACTACCTGAAGAATCCACAGGTGACCGTCGGCGTCGAGCAGTACCGCAGCCAGCGGATCTTTGTGCACGGCGAAGTGCGCCAGCCCGGTACCTACGCGCTGACCGGCGACATGACGTTGATCGAGGCACTTGCCCGCGCGGGTTCGACCAATGCGACCGCCGGCGACGAGGCGTTGATCGTGCGGCCGCGCAGCGGCACCAGCAGGGGACCGCTGTTGCCGGGCCAGCAGCTTGACGCCGAAGTGATCCACGTGAGGCTGGCGGATCTCCAGGCGGGCACGCTCACCCAGAACATCGCGCTGCGCGACGGCGACACGATCGTGATCCCGCGCGCGAAGCCCGTTTATGTGACCGGCCAGGTGAAAAGCCCCGGGGCATACGGAGTCGAGGCTGGCATGACGGTGCTGCAGGCCGTCGCGCTGGCCGGCGGTGCCACCGACCGGGGCGCGACCGGGCGCATCAAGATCATCCGCATGGTCAAGGGCAAGAACACTGAGATCAAGGTGAAGCTGACCGATATCGTTCAGCCCGGCGACACCATCGTCGTGCCCGAGAAGTTCTTCTAACCCCTCAGGGACAGGCCCGAGAACAGCTATGAGAGCGCCAACTCCTCGCAATCGCTCGACGGTGCATGCCGCGGCCGATTCCGACGCGCAGGTGTACGACTATCTGCGCGTCCTGTATCGCCGCCGCTGGGTAGCGGTGCCGGTGTTCCTGGTACTCTTCGTGACGAGCGCGATCAATACGGTTCGGACGACGCCAGTGTACGAGGCCACAGCGGAGATCCTGATCGAGAAGGACGGCTCCAAGGTCGCGAACCTCAACGATCTCTTCCAGCAGCAGGAAACCTGGTACAACGACGATTTCTACCAGACGCAGTATCGGATCCTGCAGAGCCGGAGCCTGGCGCGCAGGACGATTACCGCGCTGAAGATGTGGGACCAGCACGACTTCGACGGCGGCGTGAAGACGCAGTCGGGCTTCAGCCTGCGGGGCGCGATCTTCTCGGGTATCGGCACCGTGGCCCGGCTGCTGAAGCCCGTCCGGGCGCAGCAGGCGGCGGCAACGCGGCCGGCCGACGAGACGGCAGCGCAGTCTTCGGTCATCGACGCGTTCCTGGGACGGCTGACCGTCGTGCCGATCCGCAACAGCCGCCTCGTTGACGTCAAGTTCACCTCCGCCAGCCCCGAGATGGCCGCCCGGCTGGCCAACGCGGTTTCCCGCGCCTACATCGAGCAGAACCTCGAGTTCAAGTTCCTGGCGTCGAAAGAGGCGAACGACTGGCTGGGCGATCGGCTGGCCGAACAGCGCAAGAAGGTGGAGGAGAGCGAAGCGGCGCTGCAGCGCTACAAGGAGCAGAATCACAGCGTCGTCACCGTGGACGATCGGCAGAACATCGTGGTGCAGAAGCTCGCGGATCTGAATGCGGCGGTCACGCGGGCGAAGACCGACCGCCTTGCCAAAGAGGCGTTCTACAACCAGCTGAAGGCGGCGCAGGGCAGCGGCGGAATCGACACGTTCCCGGCGGTGCTGGCCAACGAGTACATCCAGAAGATCAAGTCGGAGCTCGCGGATCTGCAGCGCCAGCGCGCGCAGCTTGCCGACCGGTACGGACAGAAATGGCCCGAGTTGACGCGCATCAACCTGGCGATCCAGACGTCCGAAGCGAAACTTAAAGTGGAGACCGACAGGATCATGGCATCGGTCCGCAACGACTACCAGGCGGCGCTGGCCAACGAGAACAGCCTCGTGGTGGCGCTCGAGGCGCAGAAGAGCGAAGCGCTGAGCCAGGACGCCAAGAGCATCCAGTTTGGCGTTCTGCAGCGCGAGGCGCAGAGCAACAGGCAGATCTTCGACAACCTGATGCAGCGGACCAAGGAGACGGGGATTTCCGGCGAGCTGAAAACGAGCAACGTCCGCGTGGTGGACGAAGCCGAGCCGCCGCGCGGGCCGGTGCTGCCGCGGACGGGGCGCGACCTCACGCTGGCACTTCTCATCGCGGCCTTCTGTGGCGCCGGCTTGGCGTTCGGCTTCGAGTACCTCGACAACCGGATCAAGTCGCCACAGGAGGTGAAGGCACACCTCGATCTGCCGTTTCTCGGCATGATTCCCACGGTTGCCGAGAACGCGGACCGCGCGCTGCTCAACGACGGCGTGCCGGCCGACTTCATCGAATCGTTCCGGTCGGTGCGCACCAGCGTGCTGTTCTCATCCGCGGAGGAGGGGGCGCACAAGCTGGTGGTGACCAGCTCCGGCCCGGGCGAAGGCAAGAGCCTGGTGGCGAGCAACATGGCCGTGGCGCTCGCGCAGGCGGGGCAGCGGGTGCTGCTCATCGACGGTGACATGCGGCGGCCACGCATTCACGAGATCTTCGGTGAAAAGGCTGAGCCCGGCCTGTCGAACGTGCTGACGGGCAATTCGAAGGTGGCCGACGCCATCCGGAAGACGTCGGTCCCGCACTTGTCGTTTCTTCCGTCCGGCGTGATTCCGCCGAACCCGGCGGAGCTGCTGGCCTCGAAGCGCTACCGGGAATTCCTGGGTGTCCTGAACACCGCCTACGACTGGGTAGTCATCGACTCACCACCAGTGCTGGCCGTGGCCGACGCCGCCATCCACGCCACCCTGGCGTCGGGCGTGCTGTTCGTGCTTGGCGCCGATCGGACGACGCGGCAGGCGGCGCGCACCGCGATCGAACAGCTGCAGGCGGTGGACGCGAAGTTCGTCGGCGCCGTTCTGAACGGCGTCAACGTCCGGCGGAACCCGTATTACTATTCGCACTACTATCACAAGGACTACCGGCGCTACTATGTGAAGGACTCGCACCCGCACTAGAGTAACCCCGTCGGCCCCGCCTGACCGCCCGCCATCCTGCTACGCGCGCGTACGGCTGCCCCGGGGGGCCCTCGCAGGGCGGGCCGCCTCTTTCAACCCGCGATCTCCAAGCGTTTCAGCCCCACACAATCCGCCATGAGTGTGCTCGGACGAAAGGCCCGCGAGGCCGTGTTCTGGACGAGCGGATTCAACCTGTTCCGCGATGTCCTGCAGCTGGGCCAGACGCTCGTCCTCGTGCGGCTGCTCGCCCCCGATGCCTACGGCCGCTTCGGGCTGGTGTCCACGATCGTCGGCTTCTTCACGGTGCTGTCGTTCCGCGAGTTCCTCGTTCACATGCTGCAGGTCCGCGACGAGCGGGACGTCCACTACCAGGATCACTTCACCGCGGGCGCCGTGATGCAGTTGGCGATGTGCGGGTTGATGAACGCGACCGCGGTCGGCCTGCGCTGGACGCCGACCTACGCGTCGGTCGCGCCGATGCTGCACGTGATGTCGGTGCTGTTCCTGCTGGACCTGCCTTCCGAGTTCCGCGTGAAGATGCTCGAGCGCGCGCTCGACTGGAAACGGCTGCGGCTACTGAACGGGCTCGGCATTGTCGCGTACGCGGGCGTTTCAATCGGTCTCGCGGCGGCGGGCGCGGGGGCCTATGCCCTGCTCGTTCCCATGCTACTGGTTCCCTTGCCCTTCATCTACGACCTGTTCGTGAACGCCGGCTGGCGGCCCAGCTGGGAGCTGTCGCGCGACGGCTACGGGCCGGCTGCGCGCTTCGGCCTGACACGCATCACCAGCGTGAGCTTCGTCACCGGCGCCCAGCTCGTCGAGAGCGCCGTTCTCGTGCGGCTGGTCGGATTTGTTTCGCTCGGTCTCTTCGGGCGGGCGATCGGTCTCTCGCAACTTTCGTGTCAGAAAGTCGCCAGCGTCCTGGCGATGGCGCTCTACCCGGTGCTCACCCGGATCCCGCCGGGCAGCGACAGCTATAAGCGGGTGGCGGCGCTCATGCTGCGCAGCGTTGCCTGGGTGGTCATTCCGCTGGCCGCGATCGTGGCCGTGCTGGGCCACGCCGTCGTGAAGGTCCTCTTCGGTCCCAAGTGGCTCGACATGGTCCCGCTGGTGCCGTCGGCGTTGATCATGGGCGCGATGATGGCCCTCGTGCACGCGGCCTATTTCATCCTCCTCGCCCACCAGCAGCAGCGTCGCTGCCTCGCCGTCGACGTGCTGCGTCTGGCTGGCACGGTCGCCGCGCTGGGACTCCTGCTCGGGCATGGTCTGGTGCCCTATCTGAGAGGCCTGATCGTGCTGCACGTCATCGGGTTTTCGCTGATTGCGCGGTGGCTGTATCGCGACGGTGCCATCACGATTGGCGGCCTTGCCGCGGCAATCGTTCCTCCGATCGCCGCCTCGTTGAACGGCCTCGGGCTCTGCGAACTGGCCCGCCGGGCGATCGCCATCGAAATCGACGGGTTCTGGTCCGGCCTGGCGTACGGTACGACGTTCGCGCTCGTCTACGTCACGTTCCTGCGGGTGCTGTTCGCTCCATCTCTAAGGGAACTGGTGGGATATCTGCCGCAGGCGGATCGACTGAACAGGATCCTTGGCTTCCGCCCGACACCGGCGGTGTCCCCGGAAGCCGTCTGACGCGCTGATGCACCTCGTCATCGTCAGCCCGGAGTATCCGCCCCACGGCGGCGGCGGCATCCTGAAGTTCTATCGCACGCTCGCGCCGCGTTACGTCAAGGCTGGCCATCGCGTCACCGTGCTCGTCGCCAATCCGTTCTCCGACGATTTCCCGGGGTACGAGCACGACGGCGTGGTCGTACGGTGCGTGCCGTTGCAGGCGGGCAGGAAACAGGCGAACTGTCTCGCGCACCTTTCGCCCGCGCCCCTGTTACGACAATGGCTGGGAGCGGCGCGGGCCGCGGCGACGGCAGCCGTCGATCTGTCACCAGATATCGTCGAGACCACTGACTTCGGCGTGTTGTTCGTGCCGCTGCTCGTGCGCGAGGCCCGGCCGCCGATCATCGTGCAGATGCATGGCAGCATCGGACAGATCTCGATGTGGGAGCCGCCCCACGCGGGCGACGAGCTGGATGTCGCGCTATCGCGTCTGCTCGAAGCCTCGGTACTTTCGAGCGCGGATGAAATCCAGGCGTACAGCCCATTGAACGCAGCCGAGTGGTCGCGGCGGCTGCAGCGACAGTGCGTCTTCCTCGCGCCGCCGATGGAGTGCCGGGAGCCTGCGGGCATCCAGGCCGATGACGCCGCACTGGTCGTCGCCCGCATCCAGCCATGGAAAGGTCCCGACTTGCTATGCGAGGCGGTCCAGCGTCTGGGCACGACCGCCGGCGGTTTGAAGATCGACTGGGTCGGACGGGATACGATGACGGCACCGGACGGCGGTTCCTTCAATGTGCACCTCGCCGCGAAGTACAAGGGCATCTGGGGCGACGCCATCCGCCCGACCGGCTCCAGAATGGCCGAGGAAGTGTGGGCCGCGCAGCAGGCCGCGCGCTTCGTCATCGTGCCATCCGCCTGGGACACGTTCAATCTCGCCGCCGCCGAAGCGATGGCGGCGCGCCGCGTCGTCATCTGTTCCGACGGTGCCGGCGCGAGCTTCCTGATTCAGGATCGCGTGAACGGGTTCCTGTTCAAGGCCGGCGACGCGGACAGTCTGGCCGCGGCACTTCGCCGCGTTCTGGCGCTGCCACCGGCGGAGGCAACAGCCATCGGCGAGGCCGCCGAGAGGACCGTCTCCGAAAATCTCGACCCGGACAGAATCGCGTGCCTGCGCCTCGAGCGGATGCACGCGCTCGTCTCGTCTGGCGGAGGCGGCCGTGTTGCGGTGCCCGACTGGATGGCGAGATTTGTGGAGACGGCAGGCGACCGGCCGGTCAGCTCGGATTTCCTGGACAACGTCAGCATCCGTGAACTGACGCGCCATCTCGCGCGCCGGCTGCGGCGCCGGCTGCTTCGTCAACCGGGGACGTGAGGCGATGCGCACGCTTGCCCTGTGCATTCCGGCGTGGAACGCGGAACGGTTCCTCGGCCGTTTGCTCGAGAGCGCCGCCGCGCAGACGCGCAGGTTCGACGAGATCCTGGTCTATGACGATGCGAGCACGGATTCGACCGGCGCAGTCGCGAAGCGACATGGGGCAGCGGTTGTCCGAAGCGACGTCAACCGCGGTCCATCGCACGGAAAGAACGAGCTCGCACAACTGTCGTGCTGCGACTGGATCCATTTTCATGACGCCGACGGAGCGTTGAGCAGCCAGTTCGTCGAACGGGCATCGAGATGGATCGACGACGATTGCACGGATGTCGTGCTGTTCGGCACCGAGGATCGAGACGACGAAACCGGAGCGTCGTTGGGAGAGCGTGTGTGGGACGACGTCGAGCTCCGTCGCGATCCGGTTGCGTATGCAATAGGGACGACAATCACGAATTGCGGCATCCACCGGCGTGCGACGTTGCTCGCGGCGGGTGGGTTCGACACGAACGAGCTGACGAAGTACAACGAGGATCAGGCTCTCCACCTGCGCTTGGCGCTTGCGGGCCTGCGACTGCGCGCCGATCCGTACATCGGCGTCGTCATCTATCGGCGCGAAGGATCGATGTCGTCCGGCCACCCGATCGAATGTGCGCGCGCACAGTTCGAAGTGATGAAGTGCACGGCCGGAGCCGCGGGCCCCAGGTACGCACGAGAGATCGGCGAGCGCTTGTGGCACCTGGCGACCGTGAGCGCGAGCTATTCCGACTGGGAATACGTACGGCGCTGCCTGTCGCTTGCCGCCGATCTTCGATACGTCGTTCCGGTTCGCGAACCGCTGCTGATGCGGTGTGCCGCGCGGGTCAGTCCCGTAGGCGCGATCCGGGCGCGCGAGTGCTACGTGCGGCTGTTCAAGCCGGCTCTGCGAAGGGGCGTACGGCGCACGCCATGAGCGTTCCGCTTGTTTCCGTGCTGATTCCTGCCTTCAACGCGGCGCCTTGGATCTCGGCTGCCGCCGAGTCCGCGCTCACGCAGACCTGGCGCCGTCTGGAAGTCATCGTCGTCGACGACGGTTCAACGGATGACACCGCGCGGATTACGCGCGCCATCCCAGACCCACGCATGAAAGTGATGACGCAGCCGAATCGCGGAGCGTCAGCAGCGCGCAACAGGGCGCTTGCCGAAGCTCACGGCGACTACGTGCAGTTTCTCGATGCCGACGATCTGCTCGATGCCGCGAAGATCGAGGTGCAGCTGCGAGCGCTGCAGCGGGATCCCACAAAGGTGGCAAGCGGTGCCTGGGCGAGATTCACCAGCGACCGGCGACAAGCGTCGTTTCGTCCGTTGTACGGGTGGCGGGACATGACCGCCTTCGAGTTCCTGTACGAGTCGGCGCTGGAACGGGGCACTTTCCCGCCGATCGCGTGGCTCGTCCCGCGATGTCTGTGCGATGCGGCGGGGCCGTGGGACGAACATCTGTCGATGAACGACGACGGAGAGTACTTCGCGCGGGTTCTCGCGCGAAGCAGTGGGATCGTGTTCTGCGAGGAGGCGAAGGCCTACTATCGAAGCCGTAACCCGACGTCCTACGGCAGCCGAGTCTCGCTCGACTCTGCGCGCTCGGACATGCGGGCTTGGCGGGCGATCGCCGCGACGATTCTCGCGCTCGAGGACAGCCCCAGATCCCACCGTGCGGTGGCAACGGGTTACCAGCGCCTGCAGGTCCGCTACGACGGCCTCTTTCCGGCAGTCGTCGACGAGGCACGCCGGCTGCAGCGCGGGCACGGGAAAGGCGCGTACCGGTTCGAGGGCGGCATCCCGTTCCAAGTTGCACGCGTCCTGCTCGGGTGGCGCGTCGCCCTCCGGCTGCGTCGCCTGAAAGCGCAGCTCCGTCATCGGTCCACGGCGGCAGAGCGATGAGCTCAGCGCCTCTTCGCATCGCCGTGACCGCGGATCCGGAGTTGCCGGTTCCGCCCAGCCATTATGGCGGCATCGAGCGGATCATCGCGATGCTGGTCGAGGGCCTGGTGGGGCGCGGTCATGACGTTTGCCTGTTCGCGCATCGGGACTCGCGAGTGCCCTGCACGCTCGTGCCGTACCCCGGCACCCGGAGCGGGTCGCGACGCGACACCGTCAGAAACGCAGCTGCGATTGTCACAACGCTCAAGGGGCGGCCAGTGAATGTCGTGCACAGCTTTGGGCGGCTGGCGTACCTGCTGCCTCTACTGCCGTGGCCCCTGCCGAAGATCATGTCGTACCAGCGCGCGGTCACCGCCCGAAGCGCACGATTCGGTCACGTGCTGTCGCGCGGGACCTTGCATTTCACCGGCTGCAGCCGACACCTAATCGAGCAGGTGTCCGCGTGCGGGTCATGGCACGTCGTGTACAACGGCGTGCCCGTTGGCCGGTACGCGTTCCGTCCGGTGGTAGACGCCGTTGCGCCGCTCGTTTTCCTCGGCCGCATCGAGCACATCAAGGGGACGCACCTGGCCATCGAGGTCGCGAAGCGTTCGCGCCGCACGTTGATCATCGCGGGCAACGTGCCCGAACAGGCGGAACACCAGGAGTATTTCCGCAGCCGGATCCAACCGGCGATTGACGGCCGCACGATCGTGTACGTTGGCCCGGTTGACGATCGCCAGAAGAGCGAACTGCTCGGCAGCGCCGCCGCGCTGCTGATGCCCATCCTCTGGGACGAGCCGTTCGGCATCGTCATGGCCGAAGCGCTGGCGTGCGGTACACCGGTCGTCGCGCTGCGTCGCGGTTCGGTGCCGGAAGTCGTCGATGACGGCACGACCGGCTTCGTATGCGACACCACGGATCGAATGGTGGAGGCGGTCGGCCGCCTGGCGATGCTCGATCGCGCGCGCTGTCGCCAGGCCGCCGAGGCTCGGTTCAGCGACACCGCGATCGTGGACGGGTACGAGGCTCTCTACCGCTGCCTGATCGCGCCCGAAAATGAGGGAGCCGGTGACCGCCATCCCATTGAGGCCTGAAACGATCTGCCTGATCACGACCGGCCAGCCGTCCACCAATCCACGGCTGGTCAAGGAGGCAGACGCGCTTGTGGAGGCCGGCTACCGCGTGCACGTCATCGGCGCCTGGTGCGCCGACTGGGCGACCGGGTTTGACCAGGATCTGCTTGCCGCACGATCGTGGCCGTTCGCGTGGGTCGACTGGCGCCGGACGACGGCGCCGGCGCTGTTCTGGCGCGTCCGCCTGCGCCATCGCACCGCCAACTGGGCACTCGACCTGCCCGGGACCCGCTCGTTTGCGTGGCGCGCGGCGCTGTCGCCGATAACGCCGGAACTGATACGGGCCGCCGCCGGCGTCCGCGCCAATCTCTACGTTGCGCACAACCTCGGCGCCCTTCCGGCGGCGCTCGCGGCCGCGAAGCGCTGGAAGGGCGCGGCCGGTTTCGACGCGGAGGATCTGCACAGCGGTCAACTCTCTGCGGATCGCGACGGGCCCCGGCGCGGGTTCGTCGAAGACGTCGAGCGCCGCCTGCTGCCCGCGTGCAGTTACGTCACAGCCGCCTCGCCGCTCATCGCGCAGGCGTACCACCGGCTCACGGGCGTTCGGGAGCCGACGTGCGTGCTGAACGTGTTTCCCCGTCACGAGCGTCCGCCCGTCTTTCGGCTGCCAGATGATCGCGAACCGACGCGCCTCTACTGGTTTTCCCAGACGATTGGCAGGGACCGTGGGCTCGAAGACGTGGTGAGCGCGATGGGTCGATTGCACGAATGGCCGCTCGAATTGCACCTGCGCGGCGCCTGGCAGGCCGGCTACCGGGAGGCACTGCTGGCGTTGGCGGATCGCAGCGGTGTGCCGCGAGACCGCGTCGTGGCGCACGAACCTGCGCCGCCCGGCGACATGGTGAAGCTGGCGGCCGCGTATGACATCGGCCTGGCGGTCGAGCAGGCGGTTTCGGTCAACAACGATATCGCGCTCTCGAACAAGGTCTTCGCATACGTGCTCGCCGGCGCCGCCGTCGTCGCGACCCGTACCAGGGCGCAGGCGGCGATGGCGCTCGATCTGGCCACGGCAGCGGTCTTCTACGATCCGGGCGACGTCGCCGGCCTCGTTGCGGGCCTTCGCGGGTGGCTGGAAAACCGGAAGGCGCTGGCCGACGCGCGGCACCTCGCGTGGCGTCTCGGCGACGCCAGGTTCAACTGGGATCTCGAGAAGACGAAGTTTCTCACCGTCGTGCGAAACGCCCTCGGTCACGACCGCAGCGACGGCGGCGGTGATGTGCCGACGCCCGCCGACGGGGCCCCGGCCGCCGCGTGAAACGCCTGCTCGTCGTCTCGCCGCACTTTCCGCCGATCAACGCGCCAGACATGCACCGCGTTCGCATGAGCCTGCCGTTCTACGAGGAATGCGGCTGGCAGCCGCACGTTCTGACGATCGAGCCGGCGTACGACGACGGTGCGCACGACCCTGCGCTGCTCCGGTCGCTTCCCGACGGGCTCGCCGTTACGCGGGTCAGGGCGCTGCCCGCTCGCTGGACCCGGAAGATCGGCGTCGGCAACCTGGCGCTTCGCGCGCTGCCCTACCTCCACGCAGCGGGGAAGCGGATCCTGGGCGCCGACTCGCACGATCTCGTCTTCTTTTCGACCTCGATGTTTCCCGCGATGACGCTGGGGAGGCGGTGGAGGCAGCGGTTCGGCGTGCCATATGTCGTGGACATGCAGGACCCGTGGCTGACCACGTACTACGAGGGCAATCCCGGGGTCCGGCGCCCGCCCAAGTACCGTCTGGCTCACAGCCTCGACGCGGTGCTCGAGCCTTGGACCATGCGGCGGGTGGACGGCCTCATCGCCGTGTCCGAGGCGTACATCGCGACGCTCTGTCGTCGATATCCATGGATTGACTCCGAGTGCTGCGTCACGCTGCCCTTCGGCGCATCGGCGCGTGATTTCGAGGTGCTTCCATCGGTTGGTGTCGAGAACCACTTGTTTCGCCACGACGACGGGTTCGTTCACGGTGTGTACATCGGTCGAGGCGGCGATGACATGGCGCGGGCGTTGCGGATTCTCTTCACGGCCTTGAACGCCGGCCTCTCGCGCGCGCCCGACTTGTACAACCGCATTCGTCTGCACTTCGTCGGCACCGATTACGCGCCGTCCGAGCGTGCTCGGAAGACCGTCGAGCCGGTTGCCAGGCAGTTCGGCGTCCGCGATTATGTGAGTGAACAGACGGCGCGTCTTCCTTACTTCGAGACGCTCCGGCTGCTTCAGGATGCCGACTTCCTGGTCGTCATTGGTTCTGACGACCCGCAGTACACCGCGTCGAAGATCTACCCGTACGTGCTCGCGCGACGCCCGATGATCGCCGTCTTGCACGAGGAGTCGAGTGCGGGCCCGATCCTCCAAACGGTGCGCGCGGGCGTGGTCGCCACGTTTGGCGGCGACGATGACATGAACGCGGCGGCGTCGCTGGCGACGCAATGGACCGGGCTGCTCGCGCGGTTACCCTGCGCCCCGGATATCGACTGGACGGCGTTCGAACCCTACACGGCGCGCGAGATGACGCGGCGCCAGTGCGAGTTGTTCGACAAGGTGGTGTCACGACGACGGGCGAGCTAAAACGCTGGCGGGTGGCGATCGTCGTCAGCCATCCCATCCAGTACCAGGCGCCGTGGTTTCGCGCGCTTGCCCGGGTCGTGGACCTCGACGTCTATTTCTGTCATCGGCAGGACGCCGCGGGCCAGGCCGCGGCCGGCTTCGATACGCCGTTCGAGTGGGACGTGCCGCTCCTCGACGGCTACCAGCATCACTTTCTCGACAACCGGGCGAGCAATCCACACGTCTTTTCCTACAGTGGCTGTGACACGCCGGCACTCGAAGCGACACTCATTGCCGGCCGGTTCGACGCCTGCATCGTCAGCGGCTGGTATCTGAAGAGCTACGTGCAGGCGATGCGCGCTTGCCGGAGACACCGCGTGAAGCTGCTGATGCGCGGCGATTCTCAACTAGGCACCCGCCGGTCGCCGATCAAGTCGGCCGTCAAATGGCTCCCGTACCGGATGTTCCTCAACCGGATTGACGCGCACCTCTACGTCGGCCAGGCGAACAGGGCGTACCTTCGGCATTACGGCGTGCCGGACGAAAAGCTGTTCTTCGTGCCGCACTTCGTGGACAACGAGATGTTCGAGGCGGGTGCCGAACGCGCGCGAACCGACGGCGCCGCTCAGTCCGTTCGACTGCGATTCGGCATCCCGGCCGACGCCTTCGTCGCTCTCTTCGTCGGGCGGCTGGTGCCGCTGAAGCGGGCCGCTGATCTCGTCGCAGCGGTTGGCCAAGCTCGGCGGATGGCAGGCGCGGACATCCACGTCCTGATCGTCGGGTCCGGACCAGACATGGCGGAACTGCAGCAGATGGCCGCCTGCCTTCGAGTGCCCGCGCACTTTGCCGGGTTCTGCAATCAGACGCAGCTGCCCGCGCATTACGCGGCCGCCGACGCCCTGGTGTTGCCCTCGGACGGGAGGGAAACGTGGGGGCTGGTCGTGAACGAAGCGATGGCATGCGGGCTGCCCGCGATCGTCAGTGACGCGGCCGGGTGCGCCTCTGACCTGGTCCAGGCAGGGATGACGGGCCACACGTTTCCGCTCGGCGACACCGCTGCGCTGGCGGATCGGCTCGTCTTGCTCGATGGGGACGTCGCGACCAGGAGCGCGGAGATCAGGGGCGCAATCAGGTGCCGACTACGCGCGTACTCGTGCGAGGCCGCTGTGCAGGGGACACTGAAAGCTGTCGCGGCCATTGTCGTTGGTACCGGCGAAGGGCATGCACGCGTATGAAGGCCCGCCTGGCCCGTCTGTTCTATCCCTATGGCGCGAAACGACGGGTACTTCGCGGACCCGCTCGCGGCATGCGGTTCATCGTGGAATCGGGGATCGGCGTCTCGTTCGCACTCGGCACGAACGCCGCGGCGCCGCGGTTCTTCCAGCGACACGTCCGCCGGGGAATGACCGTGTATGACGTCGGAGCGAACAAGGGCCAGATGGCGTTGCTGTTCGCGACGCTCGTCGGCCCGGCCGGTCGCGTCGTGGCGCTCGAACCGGTGCCGTCTGAGTTCAGCAGCCTCGAGCGGAACCTGCGCCTCAACAGAGTCGACACGATCGTTCGTGCACTGCGCGTCGCGATATCCGATCGCGAGTGCGATCTGTCGTTCCTGTGCGACGCGGTGAATCCGACGCAGGGGAAGCTGGCCGACGTGGAGCCGACCTACCAGGTACCGGGCGCGCAGGCAATCACCGTCAAGGCGCGGCCGCTCGACCGATTGCTGGAAGCAGAGCGCCCGCCGGACGTCCTGAAGATCGACGTGGAAGGCGCCGCGGCCAGCGTCCTGCGCGGCGCGCGCCGTATCCTCGACGACGTCGGCCCCGGCGTCTATCTCGAGCTCCACGGCCCCGAGGAGCAGGCGGGTGTCCGGAATGAGCTGCTGACGCGCGGCTACGTCGCAGAAACACTCGACGGGAGGACGGTCGAGGACCCCACTCGCGGCTGGTACAGCCCGCTCTGGTGCCACAGAGATAGTCATATTATGGTCGCTCAGGAATGACGCCCACCCGACACAGCAGCCGTTACCCGCTCACGCTTCCTGCGCTCGCTATCGGGCTTGCCGCTGGCGCCGCCACCGCGCTGGTCACCCTCTCTCTGCTCATCGGGTTCGCCGTGTTCACCTTCTTCGCCCTCGTTGGCGGGACATGGCGGCGCGACGAAGCTCCCGTGGTGCCGTTCATCCTGGCGTCCC